>SL_8KL_010_SEDDRAFT_10001681_pt1 | contig 19126 bp, 20 predicted proteins | sample SodLakKL_010_SED_4_FD_11160 | JGI IMG/M metagenome (IMG submission 11160)
TGGAGCCGGCAAGAGGACTTGAACCCCCAACCTGCTGATTACGATTCAGCTGCTCTACCAATTGAGCTATGCCGGCAATAAGCATAAATATTATAGCTCAGTTTGTCAAACACTTCAACCGGATTCAGTCTGACGGTAATCATTGGCCAGCTCAAGGTAATTGCGGTACATTTCTGCTTTAACCGGCAACTGGTCCTCTTCCAGGGTTTTTATAACTTTGCCGGGCGAACCCATAACCAGTGAGCGCGGTGGTATTTCTGTCCCTGGCGTAATCAGGCTTCCTGCAGCAATCAGGCTATCTTGGCCGATTACCGCTCCATTAAGAATTACCGATCCCATTCCGATAAGTGCTCCATCCTCTACAATGGCGCCATGTATAACTGCATTGTGGCCTACTGTCACCCTGCGTCCGATCCTGGTGGGCGTTACAAAATCAACATGTATTGTTACATTGTCCTGAATATTACTTTCTTCCCCTATTTTTATTTCGTCCATATCGCCACGGATTGCCGCCCCGAACCAGACGCTGACACGGGAATCGATTTTCACATTTCCGATAACATAAGCGTTAGGGGCAATGAAAACCTCTTCCTTGATTTCAGGTTCAAAATTCTTGTAAGGCAGTAAAGGCATCTTATCGTCTCCTTTAATATTTTTGCTGTAACTCCCCCACCTTTTTAAAAACTTAAGCGAGAATAAAGGGCATTAAAGAAAAATACCGGCGAAGTTACAGTTACTCCAATCATTATAATTAAACCTTTTTCAGTTCTAGATCTCCCCAGGCAGCAATTTTATCAGAATAGATAACTAAGGCCCCGGAAATCCCTTCGACACTTTGTGCAAAATCCAGCGCAGTCTGTAAGTCATCATCACCCCTGACCATGTTACCCATAGCTGTTGCTGCAGCATCTGCCAGGGTGCAGGAGCTTGAAACTGCCACCGCTGCATCAGCCCTGCCCATGCTATAGGAAGGGCCAAACGTTCCGGAAGAAGTACATACACCAAGAGGAGTTTGAGAAGGATTAACCTGCAGGGCCAACTTCCCGTTTAATGGAGAGCTGCCAGCATATATGCCTATACTGACCGGCTGGATTACTTTTAGAAATATATCACCGCCATTTTCAACAATTACTTCCGGTGATTTATTTAACAGAAACCTGCCAGTTTCTTCAGCAATCAGGCCGGCTACTGCTGCCATCGGACCTACACCGGCCAGGTTGCCGGCTTTGACCATTCTCCTGATTATATCGGGCACTGTTGACTGCAGCAGGAAAGGCTCAAGAGATTTGGCAAAGTCGGGGTTGCTCTCCAGGTAAGCCTCCAGGACCAGCCTTTTTCGCAATACCAGCTGTTCCGTTTCTTCAGGCAGCTCTTCATAAAATGAGCTGCTGCTTACAGCTATCCATAAGTCAGTTTCTTTAACCATGACAGGAAAAGACTTCAGTCTTATTCCTTCAGCAGTGCTGCGATAAATGCGCTTGCTGCTCATCATTGAAAACTTGCATTCTCAACCAGGGTTTCCATGGCCCTGGCCGGACAGGCCCGCAAGCAAAGTTCACATATAATACACTTTTCTTCTGCGAAGCGCACTTTCATTTCAGGCCGCTCGAACATAAGTGCCTCAGTTGGACAGATCACCGTGCAGGCACCACAGTGAGTACAAAGGTCAGAGCGCCAGATAATCTGCTGCTCCAGGTTTAGTATTTGCAAGCCCTGTTCATTTAACCATTCCACGGCACGCTGATAATTAGCTTCGCTTCCACTTAATTCCATCATCAGGCGACCTTCTTTTTTAGGGTTAATGTCTGCTCTAAGAATATTTACCATCAAATCAAAATCTTTTATTAAGTGATATATGGTCGGCTGCTCAACTATATGCGGCGGGAAGCGCAAAACAATTTTCTGTTTAATCATAACGTCCCATCCCCCTTATCCGGATCGCGCTGGGGCATCGGTTTTAAAGAAATTCCCGCATCTGCCGAAGGCAGTTTTATGGAGGGCTCTGTTAAGGTAAAATGACCTTCGGAAATCCACTCCTTCAGGGCTGCCGCTATTTCGCGTGCACCAGCATAACTTGATAATGATGCCGTGGGGACCTTCTTGCCCTGCACAGAAATAGAGCCGCTCTTAAGATCAGCATAACTAACCAGCCCCAGGTTACCACCTTCACGCTGAGGATATGCTCTTTCATAGTCAATTACCGGCGCTTTAATATCTTCATCACGCACAGCGCAGTAACCCATTATTTCTTCATTGAGGATTGGAATGGGGATACCAACACCCACCTGCATTGTTGCACCGTAACCAAGGTAACTCAAACCTCTCAGCCAGCGCGGCTCCATTTGCTTGAGGTCGCCAGTTAGGGCCAGGGTTGCAGCCGGTCCTTCTGGAAGGCCTTTTTGGTCACGTTTTGCAGACGGGTTATGTTGAGTGCCATGCCAGGCCACATAACCGACTCCACCACCGAGAAAAATGCGGGTGCCCATGCCAATTGTTTTTAACAGGGGATCATTGAAAAGCGGGCTCAACTGCCCGGCTGAACTATAATTAGCGTTGCCCATCTTCGGCTTTAATATTCCCATGTAGGTATAAATTGTCTTCTCGCCAAGGTTAACTGCTACATTATAGTTTTGGTATGCATTACGGGGGCTGTAAAGAATTGCTTCGTTTATTTCATCGAGCCGAAAGCTTGTTTCAATTTTTTTCAGCGGATAGCAGTCGGTCCCATAAGAGGTAGCCTCAAGACGGATTTCTTTGCCGGCCACCAGGTCTTCTATAACATGGCCCCCACCATAAATAAAATCCCCGGGGTGCTTAAGGTTTGTTGGATCAGTTGGGGGAAGCGCCGTGGCCCCCAGGTATACGTCGACTGCTGCTATCCCGGCATAGGCAGCAACATCATTTAAATATGCTTCACCCAGTTTTATTCGCGGTTGCGGATGCCCCAGGTTCAAAAAAACACCGGAAGAACACATGGGCCCGAAAGTTCCGGTTGTAACAACATCTACTTCTTCTGCCGCTTTAACCGCACCTTTCTCCTCTACAACCCCAATTATTTCTTCAGCTGTTAAAATCACTGCTTTTCCGGATTTTATTTTACTATTGATCTCTTCAATGCTGCGATTTACTTTCACTCAAACACCTCCTGCTGAGAACTACTTTTCAGCAACCATAGCCGCCAGGTCAATCAAGCGGCAGGAATAACCCCACTCATTATCATACCAACCGACGATACGAACCATGTTGTCCTCAACTACCATAGTGGACTGGGCATCTAGTGTTGAAGAATAGGGATTGCCCACATAATCAACCGAAACAAGCGGTTCTTCGCTGTATGCCAGGTACGGTGAACCTTCGGCAGCTTTCTTGAAGGCTGCGTTAACATCTTCAGCTGTGACGTTCTTTTCCAATACCGAAACAAAGTCTACCAGTGATACAGTCGGGGTCGGTACCCTGATGGCAAATCCATCAATTTTTCCTTTCAGCTCCGGAATAACTTCGCCCACGGTCTTGGCTGCCCCGGTTGAGGTCGGAATCAGGGAAAGAGCTGCAGCCCTGGCCCGGCGGGGATCCTTATGGGGAAAATCATGCAGGTTTTGGTCATTGGTGTACGCATGGGTTGTATTCATTAAGCCTTTTTTTAACCCAAAGTTTTCATGCAGCACTTTAACCAGGGGTGCCAGGGCATTTGTTGTACATGAGGCATTGGAAATAACAAAGTGCTTTTTAGGATCATACTTGTGTTCATTTACACCAAGCACAAACACTTCATCCACTGCTGCTGGCGCCGATATTATAACTCTTTCTGCCCCCGCTTCGAGGTGTGCCGCCGCTGCATCTCGCTTGGTAAAAATTCCGGTACATTCAATTACTACATCAACCCCTGCATCTTTCCAGGGTATTTTAGCCGGTTCTTTTTCCGAAAAGACACTGACCCTTTCACCGTCAATCAAGAACCCCTGGTCATCGGTTTTCAAATCAGCATCAAGTATTCCATAAACTGAGTCGTATTTTAGCAGGTGTGCAAGGGATTCACTGTCGGAAAGATCATTAATTGCCACCACTTTTACTTTCTCATTATTAAGAGAAGCACGCAAGGTCATTCTACCGATACGTCCGAAACCATTAATTCCTACTTTTAACATATAACATCCTCCTATTTACATTATAGTTTTGGTAAATGTTGCTTGACATAATTTTATTATATCATTTATTAAGGTTATTAAAACAGGGATCTTCACACTTCCAAAGCTGAGCATCTGCAAATAGGAGACATTTAAAATTTAAGTTGCTTGAGATGAAGGTGGCTTTATAAAGATCGGGTTCGAGTAAATCCAGGACCGGGGGCGCCGCAGGAGAGGGCGATAGTAAACCTCTACCCGGTATACTCCCGGTTTAGAATACCTGAAAACTGCATATTGATCATTCACCGTTTCCATTAACTTGCCATTATAAATCAGGCGGATTTGCGATCTCTTAGCCGGGGATTTAACGTGCAGCTCCAGGTTATCAACGCTTTCTATTTCACCACCCATGCAAACCTGTCCCTGATCAGCTTTTGCATGGAAAGAAAAGTCACTGCCCTGATGTAAGCTGTCAAATGAAAAGTAACAGCTGCCGCTCTTTAAGGAGCCGAGAATTTGCTCTTTGGCTATTTCAAACTCTTTACTCAGTTCTTCCTTTAAAACAATATATGTGTTTATGGTTTTAAAAAGGTACTCATAAGGAAAAACTATTACTTTAAAGGGGCCAATTTTATAAGGGTAAGCATGGGCATCACTGCTGCCAATCCCTACAGTAAGGCCCTGGTGTAAGTTATAGCAGTCCCACAGGCGAAGCAGGTCAGGAGAGGGGCCGTTCATTGCCCCTTTTCGATCAAGAAAAAACCAGTATAGTGTTTTTAGAAGAGAAGGATGCCTGCCGCGCCAGTGCGAGGAATAATTCCATATTTCCATGCCGTTAAAGTTGAATACTGGCCAGCTGTTCCATGGATAAGCTTTACCTTTTTCAAGATAAGGAGATCCTTTCTCAAAGGGATGGGCCAAAAATCCGAGTCCTCCTGCTATGGAAACCCGGTCTATTAAATCCTGTGGATCTTGTTCATCGTCTGTAATCAACCTTTCAAGGTTTAAAGTCAGGTAATGGTTCTTACTAAAGCTCATTTCAACTCCAACCAGAACTGCTACTCCCTGGACCATTGCTTCATCTTTCAGGCCTTCAAGGGTGTCGTGATCGGCAATTATCACATAGCTTAACCCTGCTTCAGCAGCTTCACCGGCAATATGGGGAATACTGCTGCTGCCATCAGAATAACTACTGTGAATGTGAATATTACCTGGGTAAGTATACATATGCCCACCTGGAGATTGGTCATTCTCCGAATGCTTCAGTAGCGTATCTAGTAGGTTCGAATACCAACACTTTCAGACAAATAATGTAAGTGGGGCTGCCCCAAAACGACTTTAAAGACAACCCCACCAGATGATTAATCTGACTTTATATAAGATAAATGCTGCAGAGATTACACTGCCATGGTGTTAATCATCGTCATCAGAAACACCATGGTCAACAGGGCAACGGATTCAATAATACCAAGCACCAGAACATAGTTGGTAAAGCCCTTGCCTGTCTCTGCAAAAGCATCGACTGCGCCAGCACCGGCAACACCCTGGAAATAGGCAGATGTACCCATCGCCAGACCACCAAAAATACCGATACCCAGAATTACACCACTTTCTAAGAGATCAACCGATGCAACGATGCTATTCATCAGAATTAGACCGTAAAAAGTTTGGGAAAGCGGAAAACCAGTAAAAGCCAGCAACATAAACGAAGCAGGCTTATTCTCCATGAATGCCTTTTTCCACGCACCAATAACGGCCTGCCCGCACGCACCGATACCAAGTGCAGAACCAACAGCAGCGATAGCAAGCGCTGCACTGATACCCATTAATCCATACTCAACCATTTTATCAGGCTCCTTTTCAATAATGCAGTTTATTTCGGTAAATTATCCCGATACTATAATAGAAACAAGTTCCAACCATCACACTATAGTAGAGATGATTTGCGGTTAGGCCGCATCTCTACGAAATCTGAATGGATCATATTCATGGCCAGACCACTGGATGCCCAGCCGGCCGGAGAACTCCAACATTTTCAAACGAATTCCGTGCACCAGTACTCCCAGGCTGCAGAGAACAAAGTTGAAAGTATGCCCGACCAAAAGGATCAGCACCCCAAAAATGAACGTGTAGCCGGATAAAAGGTCTCCGGCCATATTGTTAAATGCTCTTGCTATCTCGGCACCCGCCAACCCCATGGCAAAAAGCCTTATATATGAAATAATGTCGCCGAAGGCCGATATGGATCCCAGTAGTGTACTCGGCAGATCTCCAAGACCATTAAGCAGCCCTTTAAAAAAGTTGCCGCTTCGTCTTTGCGAACCAAAGAGAACAATCAATACGAAACCGGCAATAATTATATTTAAACTCAGGCTTGCAATAAGATCTCCCGTCCCCAAAGCCTGGTCGAGGTCGAATCTCCCCACCATATCTAGCACAAGGTAAAAGAGACCAAAGTTAATTAGCATCCACCCTACCTGGCCCAGGGCCTGCAAAGAGCGTTGGGCCAGCGCAAGCAGAAAATTCCAAACCTGCGCAATAGTAAGGTGAAATATTGCGATGATAAAACACAAAAGCGTAATAACATCCTGGCTGCTCAAAACCTTATAAAATTCACCGGCGGGTGTATAAAACCTAAAACCCTCCGTTAGCTGGCTGATTACAAGGCTCTCCAGGAAAGTGCCTTCGATCAGTTCAGGGCTGCCGAACCAGGAACCGGTGATGCTGCCCCATATGATCGTGGTCAAACCAAGAACGGTAAAAAGCACCGCAGCCAGGGGAGGTTTCTCTTTTTTTGATTTGCTATAGTAAAATATCAGGCCAAGTCCCGCCAGGAAAAAAACGCAACCATAGGCGGCATCCCCGATAATCATGGCGAAAAACACACTGAAAAAGCAAAGAAATACCAGGCTGATATTCAGCTCATTGTAACCGGGAACTGTACCCATGAACTTGAATACGGGTTCAACAATCTGCAACCACCTGGGATTACGGATCTGCGTTGGTACGGATTCGATTGATTCAGGTTCTGTTATGGCTAAAGCGACAGAATTCTGACGGGCCCAATTTTGGAGAGGCTCAATCTCTGCAGTGGGAACATATCCAACTATGGCTGTTAGGTTTCCTTCATCTACCGTATTTGCCTTGGCAATCCAGTACTGCAGGTTGGAATCCAGTTCTTCAAGGTGAGCACTCAGAGACGGGGCAAGAGCACAGTAGTGCTGTGCTTTATCATTAAGTTCTGCAATCTTTGTTTCTATGTTATCCTTTTCTGCCTGCATTGCGCTGAGACTTTTCGGAGGAAGTTTAAGCTCTTCATAATCGTCCAGTTTCACAGGTTCCCGGGTAAGGTGGGCAAATGCCAGCTCTTTTTTGTCCTCCCGTAAAACCACCACGTCTCCCTTGAGCTCATCGAGATCCTCTGCTTTACCGCCGGGAGCGATGTAAATTCTCAGGTAGTAACCCTTGTTAGCAAGAAACTCGAAATCTGCGGGATCGAAATCTCCCCAGCTTTCCAACCCGCCAATCTGTTTTTCTAATGCCTCTGTCTGTTCCTTGGCAGTTAGCAGATCTTCCTTTAGCTGAAGCGCTTCCTCTACCGCCTCTGAGGGTTCTAAAGCAGGAGGAGACAGGTCCTCTTTGCTTTTAAATGAGAGTAAAAAATAGTATGCATCTTCAGCCCGGTTTTTCCTGGCAAGGGCCTCATCGACTTCTGATGAAGAGTACTGAAAGTCTTCAAGGTGAACAAGACCAAGTTCGGCCAGCGCATCAAGAGTTGTCTCTTTATCTTTGGTCTGAACAACCATCGATATTTGTTTCATCTCTGCAATCATCGCTTATGCCTCCCTCACCAGTTTATTTTTTGCTAACTTACCCCGCACAACAGCAGCTGTCTGCTGATCGCCCAGGAAAATATTTATGCGCCTGATATTTTCCTGGGTATCAGGGATTTTGACCTTTTCGAACAAGTTGACCCGCTGAGTGGTAATTCTTAACTCCTCACCCAGTAATTCAGCCTGCTTTCTTAGAATAGAAAGCTCCGTATCTACAGAAAAAAGTTCCTTTAGCTTTTCGACACCTGCATCTACCCAGAGCGGGTAAAACATCAGGTCATAGGGTATATCCTCGAATACAACCCCGTTAAACACCGGGATATCAACACCGGCTATGTTAGTAGTTTCCAAATCCGTCTCTTTTACCTTTATTAGCTCGGCAATATTTAAATTTTCGCCAAAAACGTGTACCCACTTCATCAGTTCATCATTGATACTATCACGCTGCTGACTCTTTTCTTTTATTTGCATCTCAACCTGTCGTATCTCCATTTGCAGCAGCTGCTTCTTCAGAACCAGTGTAGGCAAATAGCGTTTAAACCTTTTAAGCTGGTCCTTTTGCTTTTTTAATTCATTTTTCGTATACTTGATTTTTGCCATGATCTACACCTTACTACGGTAGTATTTTTCGATCAGGTCCGTCTTTAATCCTGTTTCCTCCGGTTCAAAACAGTCGCTTAGTATTTCCCACCCTTTATCAAGGGCGTCTTCCAGGGTAATATTAACGGAAAGATCCATCATTTCCTGTTCAAATAACTGGCCGTATGTTAAGAGTTTCTCGTCCCAGTCTGACATCTTAAAGCCCATTGACTTCTTCTCCAGGGATTCCTTGTAGGCAGCGTACAACTTAATCATTCCGTCCATGATGGCACGGTGATCATCACGGGTATCACCATTTACAAGCTGTTTTAACCTGGACAGAGACCCGAATGGCTCGATTCGGCCATTACGAAGATAAAACTGCCCTTCTGTAATGTATCCCGTATTATCGGGGACAGGGTGAGTGACATCATCCCCGGGCATGGTGGTGACGCCAAGAACAGTTATTGAACCTGCCCCTTCAAAGTCGACGGCTTTTTCATAACGTGAGGCTAGCTGGGTATAAAGATCTCCTGGATAGCCACGGTTGGAAGGAACCTGTTCCATTGTAATAGCGATTTCCTTCATGGCATCGGCAAAGTTGGTCATATCGGTCAGTAAAACCAGAACCCGTTTTCCCTGGATGGCAAACTTTTCCCCCACCGCAAGGGCAATATCGGGAACCAGCAGGGATTCAACGACAGGGTCGGAAGCGGTGTGAACAAAAAAGACTGTTCTGGACATGACACCGCCCTTTTCCAGGGTATCCTTGAAGTAAAGATAGTCGTCGTATTTTAGTCCCATCCCACCGAGGATAATAATATCAACCTCGGCCTGCAGGGCTATCCGGGCTAAAAGCTCGTTATATGGCTCTCCGGAAACTGAAAAAATAGGCAGTTTTTGCGACTCTACCAGCGAATTAAAAACATCAATCATGGGAATTCCCGTTCGGACCATATTATTGGGTATAATACGCTTGGCGGGGTTAACCGAAGGACCACCAATTTCAATCATTGTATCGGCAAGTTCCGGCCCCCCGTCCCGCGGTCGACCTGAACCATCAAAAATACGCCCTAAAAGATTGGGGGAAAAAGATACTTTCATCGGCTCGCCCATGAAACGAACTTCATCCCCGGTGGATACACCCCTTCCACCATTGAAAACCTGCAGGGCAACTTCATCGTCTTTCAGGCGGATCACTTCCGCCAAAGATTGGCCATACCTGCTTCCCACAACAGCGAGCTCTTTGTAGCGCACTCCCGCTGCCTTTACGGTAATAACGTTGCCGGAGATTGATTCTATTTTACTGTATACTTTTTGCAATACTAGCCCCTCCTTGACTCGCCTGCCAAAAGACTTTCGGCATCTGCTTCGACCCCAATTTTCTTCTCGGCCAGCTGTTCAGAGATAGTTTTCTCCAAATCCTTGAATTCGTCGCTATTCCATTCTTTGCCATTGTAGTCCAGGAAGTTTTGCCTCACCCGGTTGAACCAGGAGCGGGCTTCCTCTTTGCCCTCAAACTCCAACCTGGCAGTCAGAATGTCAATAATAATGTCATAAATATGCTTTTGGCGCTCAGGCTCAACAGCAGCATCTACAGGATCAAAAGAGTTCTGCTGGATATAAACAAAATCCAGAAACTCCGATTTCAGAAAAATTATATAGTCGTCAAGTGAAGTACCCTCTTCACCAACCACTTTCATCATTTGTCCAACCTCATCGCCCTTAAAAAGAATGGCCCGGCCATATTCCGTTTTCTCTTCATCGATAATGCCCTCGTATTTTGACCAGGATTCCAGGGGATGGATGGCAGGATATTTACGGGCATCAGCCCGCTGTTGTGACAAACCGTGGAATGCGCCTACCACCTTTAATGTGGCCTGGGTTACCGGTTCTTCAAAGTTACCGCCAGCAGGAGAAACTGTGCCGCCGATGGTCACAGAGCCAGTATCACCGCTTTTCAGGCGAACAATCCCGGCCCGCTCGTAAAAGGCGGCTATTATTGACTCCAGGTATGCGGGGAAGGCCTCTTCCCCAGGAATTTCTTCCAGGCGACCGGACATTTCACGCATAGCCTGGGCCCACCTTGAGGTTGAATCTGCCAACAGCAGAACATTCAAGCCCATCTGCCGGTAATACTCAGCCATGGTTACTGCTGTATAAACCGATGCTTCACGGGCAGCAACCGGCATGGAAGAAGTGTTGCAGATAATGATAGTCCGTTCCATTAAGGAGCGGCCGGTTTTCGGGTCGATCAGTTCGGGAAACTCTTTCAGGGTCTCCACAACCTCACCGGCACGCTCTCCACAGGCAGCAATAATAATAATATCCGCATCGGCGTACCTGGAGGTAATCTGCTGCAGAACCGTTTTGCCGGCACCAAATGGACCGGGGATGCAATAGGTGCCACCCTTGGCTACGGGAATGAACGTGTCAACAATTCTTAATTTGGTAATCAGGGTTTCTTCCGGCTTTAAGCGTTCTGCATAGTTTTTAATAGCCCGCTTTACAGGCCAGTTAAATACCATCGTTAATTGGTGAAGGTTACCTTTCTCATCTTTAACCTCGGCCAGCACATCATTAAGAGTATATTTCCCTTTTGCATTAATGCTCTCTATAGTTAGAACACCGTCAAGATGAAAGGGGACCATAATCCAGTGACTAAAAATACCTTCTTTGACGAAACCGATCTGTTCACCGGCTTCCAGTTTGGCACCAACCTCAACAGTCGGACTAAATTCCCACTCTAATTTGTCATCGAGAGGCGCCATGTAGACACCGCGTTCTAAGAAGAAGCCACACTGTTCCGCCAGTTCAGGTAAGGGGTTCTGCAGTCCATCATATACCTGCCCCAGCAAACCCGGACCTAACTGCACACTGAGCAGCTCACCACTGAATTCAACAATATCACCCACACTTATACCGGAAGTCATTTCAAACACCTGGACATCGGCCACGTTACCCTTGACACGAATGACCTCTGATTTTAGTTTTTTATCTCCGGTGTTGATATAACAGACTTCGTTCAACGTAACCTCACCGGTATACTCCACAGAGACCATGTTTCCACTAATTCCAATTACTTTGTTAATCATTCTCACCCACTTCTATAAGGTAATCAATTTATTAACTATCCGCTAGAGCTGCGTACTCTTTTTCGAAAATCTCCCTGCCAAGTTCCTCTTGAAATTTTTCCTGTCGCAGTAAAAGTTGAAGTTTTAAATAGTATATGACCAAGGCTTCACGGTCAAAATAGTGGCGAGCACCTATTTCTTCTAAGTACCTCCACCGCATTTGGTCCAAATATCGTTCCGCCTCTAACGGTGATTCTATCGCCATAACAGCACGTACATCTTCAAGCAGGCTGTAGTTGACTGGGGTGTCTTTTAGGTCTGGTGGCAGTTCAAATGGCAGCTTCGAAATCCGAGCTTTGGCCAATTCTAAACGCAGTTCCTTTTCCCAGGAGAGAACCTGGTCAGCAAAAGCAAAGCCGGTTGGTTCCGTTAAGCCCCAGCGGCATTTTAGCAACATTTGGTAATCCTTCGCCGCTATGGTATCTTCAGCAAATTTTAAAAAAGCCTCTTCAGAGATTGGGACTTTTTCTCCCAGTCTTAAAGTTTTCAAGGCGGCTAACGTGTAAAAATAGTTTTTCATAAAGCTTTCCTCCAGGCACCTATTCCTCGTCTTTTATATCCTCTTTTAAAAGTTCCGCAAGGTCGGGGGATAAAGCTTGAGAGAGAACCTCCGCGATACTTTCCTTTGAAAAATCATATAAAACCCCGCTGCTGCCACCGATCCGAAAACCTTTATCAAATTTAGCAGAGGGGATAATCTCCACTCCATCCTTGAGATTTTGCGATAATTTTCCTCTTAAGGACTCTTTCAATTTTTCAGCATCATTTGATGAAAGAACCACCCTAATGCCCTCTTCGCCCTTCTCGGCCCAGGCATTAACCATCTCTACTATGATTTTCTCTGTTAGTGAATTTGTCAGTGCAGTATCTACAGATTCAATAATAACAGCATCAAATCGCCTTTCAAGTTGCTTGTCCAGGCCAATTAATATCGCGGGCGGCCTGTTTAATAGCAGCTGTACCGGCGGCTTTTTGCTGTTCAATTTCCTGCTCAGCATTAGCCTTCATCGATTCCGCTTCAGCCTGGGCATCCTTTTTTATTTGGGCTGCTTTTTCCTCGGCTTCGGAAATAATTTTTTCAGCCTCAGCTTCGGCCTCAAGGACACCCTCATTTTTAATTTTGTCAATTAGTTCTTTTACCTGAATAGACATAACCCACCATCCTTTAAGGTGATACTTGTTTAATCTTTCGCAGAGTATAATTAAAAGGCTGCTAAAGAATAATCTGATCCGCACTACAATAGTAAATATTAACCAAACCTGGATGCTTTATCAAATAAAAACCCTCATTAAAATATAGCTATAAGGGCTCTTTTAGATTTGCCGGCGCTGTGTGTAGACAATCTTTTCCTGCTCAGAAGATGCGCTCGCGAATGCACCAGTAATGGCATAGCAAAAGCCCGAGCACGGGCAAATCGCGAAATTATTAAAACCCTAAATTAACCCAAATCGTGACACAAAAAATATTATACTATATAATTCACTTCGATTCCAGAGTCAGAGAAAAAATCTTTTGCCAGCTTGTCCGGATAATTATCTCTCAGAACGAGAGAGCTCACCCCGGCATTGATGAGCATCTTTGCACATACCGCACAGGGGTAATGGGTACAGTATAAAACTGAACCCTTAATAGCCACCCCATGGATCGCCGCCTGGATAATGGCGTTTTGTTCAGCGTGCAGCCCGCGGCACAGCTCGTGCCTTTCTCCGGATGGAACATTTAACTCTTCGCGCAGACAGCCAACCTCCTTACAGTGGCTTAGCCCGGAAGGAGTTCCGTTATATCCTGTGGCCAAAATCCTCTTATCCATCACCAGCAGAGCTCCCACCTGGCGTCTCATACAGGTTGAACGTGTTGCTACTACTGAAGCTATTTCCATGAAATAATGGTTCCAGTCAGGCCGTTCCAATCCAACTTACACCTCTATTCTTCTAAGCAGTGCCAAAAAGCCTGTCGCCGGCATCACCCAGTCCGGGTACTATATAAGCTTTTTCGTTTAATTTTTCGTCAACAGAAGCCAGGTAAATTTTCACATCCGGATGACTCTCTGTAATAGCGCTAATACCTTCGGGAGCGGCTATCAGGCTGAGCAGCTTTACTTTTCGTACACCTGCTTCCTTTAGCAGCTTCAGCGCATGAACAGCCGAACCGCCGGTTGCCAGCATCGGCTCAAGCAAAAAACAATCCACATCATTGATGTCCGGGGGCAGATTATTATAATATTGAACAGGTACATGAGTATCATGGTCCCGGTAAAGGCCAATGTGGCCTGCCCTGGCATAAGGGAAAACCCGCAGCGCTCCCGGCACCATACCAAGGCCTGCTCTTAAAACCGCCACAAAAACTGGTTCCGGCTTACTAATAGCTGTGCCTTTACCCGGGCCAACAGGGGTTACCAGGTCTATCTCCTTTGTTTCAATATCCCGCACAGCCTCATATAACAGGTGGGCAGTTATATCCTCAACCAGCCCGCGAAACTGCCAGGTTTCTGTTTCTACACTGCGGCACTGTGCCAGCTTATGCTGGACTAAAGGATGATCTACAACAACAACCTGTTCCATCTCTACCAACTCCAATCTCATATTAATATGCAGGGAACTCCAGGCACAAATCTGCTACCCTGCGCTTTACCTTTTCAAGCTGACTGCTGTTGAAACGATGGTTGATTGCTACATCAATCAAAGCTGCTATTTCTTTCATTTGTTTTGTTTTCATGCCTCTTGATGTCAGGGTGGGCGAACCAAGCCTGATTCCACTGGGATCGTTGGCTCCCCGCGGATCATAAGGAATAACATTTTTGTTAACAGTAATCTTAACTTCTTCGAGCAGATTTTCTGCATCCTTTCCGTTAATGTCTTTATTTCGCAAGTCAACCAATACAAGGTGAGTGTTTGTTCCACCCGTTACAAGGTTGAAACCCCGCTCGGTGAGCTCCCCGGCAAGGGCTGCTGCGTTCTCAAGGACTGCTTTCTGGTAGTCAATATAACCCGGCTGCTGTGATTCCTTAAAGGCTACCGCTTTGGCAGCAATTATGTGCATTAGAGGTCCGCCCTGTAAGCCTGGAAAAACTGCCTTGTCAATTGCAGCTGCATGGGTATTTTTACAAAAAATCATTCCGCCCCGCGGACCACGAAAAGTTTTATGGGTGGTAGCTGTAACAATATCTGCACTTAAAACCGGGTTATTATGCAGTCCAGCTGCAACAAGCCCTGCAGTATGCGCAATATCAACCAGCAGCACTGCATCGACCTCTGCTGCAATATCAGCAAAGCCGGCAAAATCTATTTCGCGTGGGTAAGAACTGGCTCCGGCAATAATTAAGCCCGGTTTTATTTCCCGGGCAATATCCCTTACCCGGTCAAGATCAAGCAGGCATGAATCAGGCTCTACTTTATAGCTAAATGAATCGTAATAGCGGCCAGAAATGTTGACTTTACTACCGTGAGTCAGGTGGCCTCCATGGCTTAAATCCATGCCTAAGATCCGATCACCCGGCTTTAAAACAGCCAGAAATACAGCCATATTTGCTGATGTCCCAGAATGCGGTTGAACATTTACATGCTCAGCCTTAAAAACATCCTTAGCTCTACTGCAGGCAAGGTCTTCTGCGCGGTCAACACATAAGCACCCTCCATAATAGCGGGCACCTGAATAGCCTTCCGCGTATTTATTGGTGAGCACCGAACCCTGGGCTTCAAGAACAGCTTTACTGACCAGGTTTTCAGAAGCAATCATGATCAAGTTATCCTGCTGTCTTTTCTGCTCAACTGATATGGTTTCATGAATCTCGGGGTCAACAACTTTAAGCGGATCGGCTTCAGGCTTGTTTTTTATTTTATTCATGCTGTCGTCTTCATCTCCATTATTTATTTTTCAATGAACTCAATCTTATCAAGGCGACGCTTGTGCCTGCCTCCATCAAAGGTCTCGGTGAAGAAAGCTTCTATAATATCTACTGCCAGTCCCGGCCCTGTAACTCTCGAACCCATGGTCAGGATATTGGCATCATTATGCTTGCGGGCACATTTTGCAGAATAAGGCTCCCCACACAATGCAGCCCTGATCCCTTTATGCTTATTGGCAGCGATTGACATGCCGATACCGGTACCGCAAATCAGGATTCCACATTCGCATTCACCGGAGAGAACAGCATTAACCACGGAAACAGCAATATCGGGATAATCAACACTATCTTCAGACGATACCCCGCAATCCAGAAATGATTTATCACTGGCGGCAAGGTATTCTGCAATATTTTCTTTTAGGAAAAAACCGGCATGATCACTACCCAGGGCTACTTTCATTCTGGGACCCCTCCTTAAGTTTGCTCACAAGCTTCTTTACACTACAACGAATATCCTCCAGGACCTGGCGATACTTATCCGGACCGTAGCCTGCAGGGTCAGCGATATTACAGCTGTTGTCTGCCTCACCTGCGTATTCCTTGAAAATGAAAGTTTTATTAGCCGCACGTGGAAAACGGGCAAGCAGCTGACGTTTATGATCGTCTGTCATAACCAGGATCAGGTCTGCATCGTCAATAAGATCCAGGTCAATTGTTTTGGCTTTGTGGTGACTGAGGTTTTGCTCGTCCTGGCTGAACATTTTTTTAGCCGGTTCAGATGCTTTTTCCCCGGCTACAGCAGAAAGGCCCGCTGAAGTAACCTCAACTTCAAAGGGAAGGTCTACGTTCTCCAGTTCATACTTTAATAATGCTTCTGCCATCGGACTGCGACAGGTGTTTCCAGTGCAAACAAACAGTATTTTTAGCAATGACTTCCCCCCTTATACTCTCAATACCCGGGTAGCCGCTTTTTTCAACCGGTTCATTACCGCCAAGCCAATCCCTGCAAAACTTATTTCCTCGGCAAAAATAATATCAACTCCTGCTGCATCCATCCTGCGCAGATAGTTGTATAACATTGCTGCAAGCTTTTCAGGATCAGCGTTGTCCTTCAAACGGTGCTGCATAGAAATGTTCAACATGCCGACTGCGAAACCCTTCCTTTGATAATAAAGGGCCAACCGGTTAAGTACCTGACGTCTCATTGCATCACGTCCAGTTATAAGGACCAGGGGGGCTCTAGGTTTATAATGCCGGTATTTCATCCCAGGGGAAACAGGCTGAAGAATATTTTTTTTGTCACCTGCCAAACCAATTCTGCGGCCAAGAGCTTTTTCCAGATCTTCCCTCGGCAGGCCACCTGGGCGAAGGATTAGCGGAGAGGGGCCGGTCAAATCAAGGACAGTGGACTCTATACCTATTTTGCAGATACTGCTCTTTATTACCGCATCTATTTTGCCGGCCAAATCCTCAAGGACATGTCGGTAACTGGTTGGGCTGGGACGACCTGATTTATTAGCACTAGGCGCGGCCAAAGGCACACCGGCCAGATCAATTAATGCCAGGGCAACCGGGTGATCGGGCATTCTGACTGCTACAGTCGGCAGCCCTGCGCTTACCTCTGCAGGAATATATTCAGACCTTTGCAGAACCAGACTTAGCGGGCCAGGCCAGAATTTGTCAGCCAGAAACTCCGCTTCATCAGGGACTTCCCGGGCAACAAGGTTTAGCTGGTTGCGGCTAGATAAATGAACAATCAGGGGATTATCTGCAGGCCTTCCTTTCGCTGCAAAAATACTTGCAACTGCTTTCCCTTTTGTCGCTGACGCACCCAACCCATAAACTGTTTCGGTTGGAAATGCAACCAGTCCGCCCCGCTTTATGATAGCTGCCGCTTTTGCCAGGGATTCCCGGCTATCGTTAAGCAGCAGAGTGCCTTTTGCTTGGACCACCTGGACAATCACCAAACTTTCGAGTGGTTTATAATAGGCAGACGGTTGAATCTATTCTTCCAATACAAGGTCCGCAATATTGTTGGCATGATCACCAATACGTTCAAGATTGCTTAAAAGGTCTAGGAACAATACTCCGGCCTGGGGGTAACATTTCTTGGTATTAATTCTGTCAATATGCCTCTTACGAAGCTTTTTTTCAAGCTCATCAACTTCATCGTCTTCTTTAACCACATGTGCCGCCAGTTCTTTATCGTCATTTTCCATGGCATCGATAGCCTGGCCAAGCATTTTATCAACTTTTTTATATAAAAGGGTGATCTCTTCTAAGGCTGTTGCTGAAAATGGCAGCCGTTCTTCTGTCTTCATCTCCGATAGCTGCATAATATTTTCTGCGTGGTCACCAATTCTCTCCAGGTCATTAGCTGCAGACATAAGGTGCCCAACTTTTTTGGATTGCTCCATGGTCATGGAGTGCTGTGAAAGCTCTGATAAATAAACATTAATTTCTTTTTCAAGGCCATCTACCAGCTCTTCCATTTGGATAATGTGCTTGATCTTTTTTAAATCATCCTTGAGGAACACTTCTAGCGCTTCGGCTAGCATTTCCCGGGCAATACCTGCCATTCGCAGCAATTCCTGCTTGGCGCCGCCAATGGCAATACCTGGCGTTTTCAAAATACGCGGATCCAGGTATTTCGGTCCGAAATCCATTTTTTCGTCTTCCCCGGGAATAATTTTACAGATAAGCCCGGTAAATTGTTTTAGAAATACAACAAATATAATGGTGTTCAGCAGGTTAAAGGCTGTATGGGTATTGGCTACCTGCCGGGGCACTGTAGTGGCAGTTTGCAGGATAATATCTGTAAAGGGAACAAGTACAATGAGGGCAATAATAACTCCCAGAACGTTAAACAAAACATGGGCCACTGCCACGCGCCGGGCCGTAACGTTTGCTCCAATTGATGCAAGGATAGCAGTAATGCTGGTGCCAATATTTGTTCCCAGGATCAATGGAACAGCTGAATAAAAAGGAATCAGATCCTGCATAGTCAGGGCAATAATAACACCGGTAGCTGCACTGCTGCTCTGGATCAGGGCTGTAAAGATGGCGCCTGCGATAATACCCAGGATTGGGTACTCACTGAACTGAAGCAGCATTGCATGGAAAGCTTCCAGGTCTCTTAAAGGCGACATACCCTCTGACATGGTAGTCATTCCGAGAAAAAGCAGACCAAAACCGAGTACTGTCTGTCCCAGGTAACGCTGAAACCGGCGGCGCCCAAAAAAGTTTAATAATGAACCTATCCCGATTGCCGGAAATGCGATTACACCTACGTTAAAAGAAATGATCTGGGCGGTTACGGTAGTCCCTATATTAGAGCCGATTATTACACTTACCGCCTGGGAAAGGTTCATCAGCCCGGCATTGGCAAACCCAACTACCATGACCGAGGCAGTACTGCTGCTCTGCACGAGAAATGTAACGAAAATACCTGTTAAAACTCCAAGCACAGGCTTGTTAGTTAGTATTTCAAGAATATGCCGGAAACGATCCCCGGCAGCTTTCTGCATCCCGGAAGCCATGATCTGTATACCAAACAAAAAAAGACCCAGGCCGCCAATAGTGCTAAAGGCTATCTCCCAGAACAATAATTA
>SL_8KL_010_SEDDRAFT_10001683_pt1 | contig 19116 bp, 22 predicted proteins | sample SodLakKL_010_SED_4_FD_11160 | JGI IMG/M metagenome (IMG submission 11160)
GCCCAAGGCTTTTCGTCGTCAGAGGCAAAAACCGATCCCGTTGAAAAGAAAACAATTCCCGCTAAAAGAATCATTCCTATAATTATTTTTTTTGTCATTGGGATAAACTTTATATTCTAATAAACTCCTATCGACCTTTCTGTATATTAATACAAAAAAGTCGGACTTATCTTTCATTTAACCTTTCCTTGTTGTGCCTAAAACGTCTTTCAACGGTTCTAAAACTGATCACGTCTATTACCCCCTCCTCCATCTCGCCAATGACAAGAATCTTTTCTCCTTCTTCTATCTGTAAATATAAACGCCTTCCTCTTGTCTTTTCAGTTATTTTCAAATCAACTTTTTCTCCGCTATCAAGTTCCATCTTCCATTGGTCATTCTCCTTTTCTAAAAGCACTCCGAAATAAGCATCATTGATATCAAGATTGCCCAAGTCTCTATACATCCTCCCAGCCACCGGCAATCTTTCCTGCTCTGCTAATCGGAAGAAAGAATAATGCAAGGAAGACTTTTCTACTAAAAAACTGCTAGCAATGACTACAACAGATATTACAAGGAGAGAGACAATAAACGGTCTTCGATAAACAAATTGAAATTTTCTACCAATTACGCCAACTAACAAAATCAAAACAAAGATCAAAAGAGCAAGATACCAGGGAAAGGAGATGAGGACGTTTCTTATGGCATAAAATCCAATTCCGCGGAAAAGAAAAATATCGTTTATCCTTAAAACAAAAACTACCAAGCTCGCAAAATACAGAAGAAGTAAGAAAAATAAAGACAGTAAACCAATCACTAGAAAAGACTTAGCGATAAAGTAGGCTCTAGGCTTCATCTTCAACTCTCCCCTTTCAATCCTGGAAACAACTTTCTCGGTTATTGAGTTTCCACTATTCTCTTTTTTCATGTAATAACTTTTTAATTTCATTGCGGCCTCTTTTTAATCTTGTACCGACAGTAGAGACCGGAATCTTTAAAATATCAGAAATCTCTTGGTAATCTTTTTCTTCAAAATAGTAAAGTACTATCGGCTCTCGATACTTTCCTTTTAATTTATGTAGATATTTCTCTACTTCTTCTTTCTCTTCACTTATCTCGATATCTTTTAAGAAATCTCCCTTTCCGGCAAAAGAAAAAATGACATCGGCTTCGAGAAAGAGAAGTGGTTCTCTTTTTTCCTTTTTAATAATGTTTATAAATTCGTTGTGAGCAATTCTATAAATCCAGGGTGAAAACTTTCTTGAAGGATCAAAGCTTTTAATATTGACATACGCTTTGATAAGAACATTCTGCACCACATCCTCAATATTCTCATAGTTATACAAAAATCTTTTTCCGTATCTTAATAGCTTTTTTTCGTAACGCCTGGCCAGAACATCAAAAGCTTCAGTTTTGTTTTTCAAAACCAACCGAACCAATTCTTCATCGGTTTTATCATCTATTTGTTCCATCTAAATTAATTTTAGCTCTACTGTAATTATACACTATTTATTAATATTTATTTCACTTTTAATCAAAAACCCTGAGGAATCTCAGGGTTTGTTCTCTCGATTACCTATCTTTAAGCTTTCCCGGTTTATCCCTTTTTCACCTTTTCGTAGTACTCTTTGTTGTCGTAAAAAAATCCATCTTCACTAGAGTAGTAAAAACCCAGCTCGTCCGCCAAATCTTCTAGGTTGTTTTCATCAAAATCCCCTTCTTCGAGAAAAAACATATTTTTCAAATCCTCTAGAGAATATTTTTTAATCCACTTTGGTTCTTGCTTATCAAAAAGATTTGCAATCTCCTTGCTTTTTTCTCTTATTTCATTCTCGCTACCTTCTTCTATGGGAATAGTTATTTCTACTGCCTCACATCCTCCGTACTCCCCTATCTCCTCTCCTTCTTTTTTGGCAATCTCTCTGTTTTCGAGAGACATAGTACTTACATCAAGTATGATATGAGCCTCTCCTCTTTCCATGTCCTTTTTGTTCGCTGAGCTGGAAAGCGTTCTTATGTTTTTATCATAAAAAATTTCACACGCTTCAACTAGCGGAGCTTCTACAAATTTTCCAATATTTTCTTTTGTTATCTTCTGTCCCGCACTTTCCTCAATAGGTTGTACTTTCTCCAATCGTTCTTGCTGATCATCGCTCTCTTCATCCCCCTCCCCGCCTTTTTCATGAGAGGAAAAAATATCGCCCCCTCTTTCTCTAAATTCTGACATCTTTATAAATATTACTTTTATTTAACTAGGACTATATCACAAAAAAACAAGAAACGAGAGAAAAAAGAGTGTTACTAATCATCTTGTTTCAGCTCAAAATTCCTCCACCCCCATGTACACCCCCGGGGGTGTACATGTGGTTAGAAGATACAGAGTTAGAAAATTAAAGTATAAATATGTTAAAGTACCTCTATCTCCAGGTGAATTAGTAGAAATAGACGTTAAGTATGTGCCAAGCTTAATTGAAGATAAAAAGCATTATCAGTTTACTGCTATTGATTGTGCTTCAAGATGGAGATATTTGAAGATTTATGATAGTTTTTCTAATACCTGTTCAATAGATTTCCTTGAAGAACTAATTAAAATATCTCCTTTTAAGATTAGATCAATTAAAACTGATAATGGTAGTAATTTTACTAATCGATATACGGGATACTTAAAAAGTTCTGATCCTGTAAATCCAAGATTGCATCCTTTTGATCTATTATGTCAAAAACTTAATATTATTCATTATTTAATTGATCCTGGAAAACCTAATCAAAACGGGAAAGTAGAAAGATCTCATAGAACTGATCAAGAAATGTTTTATGATAGGAATAAGTTTATTAGTTTACAAGAATTGAAAATAAAGATTAAGCTTTGGAATAAAGAGTATAATAATATGGGGCATTGTGGTCTAAATGGACTCTCTCCTAACGAATTTCTTGACTCTTTAAAAGTGCAAAATGTTCGTGTTTAAAACAGGTACAGAGATAGCTGGAGTGAATGAAATCTTTGCTTTTAGCTCTAATAAATTTTATTTCCGGGATTTCCTTTTTATTAATAATTGGACAATATTGATCGGGTTCCGGTGACCCAAAAGTCAACAATCTTCTTCCCAAACATCCTCCCCTACAATAATTGGCAACGGAACAATTTGAGCACTTTTCAGGAATTTGGAGCTTCATTTTTTTAAATTTCTCAAAATCTGAAAATTCTCCCGATAAATAGACACACGGAGTTATTTTTCCATCAGGATGTAGTCTGGCAGAATTTCCACAAGGAGATCCTTTCAATTTTTCCGGAGCGACCAATGTCAATAACGGTTCGGAGTTGCTGACGAGTTCAAAGTTTTCAGACAATAATTTTATTGATTCCCAAAACTCTGAATAGTTCATTAAATATTTATCCGTATCAACTGGTTTATATAAATTGATTCTTAATGGAATATCATATTTATCTAATAATAATCTAAACTCGGGAAGATGCTTGTAATTATTGTTCATTAGGCACATTGCTATCGAAACCGTTAATCCGATTTCTTTGCACTTTTCTATTGCCCTGATAGCCATATCAAAGGCATCATGCTTCCCTCTCCACTCGTTGTGCAAAGCGCTATTTGGAAAATCTAAAGAAACATCTATATCCTTAAATTTCTTTAAATAATTTTCACTGAGAGTTTCCAGCGAAAATCCATTCGTGGTTAAGGCGATTTCAATATTTTTTTCACTGAGAAAATCAACAATTTTAGTGAAGTCCTTATTAAGTACACTCTCTCCTGTTCCGAAATTAACTTTTTTTATATTTGGAAAATTTTTAATTATACTTTCAAGCTCTTGAAGTGAAATACTTTTCTGTATTAATTTTCTGGAATAGCAGTGAGGGCAATTTAAATTACACAACGAAGTAATTCCTATTCCTAAAGCGTCTATTTTCTTATAACTCTTTTCGTTCATGCTTGTGTTTTATAATTATTGTTTATCAATTTTTTAACTTCACGCACTATACCACAAAGCAAAAGCCCTGAAAAGAAAATCTCAGGGTTTTGGCTTGTCCTGGTCACTACCACAATATTTAAGAGAGGTGGTTTTGGAGCTGTCTCTTTAGATAATTTCTACCAGATCCGCTTTTTAAGAATTTTTCCCTTCCAAGAGCGTCAAGTTTATTTAAATACCCTTCAAAATATATTAACCTCCAATCTCTCTTTAACCTTGTTGTTCTGCTTCCACTTCCGGATTGATGATCTTTTATTCTTCGCTTCAAACTAGAAGTACTCCCAATATACCAACTATTATCTTTCTTGTTTTCGAGAAGATAAACGTAAAACATATTTTACGGTCCCACGGGGCACCTCAATTAGAATCTACCGGGTCCCGTAAAGCTCGCTTATGCTCACACGGGACTCGCTTCAATCGGCTCCGCCGCGTGGCGGCGAAGCCGCTTTACGCGGCTGCCGGGATAGGACTCGAACCTATACTACGAGTACCAGAAACTCGCGTCCTACCATTAGACGACCCGGCAATGAATTATCTTTTATTTTCGAAAAGTTCTTTTAAGTATCTTCTACCGGAAGCGCTTTTCAAATATTTCTCTCTTTTTAGTGTTTCTTTTCTTGTTCGAAACTCCTCTATTGCAAAAACAGCCCAAGGAACAAATCTTTTTGCATAGGCATGTTGCCCATTATTATGCTCCTCAATTCTCTTTCTTATATTGCTTGTTTGACCAACATAAGATTTCTTATATTTTTTGCTCTCTAGAACATAAACATAATACATAACTCCCTACCATCGGGTCCGCCTCGGCTCGCCCTTCGTCGAGACGGGTCCGCCCGGCAATGAATTATTTGAGGTATTTTCCGGTGGCTATTAGGCTCGAGAACATTCCAAGTATTATACCTATTCCCAGTTGCAAAACAAAAACAAAGGGCATCATCTCCAGAAAATACTGCTGAAGATTTACCTCAAGAGTGATGTTATAAGATTGAGGTATAAGAAATCCCAACAGGAAAAGAATAAAGAAAGAAGCCAAAGCGGCAACAAGACCCACTATCATACCTTGTATGACAAAAGAACCTTGCAGAAATATATTTGAAGAACCCACAAGTCGCATTACTTTGATTTCTTCCCTGAGTCCGTAGATGGTCAATTTTACCGTGTTATAGACAAGAAGAACCGCTATAATGGAGGCCACTATTCCAAGAATAATACCCCCTCTTCTTGCGCTTTCGGTAACGGCGAATATGCCTTCTATCACTTCCTCTCTGTTTGCAAAATCAATGCCATACACATCATCTTCATGTTCTTCTTCCAGAAAATCGGTAATCTGGCTATAGACATAAGGATCTTCAGCTCTGATGTTCAAAGACGCGGGAAAAGGATTGCCTACTTCTTCCAAGGATTCCATCACCGCATCCCTATCCCCAAATCTTTTAATGAATTGTGTTCTTGCATCTTCTCTGGAGACATAATTTATCCCGTTTATCTCAAATTTCTCGGATATTTCATCTCTTACCTCAAGTATTCTTTCTTCAGGAACAGCTATTCTAAAATCAACAGTAACATCGGCTTTTTGTTCGATATCTTTAATAAGAACATCCGCTACCCCTGTAAGCAGAAAAAGAAAAGCGGCAAGGGTAATAGCAATCGTAAGAACAAAAACGGCAACAAAAGAAATACCCCCTTCCCGGTGAAAATTTTTCCAACCAAGTTTGACCGCCCTCTTAAACGAAATTATTATTTTTTCTTTCATACGAATTTTATCTCACTAAAGATTATAATATAAACCTCCCTTGTTTTGAATCACTTACTATTTTTCCGTCTTTTAACGTAATTACTCTTCTTCCCAAATCATTAACCACTTCCTTATCGTGTGTTGCAAGAAGCACCGTCGTCCCCTCTTTATTTAGTTTAAGAAGAAGTTTTAATACTTCACGAGTGTGATAAGGATCAAGATCTCCCGTGGGTTCGTCGGCTAAAATAACATCCGGATCATGAATAAGCGCACGCGCGATTGCCGTCCTTTGTTTCTCTCCCCCGGAGACCTCGTGAGGAAAATGCATCGCCTGCTTTACCATACCTACCATTTCCAGTGCTTCGGGAACATATCTTTTTATTTCTCCATCAGGCGCTCCGGTAACTTCCATGGCATATGCTATATTCTCGTAAATTGTTTTAGAAGGAAGAAGCTTGTAATCTTGGAATATTGTTCCTATTTTTCTTCTTAACACACAGGACTCGCGAGCGGGCATTTCTTGGACATTTCGACCGTCAAAAAAGATATTTCCCTCTGTTGGCTCCTCTTCTCTGAGGAGCATTTTGAACAAAGTTGTCTTTCCCGCACCCGATTTCCCGACAATAGAAGCAAAATCCCCTCTTTCCACCTTGAAAGAAATATTTTCCAATACCGTATTTTCCTTCTTTGTAAGGTTTGGTGGATAAACCTTCGTTATATTGTTATAAAAAATCATTTTTTATAATATCTAAATCTCCATCTAATACTTCTTCTACATTCGACGTTTCCTTTTGCGTACGTAAATCCTTAATAAGTTTGTAGGGATGCAATACGTAATTTCTTATTTGTGTACCCCAGCTTGAACCAAAGCCCTCCCCTTTTGCCCTTTCCGCTTCTTCTTTTTTTTCTTTCTCTTTCATTTGCTGTAATTTTGATTTTATAATATTTATTGATATTCTCCTATTTTCTCCTTGCAGTCTCTCGCTTTGAGAAGCAGCAACTACTTTTGTTGGAAGGTGGGTTACCCGTACCGCGGTCTCTCTTTTATTTACATGCTGCCCTCCGGGACCCGATGCTCTAAACACATCAACCCGTATATCTTCTTCTTTTATCTTTACGTCCGTGTCCTTTTCTCCTATTTTCGGAAAAACATCCACTTGCGCAAAAGAGGTATGTCTCACTCCCCCAGAAGAGAACGGTGACTTTCTTACAAGCCTATGGGTGCCACTTTCCTCTTTTAAAAATCCAAACGCGTAAGCACCGTTTATTTCCAAAGACACACTCTTTATCCCAACTCTTCCTTCCGGACCCCCGGCATCTCCATAAGAAGCATATACTATCTTTTTTTGATATCCTTTTCTTTCGACATATCTTTCGTACATTCTTAAAAGCATTGCTACAAAATCTTCGGCATCTCTTCCACCAACACCGGATGATATCTCCAGGATGGCGCCCTTTTTATCGTATTTTCCAGATAAAAAAACGCGAAACTCTTTTTTTCCAATTTCCCTTTTTAATTCCCGTACTTTATCCGATACTTCTTTTAAAAGATCATTATCCTCTCCCAATTCTCCCAAAATTTCCTTTATCTCTTCCTTTTTCTCTCGAAAATTGCTTACAGTATTTACTTCTTCTTTAAGCTCTGCCAATTTTTTTTGTTTTTTAACCGCCGTCTCGGGATCGTCCCAAAGATCGGGTTTTGCCACATCTTTTTCCAGTTCCGATATTTCTTTTTCTTTCCCGGAAACGTCAAAGACACTCCTCCATACGGAGGATTTTTTCTTCTATTTCTTTTATTTCCTTTTCAATTTCCATATGAATATAATAACTTTAGTGAGCCTGAGGCCGGAATCGAACCGGCGACCTACTGTTTACGAAACAGTTGCTCTATCCCCTGAGCTACCCAGGCCTGGAAATACCTACCTCCACGGTAAAAACTCACTTAAATTTTCAAAAAACCCTTTTTCTTTCTCTTCTTCTTCATCCTTTTCCCGGATATCTTCATCCTTCTCGCTGCGAGATATTAATATTACCTCTTCGCCTTCTTTCTTAAGTAAAAGCTGCTCTCTTGCAATCCTCTCTATTTCTTTATCAACATCTATTTTTTCTTCCTTTTCTTTTAAATAATCTCTTTCCTCCGACATCATTTCAAGTTCCGCCTTGGCACTTAAAAACTGTTCTCTGGTTTCCGCTCGCCTATTCCAAACCCTTACATTAAAGAAAACAAGCAATACAAGAATAAGAAAGAGAGGTACGAGAATAAGATAGTTGCTATTTTTTTTCTCCTTCCGTTTTTTCCTTGTCATGGGAGAATTATATCTCAGTTCATGCTTTCATTCAAGCAATAAATTTAAGAATTCAAGTTACTTGCGAAAGACTTCATAATAAGCCTCTTGCGGAACATTGACCTTTCCCTCTTTTTCTAATCTTTTCTTGCCTTTTTTCTGTTTTTCCAAAAGTTTTCTCTTCCTGGTAACATCACCTCCGTACAGATCTCCTGTTACATCCTTTCTTCTCGCCTTTATTGTTTCTCTGGAAATTATCTTTCCTCCTACTCTCGCCTGAAGGGCTACCGAAAACTGCTGCGAAGGAATTGATTCCTTTAATTTGCTAACCATCTTTTTCCCTTCCTCGTATGCTTCTTCTCTGGAAACTATCGTTGAAAAGGCCTCATCTACCTGATATGCGATAAGTATCTCCATTTTAACAAGGTCTTGCGGAAAATAGTCGCTCAACTTATAGCTTGCAGATGCGTAGCCTTTGGTTGCGCTTTTTAACTTATCATGAAAGCCCGTAACTATCTTTCTTAAGGGAGCCTTATATACAATAAGCACTCTGCCCGCTGACAAATGACGGGTATCCACATAATTCCCGTCAAGCCCCTCCAGAACTTGAGTAGTATTACCGAGCATATTTTCGGGAGTAATTACTTCTAACTCGACCCACGGCTCCTTTTTTTCCGCTATTTCGTTTTCAGCCGGCCAATCCGACGCGGAGCGGATCTCCTCTCGAGTGCCATCGGTTTTTACAACTTTAAAATTCACGGAAGGCGCGGAAATAATCAAACTCAAATTATACTCTCTACGAAGTCTTTCAGAGACTATCTCCGCATGAAGAGATCCTAAAAATCCACATCTGAATCCCCTGCCGAAAACCTCTTTAAATTCCGGCTCAAAGGTAAAGGCGGGATCGGTAAGCTTTATTTCGTAAAGCGCACTTCTAAAGGTGCCGTAATCATGGGTTTCTCGAGGGTAAAAACTACTAAAAACCATGGGGCGAGGGTCTCTATATCCCTTAAGAGGGAGTACATTTTCCTTTTTCCTGCAGATAGTATCTCCCGATCTTACAACTCCCACCTCTTTTACGCCCGTTGCCACATATCCTATATCTCCGGCCATGAGCTTTTCCCGAGGAATCCACTTAAAAGAAAAGACACCGACTTCTTTTGCCTCTCCGTCGGTTTGGGATGCAAAAAGATGTATCTTGTCTTTAACACTTATTTCGCCTTCCATTATTCGAACATGAGCGACAACTCCCTTATAAGAATTGTATTCGGAATCAAAAACAAGCGCCCTTAGGGGTTTTTCTGTTTCTTCTTTCGGTGACGGTATGCGCTCGTTAATTGCATCAAGTACTTTCTCTACATTTGTCCCTTCTTTTCCCGAAATTTCTATTATCTCCTCTCTTTTAACATTAAGAGCTTGTACCATTTCTTCTTTAACCTCTTCTATTCTCGCGCTTTCCAAATCAATTTTGTTAATCACCGGAATAATAACAAAATTCTCCCCTCTTTCACGCGCAAGATCCAAATTCGCCAAAGTTTGCGCTTGGATTCCCTTTGTCGCATCCACCAGCAATACCGCCCCCTCAACGGCAACAAGAGATCGTGATACTTCATAGGAAAAATCAACGTGTCCCGGAGTATCTATCATATTGAGAGCACAATCCTTATATAGCATTTTTATCGGTCTCAATTTAATGGTAATCCCCCTTTCTTTTTCAAGCTCCATATCGTCAAGAAACTGTTCTTTCATATCTTTCTCTGACACCGTTTTCGTTAATTCCAAAAATCTATCCGCAAGAGTGGATTTCCCGTGGTCTATATGCGATATGATACAAAAATTCTTTTTTTTCATAATTCTTACTTTTTGGAGAAAGCCCCCCATATCCCGTAAAGTTCCGGCGCTTTCATTATTCTTGCGCTCAAAACATAAACCGATAGGGATACAAAGAAGGCAATTAAGGTTTGCAAAAATACGGCAAAAAACGTGTCCAAAATTATTACTCCCCCTATAAGTCGGAGTGTTGCAAATAAGGTAACACCCATAACAAAAGAAGCAAAGAAAGTTCTCATAAGACAGCTTTTAATACCCATGCCTCGGAAAGCACCCACTTTTTCTCTTAGAAAATAAACCAAAAGAGCAAAATGCAAAATTGTAGAAATTAAAATAGCCAGCGGAAAAGCGACTACTTCAATATTGGCAATCGCTTCCAGTTTTAGCAGGGTTGCTATAGTACTTCGGAAAATGTTCTCAAAACCAAGAAGCCACACAAAAAGAAATGAAAGTCCGATATTGGTTCCCATAGATGCGAGAGAGGCAATAAGCGGCGTCTTTGTATCTTGAAAAGAAAAAAATGCTCGCACTAAGATATGAACAAGACAACCTGCAAAAAAAGAAAAGGCAAAGACTCCGAGTGATGCCGCTGTAAGTTGTGTCTCCATCCATCCGAATTCCTGCACTCCCAAAACAAGACGCACAATATGCGCTCTTAACAAAAAGATAATGACACTGACCGGTATTATTAAAAAGAGAGCTTGACGCATTACCAGCGAAAGATTATCCAAAAACTTCTTCTTTTCTTCATTGGCAAATGACTTGGAAAGGGATGGAAAGGCGGCAACCGCAAAAGCTACTCCTATAACGCGAACAGGAAAAGACTGAAGATGATTTGCAAGATTAAATATAGAGATGCTTCCCGCTGTAAGCAAAGAGGCTAAGGCGGTTATAACAACAATATTTATTTTGGTAGATGCTTGACTTATTACTCTTGGCACAACAAGATAAAAAATCCTTCGAAGTTCTTTTTGCTTAAAGTCCACAAACGGTCTGTATGTAAATCCCGAATAGAGGGCGGAAGGAACTTGCACGCAAAGATGCAAAAAAGACCCAAGAAGCACCCCGTAGGCAAGACCGACAAGACCAAAATAAGGTGTGAAAAAGAAAATTCCCAAAATGATACCAATATTGTAGAGTACCGGCGCCAACGAATAAACCAGAAACCGATCAAAGTACTGCAGAATTCCCGAAAAGAGACTCGAGGCTCCTAAAATAATAGGGCTAAGCAACATAATACGGGTCAAAAGTACCGTTTTTTCCAGATATTCCGGAGAGAAGCCGGGAGTAATGAGCTTTAGGATAAAAGGCGCAAAAAGAAAAAAGAGACTACAGAAAAATATAAGAAGGAGAAGAAGTGCATTAAGAGTATTATTTGCAAGCTTCCATGCTTCCTTGTCTTCTTTTTTCAGCGTACTCGCAAAAACCGGTAAAAAGGCCGCTACTATCCCCCCCGTTATAAGAATTCCATAAATGAAATCAGGAACCCGAAAAGCCGCAAAATAAATATCCAACTCACTAACATCAAAATAACTGACTAGGAGTCTATCTCTTAAAAGCCCCAGAAAGGCGCTTACACTCACCGAAAACGCGATAAGACCGGCAGAAAAGGTTATCGTTTTCGATTTTGAATTTATTATGCGGCTAATCATTCCTTTTCTTGCTGTTTGTTATAAAAAAGCTCAAGCAGGTGGTAAGCCGAATTCTGTCGGGGGCAGTCATTTATCTCGATCTTTGATTACTCAAAGATTCCAGCGAACCACCAAAACTTGTTCTTGCACCCAGGTAGGGATTTAGCCGTTTCAGCTAAGCCTTCGGTGAAGCTGCCCTTCGTAGCTTTAAGCGAAGAAGGGCAACAACCCTTATAGCTCAATTCGTCCCACTACGCTCTTACGAGTTTTGTGGGACGGCTGTTTTCTTGCGAAAACAGCCGTCTCTGCTCGCACCCCGCGCCTTGCGGCGGACGGGTGTTACCCGCTACCCTGCTCCCCTTCGACAAGCTCAGGGGGAGTGTTCGGACTTTCCTCCCTCCGCAAAGATATGCGGAAAGCGACTGCCTTACCTGCTTGAGCAATCTTCATACTGTCATAAAGAGGTGTCTCTGTCAAGAAATATAAAAGGGGAGAGCAGAAGCCCTCCCTTGTAAAGGTTTTTTCGAGAATGTTACCGCCTTAGACAGTTTTGCTATCGACCCTTATTTCGTTTTTAACGGTTCGTCCGTTTACCCTGCATTTACAGAAATAAACACCCACACCTCCGACAGGAGTGGCCTTTATAGCACGAGCTAAAGGATTTTCCCTGTCTATTATAATGTAAGTTTTATCTTTAAAACAAAAGTTGCGGTCGGAAAGAGGCAAAATAACTACTATCGCAAACTGCCCCTCGTTGTCATCCGTCCTCATATAAATTTCCGCTATACCGTTCCCGGCATGCACGCCCGAACTATCATTGTTTCTTAGTAGTTCTTTGTATTCTCTCATCAAACCGACGATTTCTCTTCTAATCGGTCTCGCTTGGATGTCGGCTTCTAAGCAACAACTGTTTTCCCGGTAAATGTTCCTGAGCAAACTTATTTTTCCTTCAATCTTTCCTTCGATATTCTTTAATTTGTTTCCTTTCAGTTTTCTTATCACTGAAATTCTCCCCCTTTTCAAAAAATCAGAATTTTTTCGAAAAAACCCTTAATCCTATTTATATAAAATAAAGACCTTGGTAATTATATCAATTTGGAGATAGAAATCAACAGACCTCATCCGCACCCCTTAAATTGACACAAAGAAAGACCGGCCGAGAAATGTTATTCCGTAGTATTCCCGTCAAAATGTTCTTCGTCTTCCATTGCTTCTTCTCTCGTTTTGTGCAAGACCCCATCCCTGTGTTCGGGAGGAGAATAAATACTATAAAGTTTGAGAGGTTTTTCCCCCGTATTAATGACATTATGCTTCATTCCCGCGGGAATCATCACCGCGTAATCATCTTTTATTTCGTGTTCTACGTCATTTAAAACAGCCCTCCCCGTCCCATCTTCGATACGAATAAACTGATCCAAGTCATGAACTTCCTCCCCTATCTCACCTCCGGGCTCAACACTCATTACGACAAGTTGGCTATTTTTGGCAGTGTAGAGAACTTTTCGAAAATTGTCGTTATCTTCGGTCTCTTTTTCAATATCGCCTACATATCCTTTCATAATGTTTAAAAAATTAAATTAATAATACGGGATGATTTTAAGGAAAGCAGAGAGAAAAGTCAAGCTACTCCCTGTGATTATTCTCTTCCAATACTTTGTTTACGGATTTTCTGTAAAGACAAAAATCACATTCTTCTCCGGAATCCGGAAGCTGATTACTCTCCAGAGTATTTTTTATGGAAACAAGAGTTTTCTCCACCCACTCATCACTGCCACTGTAAGGAATAAGAGTGACATCAAATTCAATCTTCCCGTCAAACACTTCCACATCGGTCCTCCCGTTGCAATAAACGAAATATCCCGTATCCGAAACAGTTAACCCGTTTTTCCTTAAGAGCCATTGATAAACTTCCATTTGCCTTTTATAGCTTTCTTGCCAGTCTTTATTAAGTTCCGTGATTTCCCCGTCTTTGCTTGTCGCTTTGTAATCGACCACAATGTACTGACCGTTTGTATTTATCCAAAGGTCATCAATTGCTCCCGTTATAATAAGATTTGTCGGTTTATGATGCGTCCGTACTCCTTTAAAATTTTCTCTCCACTCATCCATTTCCTCCCTCTTGGCAGGAACAGCATCAACTCCGTACTTTTCAAGGAGTGGGTGTTTGGTTCCTCGCTTGCGATGAATGTCAAATTCTTGCTTTAGGAGCTTATCTACTGCCGAATTAATAGCAAACGGAAATCCGGGAGGTTGAGAAACTCCAAGCTTTCGGTCGATATAAAAACACCGCGGGCAATTTAGAAAGAGATCTATTTTGGATCTACTTATCTTAAACGACTCCCTTTCTCCGGAGCAATAAATGTTTCTTTTCCTTTTTCCTTTATAATAATCCGACATTTCACTGTTTTTCTTTAAAATCAATTTGGCTGGTAAGCACATACAGAACATAACCTCCGAGAACGGCAAATATGGAAAGTAAAATATAAAAATAATCGGCAAAGAACGCTTCCCATTTTGCTCCTATAAGTATCCCCACCGCAATGAGCGCCGTTTCGTATATTAAAAGTTGCCACCATTTTATTTTAAAACTCATCTGTCTATTGTTTTAACGTGAAAAAAATTTTTATCCTCCCTCCATTTAAGTAGTACTTCTTTTAATTTGGTCGGCCTCACGTCCGCTTTGGCGAACTCCTCAACAGAGAAAAAAGAAAACTCTATGTGATCTTCTTTGCTCTGAAAAGAGAAACTTTCGTGTTCAACACTGTAAATGAAATTTATTTCCTGATGGCGATTTCCCTTGAGTGAATATATATTTTCAACAATACCGATAAAATAAAAGTTTTTTGTTTCCAGCGCGAGTTCTTCTTTTAGTTCACGAAAAAGAGCATCGGATGAAAACTCCCCCGGTTCGATGTGCCCGCCGGGCAGAAAATAGTTTTCGTTCATCTTATCTCTACAGACAAGAAACTTCTTCCCTCCCGTAATAAGCCCTCGTGCTATTATTTCTATTTTTTCCATCGCATTTTTATATCATTCCTCTTGTAGAGGCTGTAGTGATTTAATCATATCTTTTATATGCCTGTCACTCCTCTGCCACATATCTCTGGGGATAACAGGACCTCCGTAACCAAAATGAAAAACAAAAAAATAATCTTTAAAAGGAAATATATAGTACTGATACCCTTGATACCGGTGCGCACGGGGGAAAGTAGTCTTCAATACATCCTTATTTCCTACTTGTATTACTTCCCCGCGGGGCATCCAAGGATCAAAAACTTCCTCAATATCATCCGCCTCCACATCTTCTTCCATTATACTGTTCCTTGTTCTTATAAAATCCCCTTCACTTATTTTTGCGGAGGAAAAGGCTTCCGCAAGAGCGATAAGATTATACCACTGCCTTAACGTAAAATTGTTCTCGTTCAAATAAATGTATTTCTCTATATTATAATTGATCTCTCCGTCAATATGTGTAAGAGGAGAAACCCCCACCAAATTAATTCCGAAATCTTGTTTATAGGTATTCCAGAACTCCCTGTTTTCCGAAAACTTCTCGTTTTCAAGGGCGGAGTGAAAAAAGGAGAATTTCCTCTCTTCTTTTTCCTCTATTTCCCACCCGAGAGGGAAATACATCCTGTATCCGTAAACTTCATTACGGTATGTTCTTCCTTCAAAATCCACATCCTCTTTTGCAGCTCTCCTTTCTCTTAAGAAAAGATACAGAGAAGCAAAAGAAAGAAGGATAATCACCGCAGAAAATATAATTAAAGTTTTTCTGGTCATATCGTTAGACTTACCCCATTCTTTCAGTCTATCAAAAGGTCAGAAAATATCAAACATACTTTCTTAGCAGTTTTTCCATCCTCCCGGCACTCTCCGGTCCGTGTTTTTTAAGTTCATTTTTTATATCCTCAACCTGTTTCTCCTTTAAGGGGTTGTCCGATTTATTATAAAATTTATCGGCCAAACAGATTACTTCTTCTTCCGGCGTCAAAGGGAGCATATCTCTCGGGGGCAAGGGAAGATTTTTTTTCCTAATCTCCTCTTCTCCTATTCCGCTGCCAATATGCCTTTCAGCGATTAAGGCGTGTTTTGGAAGCCCTTCTTTTTCCAAGATTTCTCTTCCCAAATAGCCGTGGCAAAGATAAGGATTTTCTCCGAAACAATTTATTTCGGGAGCATCGGTTAGAAAAACACCGATATCGTGAAGGAGCGCTCCTTCTTTAATAAGTTGCAAATCAAAATCAAAACCATCGTAATTTTCCGCGATTCGCAATGCTTTACTTGCAACTGCGTTAGAGTGCCAAAGCAAGACCCGATGAAGATCGGGGTACTTCTTATAATACTTTTCCATTATTTTTTCCGCCCTTTCATCCACGGATACACTCTTTTCTTATTCGAACCTGTTCGTTATATTCATCAACAAGGTCTTTAAGAGAAGATATCAGGGAGTTATATTCTTCCACCAGGCGATTGTATTCCTCTACTTTCTCTATGTGTTCGTCGCTTCCCCTTTCTGTGTCATCTATCTCCTTTTTTAATGTTTCTTTTCTTGTTTCCAGATTTTCCACCCTCGCTTTTTTTGTGTCGATTTGCTCTTCCAAGGCCTTATCAACCTCAGGGCATGCCCAAGTGGGCATTCCGAATACCTGCACGGAAATCCATACTTCTCTTTCTTCAAAACTTCCTTTCCTTGTAGCCACTCCTATTTCTATGTATCTGTCGTCCAAAATATTTTTTCTGTGCCCGGGACTGTCCATCCAATCCCCGACAACCTCTCTATCATCTCTGTAATTCCCTTTGGCCAAATTGTCCCCTATCAGGAGAAATTCATAACCCATTTCCTTGGCAACATCTCCTATGCCCACACCTTCGGGAGAAACGTGCGCAAAATACTGGTTTTCGAACATATCATCCAATTTTGTTTCAGCAACTTCATTTAAAATATAATTCTCTTCAAGGGGACTATCTTCAAAACGCATCCTTCTCCTGTTAGTTTCCTCAATAATTCCCTTTCTCGTTAGCTCTCCCTCCTCAATCCTATTTTCTTCTCTCACTACCCCTTCAAGAGCCTCTCTTTCTTTATTATCGTCAATGCCGCTGGGCACCGTGCTCCAAGAAAATAAAAATTCGTCCACCCTATTAACCGCCACATCAAAGGAAGCGGGATTGGAATAAAAAAACGCCCCTACCCCCAAAAAGAGCACAAAGACTATCCCCGTGAGTATTTCTTGTGTTCTCATTTTTCTTACAATTATTCTAACACTCAGTTGGAATTATGGCTTTTTTGTGTCTAAAAATCAAGTAATACTCGATTTGTATTCTCCTATCTTTTTTCTTTTTAAAGCAAAAAGAACCGCCCCCGCAGAAGTCTTTCTTCCCAAATCCTGTGCAATACTCCTTACATAACAACCGCTGCTACAGTTTATTTTTATTTTCAAAAGAGGGAAAAAGTCTCTCTTTTCTTCTTTGAGAAAAGTCTTCCATTTATTGTAAATCTTCTTTTGTCGAAAATTCCCCCGTACTTTTTTTATCTTTCTAAAAATCTCCTCCCCTACCTCCTGTTTGGGAATATTCTTGAATTCCAATATTTGTAAATCATATATCTCTACCTCCTTTTCGGGGATGTCAACTTCCTCGATTTTTCCTCGAAGAGCCCACCAGAAAAGTGGCTTCCCTTTTATTTTATAACCGGAGAAAGGGGGTAAAGAGAAAGTAAACTTTCCTCTGTATTTTTTTATTTCCCTTTCTATCCCGCTTTTTTCCGGACTTATGTCCGATGTTCTATCGGGCAATCCTAAAATATCATACGTGTCCGAAACACACCCAAAAAGTATTTCCGCTTCATATTCTTTGTCATGCTTTAAATAACTATCAAAATTTTTTAGTTCATCTCCTGTAATAAGCAAGAGCAACCCTTCGGCCATGGGGTCAAGTCTTCCCGCATAGGCGACTTTTTTATCCTTTAGAAAACTCTTTTCTTTTTTTATCCTTTTTATGGCGTCAAAAGGCGACTCTCCGATAAATTTGTAAACAGGAAAAATATCTTTTTCTTTTGCCATGGTATAACAACTTTTACCGATTTTAAAGTATATTTTTATTATAACAAAAATCGCCCCAAAGGACGATTTTTCTTTTACAAAAAGTCTTGATTTTATACCCACTCCGCCACCACTTCCCCGCGTGCCTCTTCCAATTTCTTCCAAAGGGCAACAATCTGTTTTCTAAAAAGGAGAAAAGCACCCGATATTGCGAGAAAAGGAATAAAGAAATAATCGATAATCCCGCTTCCGGTAATACCCGTAGGTACATCCGTAGGAGGAGCAACCGGATCTTCTTTTGCAATGTGTACTGTTGCTTTTCCCGTATCGGTCGCATCTCCGGATATAGCTTCCGCTACATTAGTAATGGATGTTGTTCCGGTAGAAAACTCCTCTCTTGAAGCAACCTTGGCGTCAAAGGTAATTTCTTTGTGGTCTCCTCCGTCAATACTTCCTATATTTATTCCATCGTCGATATCTCCGAAAACCTTATCTCCGTCAACTCTCAGATTGCCGTCATATTTTATTTTTTCATCTTCCATCCTGTCTCTCACTGTAACATTTCTTACACCCGCATCTCCCGCAGTAACCTTTACGGAATATCCGATTGATTCTCCCGGGAGAGAGTTGAGAGAGTTTACATATCCAACTTCCCTTTCCAAGCTTTTTACTCTTTTTGTGACACTGATTTCTTCTTTCGGCTCGGGCTCGGTCTCGGGAGCTTTTTTTATCTTTGTGGTACAAATAGCCCTGTCTATTCTGTCCGAATAAGAGAATAATCCGTTTCTTAAATAAAAGGTGTAAGTCGCGCCGGAGGAAAGTCCTTCTACTACAAAACTACCCGAATTATCTCCTGAACCAATAGCTTTAAGTCTTATGGTGTTCCTAAAAAGAGAAGCGCTCGTGCCATCTTTTACACTGTAGGAAAGGGCAATAGAATCTTCCGTCTTGGGTTTACATTCAAGCTTTCCTTCCGGCGTGGGGTCGGGAGTAAAGGTAGGTGCGGAAGCACGAGTATAAGTCGGATAGGTTATTTCAGGCGGAGATGGCGCAGGAGCGGGAGTGAAGGTAGGCGTAGGCGTCGTTGTTGTTGTAGGGGCAGGCGTAGTTCTTGGTATAGGTGTAGGCGTAGTTCTTCTTGTAGGTGTTGTTCTTGTTGTAGGAGTAGGCGTAGGCGTCGTTGTTGTTGTAGGGGTAGGTGTAGGTGTCGTTGTTGTTGTAGGAGTAGGCGTAGTTCTTGGCGCAGACGTGGTAGACTCTCTGGTAGAGCAACGAGTAACCCCGGACATACGGGAAGAAGTCGCAGATGACCCACTTCTTAAAGTAAAATAGTATGTAGTTCCCGAAGAGAGATTGGGTATGCTTATCCTTCTATTGCTCGCAGAAGAAAGTCCTTGGAGCCTGGTAGTGACGCTTCCCGTTGATCTTCCTCTAAAAAGTTGAGCTGTCCCCGAACTAAGACTGTATTGGAGAGTGACCGAATTGGTCGTCTGGCCCACACAATTCAAAGAAGCCGAAGCACTCGGCTCGGGACTTGGCGCAGACGTGGTAGACTCTCTGGTAGAGCAACGAGTAACCCCGGACATACGGGAAGAAGTCGCAGATGACCCACTTCTTAAAGTAAAATAGTATGT
>SL_8KL_010_SEDDRAFT_10001684_pt1 | contig 19105 bp, 10 predicted proteins | sample SodLakKL_010_SED_4_FD_11160 | JGI IMG/M metagenome (IMG submission 11160)
TCAAAAGAAGAGAAACAGATATAATCGATGTAAAATTAAGAGGTATGGGAAAAACTAAATGGATTTAGGTCATATTCTTACTTTGCAGGTTTGAGGTGATTGAGTTGGGAGAAATCTGTGAAAAGTGTGGCGGGACAGGAGAGTGCAGTAACTGTGATGGGACCGGGGAAATAGGTGATGGTCTGTTTGGATTGGATCTTATAGAGGACTACTGTCCAGAGTGTAACGGGACCGGGGAATGTAAATACTGTAATGGAACTGGAAAAGTATCTAAAAGCAAAGATTGAAGAGAGCTATCTTCTTCCAAGATAAAGAAATGTATAGGTTTGAGAATAACACCCATTTGAAGAGGAAGAAAACTAATATTGATTTTCTTCTAAGTGGAACTGAAAATTCGAGCCTAGCTAAGAGATGCATACCTCTCTTTTTTTGAAGATTCAAAGAGATTGAAGGATAGATTTAAGGAATCGATAAAGATTCCTAAAGGTAAAAAATAAATGATAGAAAGGCATGGTTAGAGGGGAGAGTGAATGTACTAAAACCTGAAAAGATATTGGAGAAAAGGTGAAAGATATGGGTAAAAAGTTTGTAGATATATATAATATGACGAGCGATACGAATCTTGGACCGCATCACGATGGAGAGTTACTTACGTTAGCTTGCTGTATGGTTGATATCCGGAAAAAAGTAGGAAAGTTATGGAATAATTTATCTAATCCAAAGGATGAATTAGAATACTGGATTGTGGGAAGAGTTGCTAGTTCTCTAAACTCGGACAAAAAGAACCATCTGATTTACTTAATGAAGGTAGATAACGTTATGAACTTCGCTGAATATAGTAAAGAGTTTCGATTACGGAAAGATGGAAACGGGAGAAAAGATAATATCTATGAAGTTGAAGATGAAAGTGGTGATTGTTTTGACCCTAACAATTTTGATAAAATAATCAAAGATTTACCTAAACATACACCAGAACATGACATAGGTAAGGGTAGATATGTATTACTATCAAGAAATTATTGCTATTTTGATTGGCGAGAAAACCCCTATAAAGAAAAATTAGGGGAATGGGGTATATCAGAATTAGAATGGCATCCTCCCTGTCATGAAAGAGCTTTTAGAAGAAAATTCAATTTTGAAGAAAAAGAAAGGATAATTAAGAAAATAAAAAAGATTAAAGAAAAACATTGTCGAAGGCATATTCCTAATGGTAATGGGTGTAGAGAAGTTGGTGATAAAAGATGAGTTCTCCGATACCGGATAATATCTCTAGAGAAGATATAATCGAAGCTATAGAAAATGGCGAAGTCAAAGAAAGAGGAAAAGAAGAAAAAGGGAAAAGAAAAGCTAGAAAATATTTTATGAAATATAATAATAACTGCTATTCGCCAAAATATGTGATTACTAAAACATACGAAGTAATCTATGAAGAAAAATTGTCCCCAGATGATTTTGGTCCTACTACTGCAAAGGATTTTTTAAAAGATAAGAATTTTCAAGTCTTTGATTTCGAATTCACTGAAGAAGATTTTGGTCGCAGGACTGGAGAAGAGGATGATGCTAAGTACCTTAGAGAGAGGTTTCACGAATTTAGAAGTGAATTTTTGTGTATTTTAGATGATGAGTTATTTGAATATTATAAAATGACTCCTTCTTACGATAATCCTCCTGATTTAGATTATGAAAAGTGGCCAAAGCAAGGGGGTAATCCATATGTAGCTTTGTGGAAGGATCAAGGAGGACATGAACCGAGAGAGAACTGTTGGATAGGATTTGGTAGATGTGACTTAGATAATGGGGAAACCCCTAGAGACGGCCTTCAATTTCAGATATATATGTCTTATCCTTCCAGAAAATATGATTTTTTCATTGGTATTTGGTTGGAAAAATTAAAGAAAAACAAAAACGCAGCTAATAAAATCAGAAACAATAAAGAAAAATATTTAAAATCACTTCAAGAAATTTCAAATTGTAGGCTTAAATTGGAAAATGGACAAAAAATCGATAAAAACATCAAAGAAATAACCCGTTCTGACCTAGATAAGATTTGCACCGCTCTAGAAAGTAATGAAACTAGAGTTACTATAGGAGAATGGATGGATAAAGAAAGAGTTATTGAGCTTGATAAAAATATAGTTACCCATACTATAGATGTAGTAGAAAAGCTAACACCTGTTTATGCTTCTCTGATTGGAGAGGAAATTAAACAATGGCCTACTGAACCAAAGAAATCTAAAGAAAGGTTATCAAACATTATTAAACGCGATTTGAAATTCGATAAATTTGAGCCTACAAAAAATTTGCATTTTCCTAATCAAGAAATCATTAAATCACAGATAGAATCTGCATTAAAAGCAGGAAAAAATATAATATTTATAGGACCGCCAGGGACAGGTAAAACTAAAATCGCTAAAAATGTAGCAGAACAAATGAAAGAAAAAAATAAAATCATAGATGGCTTTACATTCACGACTGCTACAGCAGATTGGACTACGTTTGATACTATCGGAGGGTATCATCCTGAAAAAGAGGAAGCTACCTCTTTAGAATTCAAACCCGGGATATTCCTAAGATGTTTCAAAGAAGATAAACATCTAATAAACAAATGGCTGATAATCGATGAGATTAATAGAGCTGATATAGACAAAGCTTTTGGACAACTTTTCAGTGTGCTTTCAGAAGATAACGTTGAGCTACAATTTACTAAAGAATCCGAAGCGTCTGAAAGAAAGGTATCTATTAAATACTTATCTGAGAGGGATTTAGATGATAATGAATTAGACAATAGCACGTATGTTGTAACACCAAACTGGCGTTTATTAGCAACTATGAACACTTACGATAAATCTTCTCTTTATGAGATGAGTTATGCATTTATGAGAAGATTTGCGTTTATCGATGTGAGCGTACCTTCAATTGAGATTGATAAAGATCTGATAGATAAATACATCGACTGTTGGAATGGCTTGGATCCAGACAACATAGGAGAGAAGCTTAAAGAAAAAATAGCTGAAATATGGAGTTCCTTGAACGAAAGTGGTAGAGCTATAGGCCCTGCGATCGTGGAAGATATGTTGAGATTTTTAGTCCAAGATAATTCTTTAGATTTAGTCGATGCTCTTATTCTTTTTGTCCTTCCTCAACTAGAAGGTTTAGTGGAAAATGAGCAAAAACACATAATAGAGGAACTATGGGGAAATGAAGATGTGGACAAAAATAAGCTGAAAGAAATAACAGAAGAAAGATTTGAAATAGATAACTGGGAGTCTTGAGAATGACTCGTACGTCTGATGAAAAACTTCTTGAGAGGATAGTACCAGACTTATTGACGTACCTAAAGCAGGGTCATATAAATGAAGGGTTCATCGAGGAAAAACTAAAATATGATGGAATAAAAACCGTCCAAGACCTAGAAACTATTTTTAAAATTCATTTTGTTCTAAAGGATAAAGTAGTAAAATTTTTAAAGGATTTACCCGAAAGAGTTAGAAGAATCAAAACTGAGTGTGTGAAGAGAACTATAACTCGAAAAGGGGAAGTTAGAGGGAAAATAGATTGGAAAAGAACGACCACTAAACAAATCACGGATAAAACGATATTTGTTTGTCAAAATCCTTCTAAAAATTACGACGTCCCTGAAAATTTAGTCCTAAAGAAACTTTTGTCTGTGATCTACAAAGTATTAGATAATGAATTGACAGAACCTCTAGAGGAGGATTATGAATGGTTGGGAGATTTAAAAGGAGAAAAAGATTTAGTAAATTCTCTAAAAAATATCTATAAGCGAAATGTTCATGTTAACCGGATAAAAGATCCAAAGGAATATAATGTCTCTGAAAGAGATATTTCACGAGCGGAGAACTCTAGAAAGCAATTGTACAGAGAAGCCGCCGAATTATTGATTAAATACAGAAAACTGATGAGAGGTGATTATGTGGAAGAAGATATAGATGAATTGTTAAAGGAGACACTCATAATCCCAGATAAAACATCGACTCTGTTCGAATTATATTCTATATTCCAGTTAATAAAAAAATCGAAAGAAGACTTTCAATTGAAAAAGATAGATAAGGGTCATAAAGAGATAGCGATCTTTGAAAAAGACGAGCACGAGATATTTGTCTATCACGATTCAACTGGCAGCAAAAAGATGAGTTTTTTTGAGAGTTTAGAAGGCTTGAGAGAGGGGAATTCTGATATCGAGTTTTTGGAGAGATATAGAAAAGCTACAGTTGAGCATGCCGATCTAATCAAAAACTTGTTAGATAGGAATGATCCTTCATTTTATAGTGGTCGTCCCGACATCCTGATCGAGTATTATGAAGATACTGATTTAACCAAATTGATGATCGGAGAGGTAAAGTACTCTACCAGTGAACAGACCTTTTCGCAAGGTTTGAAAGAGTTGGTTCAGTACCTGTACTTTGCTCAAGAGAAAGGAAAGTATCTTTTGGATGTGGAGGAGGGTGAATCAGATCTAGAAGGTTTACTTGTGGTAGATAAGAAGGAATATTTAGAGGAAGATAAGTTAGAGGAGAATAAAATTATGGATGATTCATTGCCATTTAAGATCGAGATATACGATACGGAGGATTTGAAAGGGGTATGAATCTAGAGAGGTAAACTAATTGTTAAAAACAACAGAAAAACAGAGAAAAGAGATAAAACGTAAAATTAAAGATGGAAATTTAGAAAGAAAAGAGAAGCTATGGAATTTTCTTGTTGGTAATATATTAGCGGAAGCTGAAAATCGACAGAAGTATGTTAGAAAATTTACCGATAGTTCTTTGAGGGTTAGCGATGAGTGTGAAGTCTGGTTTGAAGCGGAACCTAAATCTCCTAGGAAGGGCCGAAGAGGAAATACTGAAGGAAATACAAAGCTAGATTTAGCCTTCGGAGCTTTGTCAAATAGAGAAAACAAAGACTGCGGAATTAAATATAATAAAAGTACTGATATCTCATGGGTTTGCTTTGTAGAAGCAAAATACACATCCGAAGCTAGTCCAGGTATTGCTCATGATGAAACAAAGAACCAGATAACAAGGGTTATAGAGAATCTCCTCTGTTTTCAGACGAAAAGAGATTATCCTGATGAGTTATATTTCACGATGTTAACACCAAGAAAATATGCCAATATTGATGGGGTTGAAAAGAACTATCAAAATATTATGAGAAGGTATCGCTCTGAAAAGAACATTATTGAGGATATTAAAGAAAGTAAAATACCTAGAAGAAATGAGTCGAGATGGGGTTATCCAGATATTGAAAAAAGGATTGAATTATTGGATATAAATTGGATATCTTATGAGGAAATTCTAGAAAGTTATTATCCTGATATAGAAGGGCTAGATTTGATTGAATTGAAGGAAGAAGATGAATATCATAGATTTCTAAGAAGTGAGATTGAGAAGTTCATAAACCTCTAATCATGAAAACAATTAATCCAATAAATGAAAACTAGTTTAACGACTGATATAACGCTAGGCATTTCGTACTTGAATCGTTTATCACTTTTCTCAATATTGCTCGAGTGCCGGATTGCAATGTAATTATGAACCATATGAAGAAGGAGGAAAGTTGATAATCTTGGAAAGGAATTCTATGCAGTTTTTTGACAATACTTACTCGATCCTCGACTTGAAGAACCTCTCCGTATCTTTGTCCATGAAGTAAACGTAGCATCCTTTCATACCCCTGCTGAGAAGAACCCTGTAGGTGTTCTTTACCAGATCTAGGAACTGGTCTTTACTTCTCTTTACTACGTAATCCTCGGATTCATCTTTGTTTCCAACCCATTGTTGCTTGTCAAAATCATACACCAGGTCTAAACCAAATATCACACCTACGTAGTCGAACTCAAATCCCTGAGCGGTATAGACACAGCCAACTTGGTCTATCCCGTTCGGGTCTGAGGCCCACAGGTTCGATTTGGGTATGTCGCTCGCAAGACCAGTAGCTTTTGGATTTGCGTTCCACGGTCGTTTGTAATCTCCTATTACAACATCTTTCACAAGTGACCCATCTGGATTCGCTTCTTTTGACCATGGCCAACAAAAGCCTGCGGTCATCCTCGCAGTGTGACCTTCTTCTTCCTTTTCTCGTATAGCTTCTTCTAAAGAAAATGGATCTGGAAATATACGAAAGTCAAAATCTTCATCACTATCCCACAATACATTGGCAGTTTTTTTAATGTTTAAGGTATTGTTAATCCAATTGACAAATGCTTCAGAACCGGCGCATCTGAACTGTACTTCAAGCTCGTGCTCATATATATCACATCCAAGCCTTTCAGCGTGTTTTTTGATATAGTTAACCGAACCGATTTCATTTGGACGTACCACTTGATGGTCGTCTATGAAAAATACACACACTTTAGAAGCATGGATCAGTTCCTCCACCTGTGGACAGTTAGTTCGATTTTCCTTTTTAGTAAATCTGTTGTGGCTGAATTCACGTATTCTGTGTGCTTCGTCGCATATCAAGACGTCTACTTCGTTACGTTCGGCATCCATGTAGCTGTTGAAGTACTTGAATTGTACAGCACCTCTACTTCCGATGATATCTCTTAAAGTCGTAGTGAAGGCTCTAGAGCCCGTAGCATATTGTGAATTGTATCCTTTTAACGAAAGATCTGCCATCAGGTTCAAGGCGATCACAGATTTTCCTGTACCGGGTCCTCCTTTGATGATCACAACACGTTTCTTTCCCTCGTGGAATCCTTTCTTCACTATCGACATTATCTTGTCATAAACTACAAGTTGTTCATCTAGAAGGACGTATTCATCCTTTCCTTTGATAACATTTCCTACGTGGTCCATCAGTTTTTTCGAAGGTCGATATTTACTTTTTTCTACTCTTTTTAAAACTTCTAAACCATCTCCGTATATCAATCGATCTGAAAGATAATTTGATATAGAATCCACTTCTTCAGCGGAAAAAACAGGATGTTTTTCTATTATTGTTGAAAATTTTGGACTTAGTAATTCGTCGTCGTCTCTTATACGGTAGTTATGAAGGTACGAACATGAATCTAATTCTATAGGGTCGTTACCTTCGTAGAAGGCAGTGTGGGTGTCCTTAAGATATCTTGAATATTGACCCACCTGTGCAGAGGGGTGAAGCACCTCTCGGTAGTTACCTCCTACCCATGTTTTTACTTCATTCTCTCCCGGAGCACGATCACATTCTTCCCATTGTTTCAGCTCGATTATCACAGCTTTAGACTCTTTAGCATCATCGTAACCGGTCACCATACAGTCTAAACGCTTTGAGGTAAGAGGTAATTGATATTCTAATAGGACACCGTTGTTAGTAAGACCTGAGCTGACAAAAACATCTTTGAGAGCTCTCAAAGAGTTGTTCCATGAACGGATCTCGCTAGGCGAAGGTTCATAATGAAAATGATCTAAAAAAGAATTCTCCAATTTCGATGCTATCTTATTTTGCGTCGAATCCTTTATGAACTGCTCGGAGGATCCGGAGTACAGACGCATGTACTAGTATTGTTTTATTACATATAATAGTTGTTATGTGTAGTAGTTTTAGCCTACTCGTTTTTTGGTAATACTATCTTTGTTGTCTATTTCCGTTTTCATTTAAAAATATTCAAACTTAGATATTTAGGAATTTCTTCTCAAATATTGTGTAAAGGGATTTGTCAATCTCGTTAGAAAGCTAAATTACTTCTTTTTTTACATCTTCTCTTTGGTCAAAGCGGTGAGGATTAGGGACATGAAGTAGAGGATGATGATTCCTTTTTGTTTTTGGAGAAGGTTGGGTGAATTCATTGTGGAGGGAAAGAGGGAGGTTGATAAATTGGTTTTGGAAATAAAGGGGATGTCTGTTGTATTAGTAGTCTTCTGAGTATTTCTTTTTCAAACTTTTCCCTTTCAGCCCCATCAAGTGAAGAGGGGTATCATGGATGCTATTAGAATTGTAGGGTGAAGGTGTGCTTCTTGGAGAAGGGAATATGCTACGAATAGGAGGAAAAAGATTAGGAGAATGAATATGCTTGTGAGCTAGAGGAGGTCTTTTTTTTGAGTGAGCTTACTAATGGAAATTCACATGCACTTTAAATCAAGTTATTCATTAAATATTTCTCAGTCCTGGTACAATATCTCATACATGATATCTCTTTGCTTTAAATTATCCTCAATATATCTTTCAATTTCAGTCTTGGAAATTCCCTCCTGAGAGCTTACCTTTATTTTCACTTTTAATTCTATATCAATATCTTTCTGAAGTGTTTGCGTGAGTGGGCTAATTGTAGCGGAATACGTGTCACGCCACTGATCTTCCCACTTAGGATGAGCTATAATTTCAAATTCTTTTATTTCGCCCGGTTCTTTTTCTTCGTCTTCAATATCCTTCAAATCTGTTTCAATAACTTTGCTTCCTTTCTTTTTCTTGGTCTTGATTTTTTCTGCTTTTTCTTTGTCTTTAACTTCTTTGCCTCTTTCATCAACAAAGGTTATCTCCTTTTTAACTTCGCTTCCTTCAGAAATTTCTTTAGAAAGTTCTTTTGCTTTAGTCTCCCGAAGTAGAGCCACTTCATCACTTATTTTTACGGAGGAAAGAGGTTCTTCGTATTTTAAGGTGTCTTTGTCGTATTTCTTGTCATCTAATTTCGCATATCCAAAATATCCTCCTTCATCTACACCTTTTTTGATACAATTTTTGATAACCTCCTCAGATTCTAGTATTGGTAGTCGAGGTAATTTAAGAAAATAATCCATCAATTGCTTGGTTGATATATAATCTTCTTTGATTTTCTTCCCTTCTGAGTCTTTTTTTGGCCATATATCCCACTTATCTTGATAGAGTAGTTCTGGTTCTAAAGCTCTAAGGAGCTTATCCTTTTCTACCAATTTGTCTTCTATCCTTTCATCTATTTTCTTTTTATGTAGAGATGTTCTATTTCCTAACGAGATTTTCTCTAACCCGTCTTTAGAGGGTACAATTATCTCAGTATAAGCCTTTCTAATACCTTCTATAATCTTATTTCTATATTTTGTTAATCTCTCCTCCAAATCTTCTATTTGCTCATCAGTTAAGTCACCTAATATAGAAGAACTTTCTTCTAAAATGTGCCTTATAGCTCTTAGAGTAGTAACAGATTCAAAGAGATCTGTTATTTCTTCTTCCGTACAAGCTAAGAATAAAACTGTATTTCGGTATGTTCTAAATTCGTCTTTATAATTCCTCCATAGTTCATCAGCTATTTCCATCGGATCTTGCCCTTGTGATCCAAAGGGGTTATCGGTAGATAATATGGCCAATCTTAATTTTTCATCATCTTCAATTTCCCTAGGGTTTTTAGGCCAAATATGAGTTTTAAAGCAACTATTTCCTATAGTTTCTGAGATAGAGTTTCTTATCTCTTTCTTTTTTTCCTCATCATCTACCAAAGACTTGTGGTCCTCAATCACTTTATTTATGCCTGGTTTTTTCTTAAATCGATAAAAACCTTCTTTTGCCTCAAGATAATAGAAAACTTTTTCACATTCACTTAAAGAATTCGCAATAAAGGCTGTTTCCATATCTGGTTGTAAAACTGATAACCGGAGTTTTTCCAAAGTAGCTCCCGTTCTTTCACCACCAGATATGCTATAGAGGAAAATACTAGTTGCTAAACTTTGGGTGAGCTGCTTAGTTTGATATATCCCACCAAATTGCCTATCTATCTCAGTTGCTTTGGAAGACTCACCAGCAATATCAGCTCCAATTGCACCTTCCCATCCTTCTTCTAGATAGTCTAAAATTTCATCACGGATTTCATCATCAGCTAGATTTACGTGACCTGGGTGTATCAAAAGAGAGTCAGGCTGTTCATCAAACAGGTCTGAAATCACTTTACTTAATAATCTTAATACCCCTCTTGTTCGATGAAAATCTGGAAGAGTACTCCATTGAGTGTATAGTGTGTCTATAAGCTCTGGATGGAATGGATATGACAATTCTATTTTGTTTTTATATTCAATATCTTGACTTTTATCAGGGAATGAGGATGAGTGTTTGAGATAGTAATCATGGTAAGTTTCTGCAATTTGTTTGGCTATGCTATCATCATTGATTTCGTCAAATATTCTCTGTCTAGCAATGTGATATATCTCAGATTTTTTAACAGGCTGAGTAACGGTGTCCATCCTCTTAGTTTTAGTCTCTAATTGGTTCAACAATCTTTGGGCTATCTCAGGATCGTCGAAAGTCTCAAATCTTTCACTAGCTTGTAGACTCACTGCCATAAATACATTTTCTACACCTTCTACAGCTCGAACTAATTCGTCAAAAAAGGCAGTTGTTTGTGCAGAGAGAGTGGAATCACCAACACTTCTGCTTCTAGCTTTAATTACATAATGTAATAGTTCATCTATAAGTATTAAGGCAGGTTGGTTTTCTTTTAATAACTCTACCAATTTACCCTTTCCTGGAGATATTCTGTTCTTGTCACTTTCTTCTATAATTTTGTAAGCATCTTCGCCTCCTAGTTGATATGCCAATTCACCCCAAAGAGTCCTTATTCTAACATCGCCTCTAGTTTCCCCCCCAGAAATATCAGGTTCGGTCCCTACAATTACAGCTATATTAGTTTCAGGGACTGAATCCACTTTGCTTTCATTAACAATTTTTTGAGCTTTATCTCGATCGCTAAGTGCTTCAGGAGAGTTGAAGAAATGATAGAGAGTTAGTAAAATATGGCTTTTACCTCCACCAAATCCTGTTTGAAGTCTTGAAACCCTGTTGCCTGTGTGTTCCCCGCTAAGGTTGTTGAGGGCCTGAACTAAAGTTTTCTTTATGACCTTGGTTATGTGTGTTTTTTTATAAAATTGATTGGGGTCATGATAAATTTCTGGACCTTCTTTAGATAGAACTCGATTTAAATCAATTGCAAATGACTGTTCTGGAAATTCTCCTTTCCTTATATTCACGTGAGGTTCACAAACTTTCCACCACGGTTCTAAATCAGCCATATTTATTCACCACCATATTCATCAATCGAGGTTTGGAGTCTTTCTTCAAATTCGACTTGTCCTGCGTAATTTCCGAGTCCATGAAGCATTTGTTTTTCTTTTTTATCATCATTGGAGCCTTCTTCTAAATTAGGTAGGGCTTCTGCAATTGCCTGAATACTCCTCCAAAATCTTTCTTGATGACAGTATTTCTCAATGAATACTTTAAGTTTATCCCTTTCCTCTCTTTTCCAAAGAATTGATGCTCTATGTATCTTCTCTATCAACGGTAGATCATTACTTTCAGGTATTTTTGAAGGCTCGGTTATGTCCCGTTTATGAGGGGGTACAACTTTTACATCTCCTCTCTTTGTTTCCATAATACCAAGGTTCTCAAGTAAGTCGAGGTTTACATCGTTAACTTGAGCTAGTTTTTTGACTTCATCAAAATCTTCTTTCTCATTGGCAAAAGCCCATCGATATAGGATATAAAATCTAGTTTCATGATCAATAGCTCCCAGCTCAACATCCCCTTCTAAAACTTTAGATAGGGCGTAATCAGAAACGATCCGCTGTGTTTTCTCAATCCATTCACTCACTGGTACTTCTTCTCCAGATAATCGTTTGACCTCATCATACTTTCCGAAAGTTTCAACGGCGGGACCTATTGCACTTACCAATAAATCCGCCCCTCTTATCCCGCTTTCCCAGAAATAATCTAATCTGTTTGTTAGTTCTTCGTTTAGTTCCTCTTCCACCTCAGAGTAATATCCTGTCTCATGACTAGATTTTTTTCTACATACAAAGTAAACTGAAGAGGCTAGGGATGCGCTTCCCATGCTTCTCACACGATTCCTTTTTTCTGTATGCAATGGCCAAGTGGCTGTCACCACTAAATCAGAAGCGAGTAAGCTTCTTATCATTTGAGTCCAAGCCTCCGTGCTTTTATGTGCAAAAACTATAGTAGTAATGCCATCATCTTTAAGAACTCTATTTATCTCAGAAAACGCCTGAGTAAGTTTCCTTTCAAAAAATTCTTCTGCATCTTCTTCCTTTTCGTGCTGCCCTTTATCCTCTATTATCTCCCCACTTTTTGGAGTCAGTGGGGTAGTAAAGGCTTTATCGTATAAATCGCCCACAGATCTCTTAAGCCAAACATAAAAAAAATCTGATAGAGCAGCATAGGGTACATTATCGTAATATGGAGGATCAGTTAATATTGCATCAAATGTGTCATCACCATAAGGCAGACTTGTTGCATCACCTAAATGAACTTCTGAACTACCCAAAGTACCAGAACATGTTTTTATTGCTCTAGGTAATAAATCTAAAGCAGCTTTCCAACTACCACCATTACTTTTCCCTAAAAAGTTGCTTTCGACATAGTCCCATCGAATCGGCAAGGCAGATAGTGTGTAAGTCCTGCCACCTAATTCCCCTCCTTTCTGCCAAGCAACTAAGCTAGAATTATAATCTGCCATTTTGTCCAAAGCAAACGCTAGATATGTAACAATCGCCTTAGCATATTCCTCGTCTTCATTTTCTTCTAATATTTTATCATATGATTTATTTATTAGTTTTGCAAATATTCCTAGAGCTAGCTTTTGCCTTTTATTAAAGAGATTAGACCATTGTTCATATTCATATAAATTCACCCTTATTCCTAATGTGCCTTCAGCGGGTAACTTTTCATTTGGAATCCATTTTTCATTTAATCTTTTTAGTTTTCCCTCTGCTTCTTTTATTCTCTCTAAATCTTCCTTTTTCGGTACTTTGTATTTCTTACCTGCCCCCTCTTCTTCCTTTACAACAACCATTAATTTATTCCCAAATCCAACTTCCTTAGATAATTTCCTGGTTCTCTTTGCCTTAAAACTACTACCACATGCAGGACATGAAACAGATCCTCTTCTAACAGTTGGTTCAGAAGGGTCTATAATCTCATCATTTTCTTCAAGTTTAATTTTCCTTTTGCCATTTTCCTTAATTATTTCAAAATCCTCTTCTTCATAAATAGATACTTCTATATTTCCGTCAGTATCACAATCAATATCATAAATAACTTTATGATTTTCTTTATCAGCCAACCAAAAGGTTCTGATTAATGGTATATCCAAATCACAATCGGGATTTTGGCATGGTAAAGTTCTAGCCCAAATATAATGTAATTCTTCTTCTCCATATACTTCCTCTAATTCTTCGCTTGCCTTCTCAAATACCCAGTTAGCCCAACTTTCAAGATTCTTTAAAAAATCGCTATTTTCTATTCTACTATCTGACCATTTTTCCTCATCGGATTCGTCAACTAAATCAGGAAAAGATAAAACTCCTAAATTAATCAGATAAGCTACTGGGTTGTATTCTAACGCATGTGCTTCACATCCAATTCTTTTTGCTTCTAGAGGCATTGATCCAGCACCACTGAAAGGATCCAATATCTGAGGAGATTCTCCATCATTAGAGTCTCTAATTCTCTCTTTTGCCTTATTTAATAAATCCAGATTATGTTTATTCTCCCATTGAGCGAGTTTTTTTATGAACTCTAAATCATCATCTATGTGCTCTTCATCAAAAGGTATTAACGAGGCATAGGCAGCCACTCTACTTGCAGCTAGTGGACGCATTGCCCACCATCTATGCATATTAGATAATCTTCCATAGCTCTTATATTGTTCACTTCTACATTCGTCTCCTAATTTCTCAAGTGGGATTTGCATTTCGATTAACCTTTTATCCTCATTTTCTAACATAGTCAAACCTCCTTCGCTACTTTCTTCCATTTATCACTACCGACCAGATAACGCACTATTTTTTTCGCATCTGGTTCTAAATTAGATGCGGGATCTTGAACAATATGAAGTTGTGGGTCTGATTTTGTATTTGTTACCACATATAACCAATATTCATCTTCTAATCTATTGGCTTTTGTCCATTCGTTTTCTGTCAAAGAAACCTTTCCCTCTCCTGCTCTTCCCTTAACTTCTATATATCTTGTCTCTTCTTCACCGAGGGACCGTAAATCAAAACCCAAATTTTCTTTTTCTACTGATTCAGGTTCTCGACCTTGCCTCTTTTCATACTCTTTAGTCATTTCTATAGCTATCTTTTCAACTTCCTCATCCCTTGCCATCCCACCTAATTCTTTTTTTTCTTTTTCACTAGCTGGAATCACAAGAGCAGTACCAATAAATTCCGTGTCACCAGGGAGTATTCTCTTTGATTTTTCCAATTTTTTTATTTGCTCGTCTCTTCTGTCGATTAAATCTTTTCTTTTTTCTTCTTTTTGAGAAATAGCTACATCCATGTCTTCTCCTTTTTCAGTAGCCCTATCTTTAAAATCTTGGATTTCCTCTGACAGTCTAGATATAGCACCATTTAGAGACTGCTTCATCGAGGGGAGCATAGTTTCTACTTTCTCTTTCTCTTGTTTCTTAATCTCATCACGATATTCAGTTACTATATTGCCAAAAAACCAATTCTTTACTTCCTTCTCTACCTTTTCTATATCTTTTTCACTGCCTAATTCAAGGTTACTTCTATCAGCTGGTTTTAAATCGTGCAAAACTCCATCACTTACCTGTCTCGTACCGTGTTTCTTGTCATACCTTATGCAGAATATTTTTTCGCTAACCGTTTCCTGATTACTATTTTGTATTTCCTGTTTAATAAACCAAAGAAAATATGGTTCATCTGTATCAGGATCAATGAATAGACCTCCGTCATTTAAGCTATTCCCAAATTTTTTTTCTACATTTTTTAGCACAGTTTCAAAAAGTGGATGGCCTGGGGCAATAAATTCAGCGTTACTGTATTCCTCTGATTCGTCTTTATAAAAAGTGAATTTAGTATACTTTTTTTCAGGTTCTCTTATATCAATTTCATCTTTCTTGCAGATCCTTCTAATATCCGCTGGGACCCAACTTATTCTCCATAACCCATCAGTTCTTTTCTCAACGTCCCCACCCAACAATCTATATGAGTTGATAAAGAATTTTTCAATATATTCTGGTGACAGTCTCTTTTCTTTATTTTCCCGTAAATCTTCCTTTACCTGGCTCAAATCTATATGCTCTGTTACCATACCTTTATCTTTAGCTCTTTGAACGATTTCCTTAGTTTCTTGATCTATTTCATCAAATTCCATATCTATAGCTTCTTCATCTTTAACGCCCGAAATTGTATTTTGCATAAGTTCTCTAAGTTTAACACCCTCCGTGATTTCATTTATGACGTCAAAAACCCTATCAGAGCCAATATCATTCTTCATTTTCTCTAGTTTCAAAGATAATTTCTCTAAGACATATCCTTCCCTGGTATTAGAAGCGACTAGATTGTAGATATGAACTGGATCATCCTGACCATATCTGTGGATACGACCCATTCTTTGTTCTAACAAAGTAGGATTCCAGGGTAAATCATAATTGACCATTAGTCTACATTGCCTATGAAGATTAATACCTTCTCCAGCTGCTTCCGTAGCTACCAATATTTGTGGGCCGTCGGCGTTATTGAATTGTTGTTGAGCCCAAAGTCTAGTCCCGGGGCTTGGATTTTTACTACCCCCCATATTCATCCCTCCGTGAATAGTTATAGTGTCATATCCCCAACTTCCCAATTTTTCAACTAAAAAATCAAGGGTGTCTTTTGCCTCGGTAAAAATAAGTAACTTCTCATCTTTGAAAAAGGGCGTATCTTCCTTTTCACCCCTCAATAAGGTTCTTAATTCTTTTAGTTTTTTTTCTTCTCTAGTTTTCATTATATGCTCTGCTTTTCTGACTAGTTTTTCTAATGTGTTGATTTCCTTCTTAAGATCCGCTTTGCCCTTAGACATTGTCAAACGTTTAATTGCCCTTTCTTCCATATCCCATCTTTGTTTTTCTGCAATTTCTTCTAATGTTTGTTGTCCTGGTGATAGTTGATCCTCTTGAATTTCTTTTAGTTTTTCAATATCCTCGAGTAGTTCCTCCAACCCCTCCTTTCTTCGCTCAAATGACTTTTTTGCTGCAGCTATACTAGATGCTACCCTCCGTTGAAGAATCATTAATGCAAACTGCACATTTCTATTATTTTTCTTCCATGCGTTCTGGAATTGTTCTTGTACGTAATCAGTTACATCTTGGTAAAAATCTAGTTCCTCCCCTTCGATTTCATAGCTCACTGTATGTACAATCCTATCTTTGAATAAATCTTCTCCACGTATATCTACCATGTCTTCTTTCATTCTTCTTAAAAAGACTGTTCCTGGTTCATCGCTGTGGATTACATCTCTAGGTAGTTGGTCTCCTGCAAAAAGATTTCTATCCATTAACTTGAGGAGTAATTGAAAATGGTCTCTATCCCCTTTATGGGGTGTTGCTGAGAGAAATAGGGTGTTAACTGACCTATCTCTAATGATCTCTGCAACCTTGTATCTCTCAGTTTTATCAGGTGAACTCTCTGAACCGTACCGATAAGCTGATAGATGATGGGCTTCATCAGCTATGAAGAGATCCCACTGCATATCCTTCAAACTATCCCTAACGTAGTCTTGGATAGCAAAGGCCATAGAGATGATACAGAATTTATGTTTTTTCCAGGGGTTTCCTACACTATTTTTGATATGATCTTTACGAATAATAGTAAATTTCTCATCGAAAAGGTGCTCCAATTCTGACTGCCAATTTGCCATCAATTTAGCAGGTGCCATAACGAGACAATTTCTTATTATTCCCCTTTGTTTCAACTCTTTGAGAAGTAAGCCAGACATTATAGTTTTTCCTGCTCCTGCATCATCAGCAAGAAAGAATCGAACCGGATTCAAATTAAGCATGTATTTATAAACTGCTTCCAATTGATGGGGAACAGGATCTATTTTACTCGAATTGAGTGCGAAATGTAAATCCCTGTCGGCACCTACTTTTATTCTATTCGCTTCTACTGCTTGACGGAACTTTTTGGGGTTGCTAGAAAAATGTAAAGGTTCTTCTTTTTTCAATATTTCTAAATCATCTAAGTCATCGGGGTAAAAAATACTTGAATCTGATTCACCAGAATTTGTACCTCTCCAAAATATTCTTCTTCCTTCTCCAGTTTCCTTTACTGAAATTACTTCAACAGGTTCATCCCAATATGGTCCTTTTAGGATGTTTCCTTCTGATAAATCCTCTTTATTTTTCATAATCCCATTTAAGTTGTCATTAAATCAGTTTTCTCCTATTTGTTTTTTTGTGAATTATCTAACCGCATAAATACCAAATCAAAATATTTAATTCTATAAAATTAATAATAATATAGTATTTAATTGGGATGATCCAAATTAATATCTGAATTAATAAACAGTCCAAAAACGTTCAATTTCCCAAAATGCTTCCTTATCTAAACCTACTTCTCTAAAACTATTAATTAAATCAAAATATTCTTTTTTAGTTAGTTTTGTCCAAGCAATATTTTTCCATTTATCACGTAACTCTTTAGGATAATCATCTAATTCTGATAAATTTTCTAAAAGTTTACTATCAATTGGAGGATGAAGAATTTCTGCAAATTTCGTGTTATGATATCCGCCTATGACTATAATTGTTTTAAAATACAACGCAATAAGTTTTGCTACTCTTCCATATGTTATTTTTCCTTTAACATCTTTAGAGTTTAATGATTTCATGATTTTTTGAGACAATTCCTTATGTAGTGAATCAAATTCTTCCGGCGATTCAACCCAGTTATCTTTATTCCTTATTATTTTATTCAACTTAGCTTCTTCAATAGCTTCTACTAAATTTTTCGTTGTCGTAAAACCTCTTTGGGTTCCCCTAGCAGCAACCCATGCTGCAAACTTATTCTTATGTTCTTTTATACTATAATTTTCCATTATAATCTCACCAACTTTGTTCTTATTTCTAATACTTAGTAAATTTTGGCAATATATTCTAATCACTATTTACATCACCCAATTTAAGATTTGCCATTCAATTTAATTCAAACACCAATTGTAGTGAAGTGTATTTTTATCCAAAAATTCTTCAAGACGCAATAGATATATCAGTACCTCAACAGATTAAATCAATCACAAACCGGACTAAAAAGACTTTTTTCATAAAAAAAATTCCCGTTTTTTCAGATTTCCTCTAAAATTAGACACAAATCTATTTTTTCTCAATATTTTCAGCATAACTGATCAATCCTTTCTTTTTTTAATCTCTCAAATACTATTTCCACATTATTGATATTATTCACTCTCTTTTTTCGGTTCAATTCCGAACTCATCACCGAATTTAGAGAGATGCTCCTTTAATACCCGTAACCCCTCCCTAAAATCTTCTCCTTTTTTAACAGGCATGTAAAATATACCTGGAGCATTACGCCACATCTCTTCCCCACACAGTATATCTGAATTATCAGTGAGATCACAGACTTTTTCAAATTCTTTTTCACTGCTGTGCTTTATCTTATAATATACATATGTCAGCGATTCATCAGTTGACGTTTCCTCATCTTGTTTCGCGGGATTGACCCACTCAAAACCCACAGTAACTATCAAATTTTTTGGATCTTCTTCATCGGCCTGCATCCGAGACATTGTATAATCGATACGATGTGTTGCCAGCGTATGGACTCCTCTAGTCGGAGGATTTCTTTCGTCCGGTGATCCATCGCCGATAAAGAGATCATTCTCCTTCACAAAATCGTCAAAAACCTTCCTTATCTCTTCATAGATCTCATCCTCGAATCGTTCGACCAGCTCTACAGCCTTCAGGTAACGGTCATTTTCTATACCTTCTGTCAGGAAATCTTCACTCATATTTTTCAACCTCCATTAAGCTAGAAAGATATTCAATTTGATCTTTCACATCTATAGTCTTGAGACGGTCAATATCCGAATATGTAGCAGTTCTGTCTTTAACAACGTTTCTCTCAACGAAAGAACGAGGGTGGATCCTGAACAGTTTCTGCTCTACCAAAGTGATGAACAAGTAAGCACTTGCCTCCCAGTGAGGAGCTAAACTATCCCCATATAGCTGGGTCCAGCGAAGTGCGAGACTTACATCTTTCCAGTACATCACTTCAACATCACTAAACCTATCTGAGAGTATCATCGGGCGAGGATCTTCAGACCATCTGATATTTGAACCAAAGACGTTCTTCAGGACCTCCTTATTATACTTTGGAAGTAAGAGAAA
>SL_8KL_010_SEDDRAFT_10001685_pt1 | contig 19088 bp, 17 predicted proteins | sample SodLakKL_010_SED_4_FD_11160 | JGI IMG/M metagenome (IMG submission 11160)
CAAAAAGGACATGACCCCGCCAGAGAGGCCATGCCCGCAAACGATAGGCGCTCCGAGCTCAGCTTCCCTGCGCGGGTATTATCCCGATCAGGTTCGGGGATCAGGAATCTCTCCTGTCTCAGCCGGAGTTAACTCCAGCTCTCCCAGCCAGCCGTAAAGCTGCACAATATACTTTTGCACTTTATCTGTTATTTTATATTATACTGTATTTCCGGCTCCAGTCCAGAAACTAATCGAGAAGCTGCAAAACTTCGTCAGGTGTCTCCACCAGCACATCTGCCAGACTCTCCAGATCCTCGCGCCTGCCCACACCGCAGAGCACACCAACAGCCAGGCCCACACCGGCATTGCGGGCGGTCTTCATATCTGTGGGAGTATCGCCCACAAACATCACCTCATCAGGTGTGAGCTCAAACTTCCGGCAGAACTCCTCCACCGCGGCCGGGTCGGGTTTTTCCGCCCGGGAATCATCACCACAGGCCACAAAATCAAAATAATCGGTTATCTCCAGCTCCCGCATTATGGTCAGTGTGGAGGGGCGGCTGTCAGCTGTGACCAGCCCCAGATAAATATTTCTCTTCCGCAGGCGGCTGAAGAGTTCATGCAGATCGGCGGTCTCCTGCAGATTTTTCTCAAATTCGGCCCCACCCGCAGCGCTCTCCATTACTTCCATGATCTCATCTATAAGTATATCCTCTCTGGCGATCAAACTCAAATCCTCTTTCTGCAGATAGCCGGCCAGCTGGTGGGCCGTGCGTTCCACACTGGCCGAGGCCAGATTTCCATCGGGGTCTACCCTCTCCTCGACGGGATCGAGGCCGACTATCTTCAGCATATCCAGCTTTACACTGCCGCAGCTGTTCTCATCGCCGCTCGAGAGCGAGGTCAGCTCATCCAGTATATCCTCGGCCACCCCCTTAACCACGGGCAGCCACAGTGTGTAGAAATCGATGATCGTGCCGTCCTTGTCGAAGATTATACCCCTGATATCTGACAAGAAAATCCCCCCGAGTGTATATCAGCTTTAATATCATCTTGAATATCAAATATCATCTCTATTTGTCCTGACAGCATTTTCATAACCCCTGTGATCACATTCGTTTTATTCGTAGCTGAGGGCGTCGACAGGATCGAGACGTGCGGCTTTGATGGCCGGATAGAGTCCGAAGAAAACTCCGATGGCCAGCGAGAAGAAGAAGGCCAGAGCCACAGCCCGGGGTGACATGACCATGGGCCAGCCGCCGATATCTGTGACTATATAGGTGGCGAGCCAGCCCAGCCCTATACCCAGCATTCCGCCGAACCCTGTCAGGCTGAGGGCTTCGAAGAGAAACTGGCTTAATATATGGCGCTTTTTGGCCCCCAGCGCCTTTCTGATACCTATCTCGCGAGTTCTCTCGGTCACCGAAACGAGCATGATATTCATGATGCCGATGCCGCCCACCAGCAGCGATATGCCGGCTATGCCCCCCAGCATGATGGTCAGTGTGGCCGATACGTTATCGAGCACATCGAGTATCTGATCCTGGCTGAAAATATTGTAATCATCGCTGCCCAGATAGCGCCGGAAAAAATAATCGAGCTGCTGACGGGCCTGGCGGGCCGGCACATGGGGGCCGGCCTGGGCATAGTAGGTATCAACCCTGTCATCATCAGCCAGCCTGTTGATAAAGGTGGATATGGGCACATAGACCTGAGAATCAAGATTGCCGGTAGCTCCCTGGCCGCCCTCTTCCATGACACCGATTATATTGAAGCGCACACTGCGGCCGGCATAGGAGATGGTGATTCTCTCCCCCACCGGATCGGAAGCTCCACATATCTCCTCTGCTATATCGGATCCCAGCACAACCGAATTTCTCACACCGTCCAGATCTGACTCGTTGATAAAGCGGCCCAGGGCCGGATCGTAAAGGTTTATAGGAGCATATTCAGGTTCTGTCCCCACAATTGTGGCCGAATAATCATCTCCCCGCCTTGTCAGCTGACCCGAGCCAGATTTGGAGGGCACCACATTGACTATATCGGGCGATCCCGCCCGGGCGGAGCGGGCTAGCTCCACGGTGAACTTATCCCTGATATCGGCCGCATCGGGTCCCAGGCCGGGGCTGACCCAGATCAAATCCGAACCAAGCCCCCTGATCTCGGCCGTAACTTCCTCCTGGGCCGATGATCCTATGGAGATGATCGAGATCACGGCGGCCACACCGATTATTATGCCCAGCATGGAGAGAAAGCTGCGCAGTTTATTGGCCTTCAGGCTGGCCAGGGCCATCCTGATTATCTCTCTAAACATGTTCTACCACCTCATCGTCTTCCAGCTGTCCATCACGCAGGTGCAGTATCCTGTCGGCATATCTGGCGATATGGGGCTCATGTGTGACCAGCACCACGGTATGGCCCTGGCTGTTTAAATCCTGGAATATCTCCATGATCTCGCTGCCCGTGTCCGTATCCAGATTGCCCGTGGGCTCGTCTGCCAGCAGCAGGGAGGGCTCGTTCACCAGAGCCCTGGCTATGGCCACCCGCTGCTTCTGCCCTCCGGACAGCTCGTTGGGCCAGTGTTCAAGCCTGTGGCCCAGGCCCACATCAGCGAGCACACCGCCGGCTCTGTCCTTTCTCTCCCGGCGGCTGATACCGCTGTATATCAGCGGTAGTTCCACATTCTCCAGGGCCGTACGGCGGGCCAGAAGGTTGAACTGCTGGAAGACAAATCCCAGCTTTCTGTTTCTGATGAGGGCCAGCTCATCGTCATCCAGCTCGCCCACATCCACACCATCAAGCCAGTATTTGCCCCCCGTGGCCTTGTGCAGACAGCCCAGCACGTGCATCATGGTCGATTTGCCCGAACCTGAAGGACCCATAATGGAGACAAATTCGCCGTCCTCTATGGTGAAATCGACACCGCGCAGAGCCGGGACTTCTATCTCACCCTGATAATAGACCTTGCGCAGATCTTCAACCTCAATCATCAAAATTCGCCTCCCGGTGTGCCCGGAGGAGGGCCGGCCCCGGGCCCGAACTGCCAGTCGGGTTCGATCTCTTCCGCATACTGATGAACATTGATCAGAATGCGCTGATTTTCCTCCAGGCCGGAGGTTATCTCCACATATATATCATCGCTCAGCCCCGTTTCCACCTCTGCAGGCTGAGGATTATATTCATCATCTACAGTCACCACATATTCCTGCCCGTCCTGCTCGTAGATGGCGGTGGCCGGCACCAGCAGCACATCCTCTCTGGACTCTATTATGATATCGACATCGGCCGAGTAACCGCTGCGGAAGCGCTCATCATTTTCAGTGATGGCTATCTCAGCCGGCACCACCACCGAGCCGTTATCGCGCTTCGTTCCCCGCTCGATATGGCTCACCTCACCAGTATAGTTATTGTCAGGAAATGCATCCAGGGCGACCGTACTCTCCATGCCCTCTTCGACCATGGGGGCATCTATCTCATCCAGATCTATCTCCACGATATAACCGCTCTCATCCTCAACAGTTATACCCGTGGATTCAGATGTTATTGTATCTCCCTCTTCCAGATCAAAATCATCCACAGTGCCGTCAAGCCGTGAGCGGATGGTTCTATCCTCCAGGCGTTCTTCCGCCAGCTCCATGCTGAGCTCCTGCTCCTCTATCTCCCGCTCGCTGCCGCCGATGAGTGCCTGCTGATAGGCATTGCGGGCCTGAATATAATCCAGATACTGCTCACTGTCATTTAGCCTGTAGAGCGCATCGCCCGCCTGGACTTCATCGCCGGGATCGACCGGTATCTCGACTATTTCGCCCCCCTGTTCCGGGCTGTGGCTGCGCGATCTGAGCGGGGCCAGATAACCGGAAGTGGTGATCTCCCGGCTCAGCTCGCTCCTCTCCACCTCGGTCACCTGATGGGGCAATATTTCCGGTTCCTCCTCCCGGCCGGGGAAGAGAAACCAGTAGGCTGCACCTCCGGCCAGCAGGAGCAGCAGTACAATTATGACTCCCTTTTTCTTAGTCACCATTTATAACCTCCTCGAACAGAAGCTGATCAAGGCTGCTGACCAGCTCGATTCGGTCCAGCAGCAGTCGGCGCTCCGCTTCCTGTCTTTCCAGCTGTGCTTCATGATCATCAAGGGAAAGCTCTTCGATATCCAGCTCTTCGGACGCACCTCTCTCCAGGGCCTCTTTCTCTTTATCCAGTTCCAGAGCTGACCTCTCAGCCTCCAGCTCTGCCGCGGACAGCTCCTCCTCACTTTCGGCTGCACCGTCGAGAAGGCCTTTGAGCTGGCTTCTGAGACCGGATTCGAGCTCCTCTATGTCTGACTCCAGGCTGGCGATATCAGCGCGAAAATCATCCTCTTCCAGCTCCTCCAGGCCGCTCTGGTAGAGGGCATAGGAGACATTTACAGAGGCCTCCCATTCCCGCTCCTCCAGATCCGGGCTGCCGGCCGAAAAATCGACATGTGGAGCCAGCTCCTCTTTAAACCAGTCCCGCTCCTGTCGGGTTCTGGCCAGCTCACTCTCCAGCCTCTCCCGTTCTAAAGAGGAGGCTTTCATCATCTCCAGCAGCTCATCCTCAGATGTTCTCTCAGATTTGAGCTCCTCGGCCAGTCCGGCAAAGCTGTTCTGCAGCTGCTGCCAGAGGGGATCATCCAGGCTGTAGGCGGGCTCAGGCGCCTCGCCCAGTTTATCTCGCAGGCTGTCGCGGGCGGAGTCCAGCGAACGCTCCAGTGAGCTGATTCCATTTTCCAGCTGTTTTACCGCCAGCTCCAGCTCCCTAATCTCCAGCTCGCCGGCTTCACCTATCTCCCGGCGTTCTTCGGCTTTCTCCAGCCTGGTTCTGTTTAGATCAAAACGGGATTCGGTCAGATCGAGCTCCTCCTGCAGCAGGGCGATCTCCAGATAATCCCCGGTGATCTCCAGGTAAAAATCCTCTCTGGCCTCCTCCAGCTCGGAGCGGGCCAGCTCCAGCTGATCCTCCAGCTGTTCGAGAGTGCGCTCGGCTTCTGCCGGCACCCGGGGCCAGATTTGATATCTGCCCTCGAGAGAGAGTGTGATATTATCTTCAGGATCGTCGGTATCTATGGGATCATCATCGAAATAGGAAATATCCCCTTCCAGCTCAAGACCCGAGAGAAAAGTGCGCTCAGCACCCAGGCCCAGAGTCAGCTCATCAAGGGATTCCAGATCATTATCGTCGTCATCGGGATTTTGACCAAAATTTTCATCTGGATCCCCATTAAAACCGTCAAGAAGGTCAGTCTCCTCACGCTGGCCGCGTGTGTAGGAGCCGGTTGTCATAAGCTGCCAGCCGGCGCGGGCTTTGACCTGTTCGATCTCACGCTCTAAATCCTCTATCTGCTCGCGCTCTTCCCGCAGCTCCGGTGTGGTTTCGGCCGCTTCTTGCAGCACCTCTGCCAGCGTGGGATCAGCGGCGATTCCAGCTGCAGATTGTAATATCAACGAAAGAGAGATTATAAACAGGATAAGAACAGATCTATTCGGTGAAGGCAGACAGGATCTCATCCCTGATCACCTCCAGATCGGTTCCCAGCATCTCGCGCAGCTCAAAATAGGCGGCCATATAGGAGGTCAGAGCCTGCTGTTCTTCCAGCTCCGTTCGGTTTCTCTCCAGCCGGGCTTCATCCAGCTCACTCCTGGAGATCAGACCGGCCTCGCGCTGTTCGCGGGTGATGCGCAGATGCTCCTCCGCCTGTTCCAGGTTATCCCCGGCCAGCTCCACCTGGCGCCCGGCCTGATTGACCTGGTGCAGCTGATCGAGAACGTCCTCTTCGACCTCCTCCCGGACCTGATCGACCTCGAGCTCGGCCAGCTCCAGATTGTTCTCCAGTTCCAGTATCTCCAGCGAGGGGCTGTCGCTGATCTCGGCCCTCTCCAGCTCCACCCGGGCCAGCTCCTCGCTCAACCCGGCGATCTCCAGCGTGTAGCTGTGGTCTAAACCCATATCCACGGCTTCCTGTCGCCCGGGAATATGCATCTCCTCCAGCCCCACCAGTTCTGAGGTGAGGTTGGGAATGTATTCCAGTTCAAGTTTGGAACGAAAATCCCTTCTCTTCTTCTCCAGATCGGCCTCGGTCTCATCCCGCTCGAAGAGAGAGTTGTTGAGCTCCAGCTGCTGGCGCAGAAGCTCGATCAGGGGCTCATAGCCGGCCTCAACTTCATCCTCGACCTCTTCCAGTTTTCGTCTGTCCAGGTCGACCTCCTCCTCGGCAATCTCCAGCTCGCGTTCCAGATTCTGCAGCTCCTGATAATCGTTCATAAATTCCAGATATATCCCCAGCAGGGAGGAGCGGTACTGCTGCCGGGCCTGCTTGTATTCCAGCTCTGCCGATAGCTCCTGCAGGCGCGATTCGGTGCGTATCAGCTCCGCCTGGGCCTTATCATATTCCACCCCGGCATTGCTCAGCTCCAGCTCGGCGATCTTGAGATCGGTGCTGTGCTCCTCCATGAGCAGCAGGGCCTCCTCCAGGCTGAGCTGCTCCTCTTCTGTCTCTTCTGCTGCCACAGCCGGACCGGTCAGTAAGGCCGCTGACAGTGCTGCAGCCATTATCATCACAAACAGGACCGTCACCTTTGCGAACCGGACAGATTCACCTGAAAGCTTGATTTTCGAATCCTGTAAAACGAAGTTATTTTTCACCGGGCAAAACCTCCTAAAGGGCTAAGTATAATTATCTTTTGATAAGTATTATATGATTATTCACCATTATTTGCAAGTCTTTTTTAAAATTTATGCCCCAATTTATGCCACTGCAGTTTGCCAGCAGGCAGAATTTAAGATATAATGAAGGAAATCTGTTTAAAATCATAGATTATTTTCCCGTAAAGCCAGAAGAAATAGAGGTGGATATTTTGCCTGAAAAAAATTCAGAAAAACGCATCGATCTGGATATAGTTGTGAAAAATCTGCTGGAGATCTATCCCCCCCTGCTCAAGAAGATAAACACAGGTGATTATATGCAGGAATACGGTCTCACTCCCAACCTGTGCCGGATACTGTTCATACTGCAGAGCGATGAGATGCTGTCACTGTCGGAGCTCAGCCAGCGCATGGCCATGAACCGCTCCAACTGCAGCCGGGCTGTCGATAAACTCGGTGAAAAGGATCTGGTCAGGAGGGAGACCGATCCCAGCGATAGAAGGCGGACACTTCTCAGGCTGTCAGAAAAAGGACAGGAAAGGGTGGAAAACCTGCGCCGGTATATCAGGGATGAGATCAAAGAACACCTGGCGGAGCTCTCAAACTCAGATATCGAAGTTCTCAAAAAGGCTTCGGAGGATATTCATGAGGTGCTGTCCAAGCTCAATTAACTCAATTAAGAACCGGGACAGAAGGAAGTTTTTAGTTAAATAAAATATAAACACACAATAAAAGGCCTGCCAGCACCCGGGGTTCAAACCCCATCTTGCGGATGCTGGCAGGCCTTCACTGTTTTTTTAAGCTTTAATTTTCAATTTTTCATTCATCCAGAGACTATTTATTCATCCAGATACGCTTCCTCAGCCGATATATACTCACGGGGATGATGGATTAATCCCTCGACTTCTTCTCTCTCTATATTGATCTGCACCTCACTGTGCAGGAAGATCCAGGGCGCCCTTTCCCACAGGATCTCTATAGCTTCTCCATACATATCTTCTCTGGCATCAGGGTCCGGATTGAGGCGGGCCTGATCCAGCAGATCATCAACCTCCGGATATTCATTATATGCTCTATTGCTGCCATGGGGAACCCATTCGTCCGAGTGCAGGGTGGCATAGAGACCGTAGTCGGCATCACCTGTTACAGCACCCCAGCCCAGCATGAAGAGCTCATGCTCTGATTCTTCTGGATATACTTCCATATAGTCCAGATAAGTGGCCCATTCCATCGTCTGCAGATCAACATCCACACCGACATCAGCCAGCTGACTTCCAACTGCCTCTGCAATTGTGTTGTCCATCATATATCTGCCTTCGGGATGATGGAATGTGACTTCAAAACCATCCTCATACCCGGCTTCTGCCAGCAGTTCTTCGGCCCTCTCCGGGTCATATTCATAGGGTTCCTGAGCGGCATGACCGAATACATCAGGAGAGATTGGGGCATCTGAAGGGCGACCGGCCCCATCCATAATCTGCTCTACAATAGCCTGATTATCCACTGCATAGTTTAATGCCCTGCGCACTTTCTCATCATCGAGCGGCTCTTTGGTGTGATTAAAGCCTATATAGATTGTTCTCAAACTGGTCTCCTCAACCACATTTCATCATCCACATCCTCTTCAATCCTCTGCATCTCGCGGGGAGGTATGAACATACCGGCATGAGCTTCACCGGTTTCCACCTGCACGACTCTGGTGGAATCTTCCGGCACTATACTAAAGGTCACCCTATCGACCCGGGCATTTTCTCCCCAGTAATCATCGAAACGCTCCATTATAACTTCTTCGCCCCGGGTCCATTCCACGAATTCAAAGGGGCCTGTTCCCACCGGATTTGTGCCGATATCTTCACCATACTCCTCTACAGCTTCCGGGCTCACCATGGCCACAAAATCGTGGGATAGATTGGCCAGCAGAGGGGCAAAGGGCTCATCGAGTATCAGTCTCAGATTATAATCATCGACAATTTCAATCTCCTCCACCTCATCGATCAGGAAGGAGAACGGGGCCTCTTCATCCAGGAAGCGTTCCAGATTGAATTTGGCCGCCTCGGCATCAAAATAGGTGCCATCGTGGAACTCTATGCCCTCCCGCAGCTCGATATCATATTCCAGTCCATCCTCTGAAACTTCGTAATCCTCTGCCAGCAGGGGAACTATGTCACCACCAGGTGTCATATCAAAAAGCGCCTGCAGAGAATGTCTCATGACCATAGCGGCAGGTGAGGAGGAAACATCGATAGGATCCAGTGATTCGGGATCAGCCCCCATGGCCAGAATCAGGTGATCATCTTCCTCAGCCTGCACCGAACTAAGGGGCAGGACCAGGGCAACAGCCACCACCAGCATAACCAGCAGGATTTTTCTCTTCATTTTTGCTTCGCCCTCCTTATAATATAATGAAATATCCCGCTAACAGGATATTACGTTTATAATTATAAATTATGTTTACATAAATTGCAATGATAATACATTAATTAATAAAATAACAAATATAAATCAATATGTTTTGTCCTTTGTTTATTAAAATATGCAGAAAAAAGAAAGCCCTGCACAAAGGCAGGGTGGTTAGTTAAACACAATAATATTTTTGAAAGAAGATGTGTTAAGTGCGAGTTATTCTTTAATACCTGATTTAACCATTAAACTCTCTATAAAAACACGTTGATTGATCAGAAAGAAAATCAAAAGAGGCATTACTATAAACATTGTGCCAGCCATCAAAAATGTCCAATCGGCTCCACTTTCCTGTTGAACGAACATTCCCAATCCTATCGCCAATGTTCGAACATCAGGTGTTTCAGTTATTATTAATGGCCAAAAATAGTCATTCCAGTGTACAACAACACTTATTAAAGCAAAAGCTGTAATTACTGGTTTACCTAATGGAATCATAATATGCCTTAAAATTTTAAAATGCCCTGCACCATCAATTTTAGCTGACTCCACCAGGGAATTTGGAATTTGTTTGAACTGCTGCCTCAATAAGAAGGTTCCATATCCACTTGCAACCCAGGGTAAAATCATAGCTGTTCTTGTATTGACCAGCCCTAAAAACCTCATAACATCATAGTTAGGAACGACAATAGCCTGTAAAGGAAGGAGCATTTGAGCAATGAAAATAAAAAATAAAATATCTCTGCCCTTAAATTCCAACCTGGCAAAAGAATAAGCAGCGGGAATTACTACTAGCAATTGAAGCAAAATAATACCAGTAACCACAATAATTGTATTTACCAAATAAATTTCAAAAGGGGCAGCGTCCAATATTGCCACATAATTTTCCCAGGCAAAATCCTGTGGTATTAGCCCGATCCCTTCAGCAAAAACCGCTTCACTGGGCTGTAAAGACGTGGAAAGAGCCCATACTATTGGAACTATAATTATTAAACTCATGACAAGCAAAAACAAGTGGGCTAAGAAGTTCCCCAGATATTTTTTGAATCTATATATACTTAACAATGGCATCAGTATAAAAACCTCCCTGCTTAATCATAATGAACTAGTTTTTTCAAAAACCGCATGATTATTACAATAGTAATAAATAATACAATAGCCATTATAGCTGTTAAAGTATTGCCAAGCCCCATGTTCCAAAATCTGAAAGTCTGTTGATAAATATAATATACCAACACATTTGTCGAGTTCGCTGGGCCTCCCTGAGTCATAATATGAACTATATCAAAAACCCTAAAAGATTGAATAATATTGACAATTATAACAAATAATAATGTTGGAGTGATCTGAGGTAGTGTTACATGCCAGTGTCTCTGAAACCAGTTAGCACCATTTATTTTTGCGGATTCGTATAAATTTGGATCAACACTCTGCAGACCCGCCAAAAACAATACCATATAATATCCTATATTCTTCCATATCATAACTACCATTAGAGAAGGTAAAGCTGTCCGGCTACTATTAATCCATGCTGTCCCTGGAATACCAAACATATTAAGAACTCTATTTAATATACCTATATCAGGATTATAAATGAAAACCCAGAGCATAGCCGCAGCAGCCATAGGAACTAGGGTTGGGGAAAATGCAGCTGCTTCGTAAAATTCTCTGAACCTAGTTCGCTCATTAATAATTATAGCTAAAAGAAGGGAAAGGACTATCACTATAGGAATAGTCCCAATTAAATAAATAAGATTATTCCTGATTACCCTCAAAAATAAAGCATCATTGAGTAATTCCTGATAATTTCCCAGACCAACAAACTCAGGTTCGGGGGTCCACAGGTCCCAATCAAATAGGCTTAAATATATACTTCTGAAAATGGGATAATACGTAAAAGTTACCAAAAATATTCCGGACGGAAGCAACAACAAATAGGGAAAAATATTTTTAATATAATCGCTATCTTTGATTTTATATATTCCTGCTTGTAATATGCTGAACATAAATACTTGCCCCTCTTTTATATATTTATACCCCGGCTCAAATATCTCTAAGCCGGGGTATATTATATTTCGGTCTTCTTTTCTGTCTTTTATTTATCTTAGTACTCCTTCAACCTCCATTTGTATAGTTTCCATAGCTTCCTCAGGACTAATATTGCCTTCCATTAACTCATCCAGATAATCAGTTGTGACTTCCCTGATCTGCTGATATCCAACTGCTCCCATTTTAGGATGAGCATATTCTAATTGATCTCTAGCAACTGCTCGAGCTGGATTTTCTTCAACATGTTCAACCATTTCTGGAACTTCATAAGCATCTTCTCTGACCGCAACATAACCCGATTCTACGCTCCAGTCAGCTGCATTTTCAGGACTCGTCATAAATTTGATGAATTCCCAGGCCGCCTCTTGATTCTCTTCAGGAATATCCTGAAAGACATGAAAGTCTCCTCCACCAACAGCGGCACCATAAGTTTCATTTCTAGGCATGAAATCAACCCCAACTTCGAAGTCAGCTCCATCAAAAATAGGAGGTAATGCTCCCGTGGAGTTATAAAGCATTGAAGAAGCTTCTCCAACAAAATCTGTAGGACTACCAGCCCAGGTCCTGACCTCATCAGGCATTACTTCATATTCATGAGCAAGGTCATACCAGAATTCTGCAGCTTCTAACACATTTTCATCGGTAAAATAAGCTTCTGAACCTTCATCATCAAGCAATTGTGCATCATTTTGGTAGGCAAAGGCCTCAAAAATCCAATCATTCCATCCTCCAGGAATAATTAAACCCCATCTATCTTCCGTGGTAAGAACTTCAGCATATTCTACTAATTCATCCCAGGTTTCAGGGGCTCTATTTGGGTCAAGACCTTCAGCTTCTAACTCTTCAGACTTCTCAGCAAAATGGTCTTTATTATAATAGAAAACTGGGGTGCTGCGCTGAAATGGCATAGTCCACTGTTCACCATATAGATTTCCATTAGCTAGAAAAGCATCGTAATAAGGATCAAGAAAGTCTTCTTCCTCTTCCTCAATAAATTCTGTCAGGGGAATAGTGGCATCCATCTCAATTAAACTGTGAGCCTCAGATATTTCAACAACTGCCAAATCTGGAGGATCTCCACCCATTACTGCTGTCTGCACTCTCTGCATGGTATCATCATAATCTCCTGAATATACAGGCTGGACAGTAATATTATCATGTTTTTCATTAAATTCGTCAGTCATATCATCTACTACAGCTGCCAGATCACCAGCTACACCTACCGGATAATAGAAAGTCAAAAGTATCTCCTCTTCCGGATCTACATCCTGAGAATAAACATTCCCTGAAAATGCTGCTGTCAAGAAGAAAGCCAAAGCAACAAATAAAACTAAATATTTACTTCTTTTCATTAGTTTTAGACACCCCACTTTTATATTGGTTTTTTGAATATTGTTTCTTATGATAAGAATTCAATCTATTTATATATCACCCCCCTCTATAATTTTTGATGTATCAAAATAGCTTATTAATACAATATTATGATTATAAGTTAAGCCCTTTTTTCAGTCTTATACTAACACTATTATTTAAACAAAGCCTTAATATGAAGTTAAAATTGTGTTAATTTACCGTTTTTTTAAAGCTAGAATTAAAAAATGAAAACCAGCAGATATGACATTCCATTACAAAGAAATACAAATAGCCTACCAGTTCAAGACATACTTCCCCCCTCCTAAACTGATAGGCTTCTCATTTCTCGGCCTTTAAATATTTAAGTGTTTTTGTTTAAACTCCGGAATTATCTTCATATAGATTTTATCATTTTATCATATTGTTGTCAAGAAAAAGAATTTTCACAATCCCACTATGCATTATTCCTGANACCACAGCTNCTGCTTGCTGGTGGATACCGCAAATACTCCTTTTTCAACCAGTTCATCAATCTCCTCTCTGGATCTGATCAAGCCACCGCCTATAACCGGACAGTCACCGTGGACATGTTCTAAAAAATAGGGAGCAGCTATGCCGGGGAGGATCTCCACTGCATCGGGTCTGTTGTTGCTGACCAGCTTCTTGCCGCTTCTGATGGCGGCAGAATCCAGCAGAAACAGGCGCTGAATGGCCATCAATCCCTCGCTGCCGGCTGCCCTTATCAACCTGCCCTTGGTCGATACTATCCCGTCGCAGAGTTCATTGCGGGCCAGATATTTCACCGCCTTCTCGTCACCGGCCAGCCCCTCCAGAAGATCGAGATGCATAAATATCAGCTTGTCGTTCTCCTTAGCCTGGCGGGAAATATCCTCTATATTGAATATGTCAGCATCGAGAATAAAGAGCATTATAACATCGCTTTTAACCGCACTATCCAGCTCCGATTTGTTTCTGACACCTGCGATGATAGGATGCTCGTCGAAGTATTTCTGTAAATGTCGCATCGCTCTACCTCCTCCCGCTCCTGGATTGCCTGGAATGGTTAAATCAGCTGTATCCAATTTTCTCCCGCTCCTTTAGGGCATTATTGACCGATTCGGTTATGATAGCATCTACACCTATCTGCAGGAGCCGGCGGATAGCATCCTGCTCTTCTGCCCCATAGGCTATCACCTTTATACCGTGGTTATGACAGCTTTCAACCATATCCCTGTTGGTGCTCATATGATAGGGATGGAGCGCTTCCACACCGAGGTTCGATGCATATTCCCAGGGTTCATAGAGAGCCGCTCTATAGATCAATCCAGTTCTGGCTCCGGAATCTATATCCACTATCCTCTTTATACAATAGTGATTGTAGCTGGAGAAGAGAACACTATCCTTCATCTCCATATCATCGACAACCTCAGCCACCACCTCCGACCACCTGTAGTTGGTCTCCATATTCTGCGAGAAAAATTTGAGCTCCAGATTGATCAACTCAACTCCACTCAGAACCTCCAGCACACTGCGCAGCGTGGGAACAGTCTGATCCTGATATTCTTCAGATTTAAGTTTCATCTCCTGCAGTTCAGCCAGTGTTAAATTCTCCACCCGGCCTGTCCCATCGGTTGTTCTCTCCACAGTAAGATCGTGAATGACAACCGGTATTTCATCGGATGTGAGCTGCACATCGAGCTCAACACCCTCACCGCCACCCAATCTTGCTTTCTCGAAGGCGGGCAGCGAATTCTCCGGTGCCATCCCATCCCCGCGATGATATAAAATTCTGGTGTTCGTATTCATTTATACTCTATCCTCCTGCTTCAATTAATTCAGCCGTATTTAATCCAGAATAAGTGAATGCATATCAGCCAGAGACCCCAGGACAAAATCAGGCTTCTTTTCTTCCTCCTCCATTTCCCGCAGGTCTCCGGGAGCGGTATTGCCGCTGAAAACCAGCAGTGAATCCATCCCAGCCCGCCGAGCAGCAGCCATATCGGCCTCCGGGGTATCACCGACCATAAGGCATTGAGCGGGTTTCAGGCCGGCTGATCTGGCAGCTCTTTCCAGCAGATCGGGCCCGGGTTTGCCGGGCATAATATCCGGCGGCCTGCCGGCCAGAACCTCCAGGGCTCCGGCGATGGCTCCCCCGGCCGGAATGAGCCCTTCAGCTGCCGGGGCGGTGGCATCTAGATTCACCGCGGCAAAGCCGGCCCCTCCTATAAAAGCCCACAGTGCAGCCCTCATGCGCTCATAGTTGAAACCGGTATCATGACCGCAGACCACATATTCACACTTTTCCAGATCCGCCCGACTGGCCTCCAGATCGGGGGTGGCAGAAGAAGATTCAATCTTCAGCACCTCCAGGCCGGCCAGTTCGAGCTCCTGCTCGAGACCCGGGCTTCCCACCACATATATCAGAGCATCTTTTCCCGCCGCTTCCGCCACCTGGCGGGCACATTCCCGGCTGGCCAAGAAGACCTGCTCGCTTTCGACCTCAAATCCAAATCCCCGCATCTTATCCAGAGTCTCCTGCAGTGAGCGGCTGGAGGTATTGGATACAAACCTGAAGGGTATATCAGCCTCCTGGAGGCCGTTTATCAGAGCAACAGCTCCCTCTATGCGGCGTTCGCCCTGCCACAGCACCCCATCGAGATCGAAGATAAATCCGCTGTATTCCTTCAGGTTTTCTTTCAAACTCTCCCTATCCGGCCCCCTAAATCCTGCTGCATCTCCAGATTTCATTTTATGGTAAAACCTCACTCCCTGACATCTTCTTTGTTTTCTGAGCTCTCTGCCTTGTTTTCTGCCTTATCTGCCATCCACTACTATAATATCAGCTGAATCTTCTCTATCATAGGCTTTTATTTTTCCGGTTCAATGAGGCCCTTGACAAACTGCTTCTGCAGGCCCAGAATAACTGCCATCGGAGGCAGCATGGCCCAGATCACAACCGGCATGATGTGATTCCAGCGCGGCAGGGCATCTCCACCGGCCGGTATAACCGCCTCAATGCCCAGCTGGATAACGTGCATGCCCGGCTCAGTGGTTATGACCAGGGGCCAGAGATAGCGGTTCCAGGACCAGATAAACAGTATGACAAAAAGTGCAGCCAGATTGGTCTTGGAGAGCGGTATCAGCACACTCCAGAGAAAGCGCAGAGGTCCTCCCCCGTCGACTATGGTGGCCTCCACCAGCTCTCTCGGTATCTGTCTGAATGTCTGGCGGAAAAGAAATGTTCCCGTGGCGGAATACATCATCGGTATCACCAGGCCGCGGAAAGAGTTGAGCCATCCGAAAGAAGCTATCACCTCGTAGGTCGAGACCACCCTGATCGGCACCGGCATCATGAGTGTCACCAGTGTCAAAAAGAAGACCAGTGATTTGCCCCTGAAATCGAAGTAGACCAGGGCAAAGGCGGTCAGCACAGATATGCCTATCTTACCCAGAGATACCAGCAGCGAGAAGACCGTGCTGTTAAAGAGCAGGCGGCCCAGATTGGCCCTGTACCAGGCCTGGGCATAATTTTCCAGAAGCTCGGCTCCGGGCAGAAGCCGGGGAGGAAGGCGAAATACCTCCTCAAATTCCAGTGTGCTGACGACAAAAGCATAATAGACAGGAAAGGCCAGCATGACCACTATGGTGATGAGGACAAGGTGATTGACCAGGCGCAGAAGAAAATCCCTGTTTGTTATTCTCTCCATAATCTCATCAGCCATAGTGAACCCTCCCCTCTAAATATTTGAACTGGAGCAGTATGATGATTATCACTACTACGAAGAGCAGTACCGACTGGGCTGAAGAAGCCCCGGGTCTCATATTGATAAAACCATCACGGTAAACATTGTAGACCATTATGCGCGTGGAACCATAAGGCCCCCCTTTTGTCACCGTATGGATGATGCCGAAAGTGCGGTAAAAAGAGTAAACCAGATTCATGGTGATGAGAAAAAAGGTGGTGGGCGTGAGCAGGGGAAAAATAATCCTGCGAAAGCGCTGCAGGGGACCGGCCCCATCCAGTGAAGCCGCCTCCAGCAGTGAGTCGGGTATGCCCTGCAAACCCGCCAGAAAAAATGCTACATTGTAGCCCAGCATTCTCCAGGCGGCCGCCACGACAACCAGAATCATAGCATGAGTGCCGCTCAAAAGCCAGTTGAAATCGAAGGGCAGCATGCGATTTATGACACCATAGGATGGATGCATGAGAAACATCCAGATAGTTCCTGCCACAGCCGGTGAAAGGGCATAGAGCCAGATGAGTGAGCTGCGGTAGAAAAAGAGTCCTCCTATCTTCTGGTTAACCAGCAGACTCAGAGCCATACCCAGCACCAGACCGATGACTGTAACACCTGCCGAAAATATAAGTGTGACCGAGATCGTCTGGACATAATCAGGATTTGTGACAAGATCGATATAATTGCTCAGTCCCACAAAATTTAACTGCTCGCCAAAGAGCGTCTGGGTGTAAAAGCTCATACGGATAGATTCAAATGTAGGATAGAGCACGAAAATTGCCACTATGATCATCTGCGGCAGAACCAGCAGGTATGGCAGCTTTTTGCTCTTGAATTTAAACTGATCCATCTCAATCTCTCCTCCATTATTAACGGGTTCTCCGCCCGGGCGCGGGCTTTATTCCTAACGGTATATATCTCAGGTTAATATCTAAAAAGTAGATATACAACCAAAACTCTACAAACAAAAAAAGAAGACAGGGGAGTTAAGAACAACTCCCCTGTTATTTGTTTATTCTTTTATATCAAGAAGCTAGTCAATCTGCTCCAGATATCTTTCCAGTATGGAGTTGCCCTGTTCGACAGCATCATCGAGAGCGGTCTGGATATCCTTCTCACCTGCAAACATGGCCTCCATGTTATCGAGAATGGTCTCCCTGATGGCGGTGTACTCGCCCAATCGTATACCCTGCAATCTATCCGCTTCTATATCGACTGTCACCTGTTCCACAGCTGTGGCGTGATTGGGATTCTCTTCAAACCAGCCTTCATCTTCAAGCAGTTCAGCTGCTGATTGGGTTGTGGGCAGATAGCCGGTGCGCCTGTGCCAGTCAGCCTGCTGCTCGGTCTGGGTTACATAGTTCATAAACTCTGCCACTGCCTCATATTCCTCGGCTTCGTGCCCCTGCAGTGCCCATATTCTGCCGCCACCGAGCCAGGCATTGCCCTGAGGATAGTCGCTGTTGTGGGGCAGAAAACCCGTGCCCAGCTCAAAGTCAGCCGACTCCTCAAAGCCAGAAAGATAACCAGTTGAGGTCTGTATAATGGCCGTCTCACCTGTCAGGAAGGAAGGATTTGGATCACCCTCACGCCCCTCATAGGTGAGTATATCGCGTTCATGCCAGTCTTTAAAGATCTCAAACATCTCCACGCCAAATTCCCTGTTGATATATAGTTCGGTGGCATGTCCATCAAAACCACCGTCATTGTCGGCAAATTGCTGTCCGTGCCAGGTATGGGCATTTTCCACCAGCAGCCAGGAAGGCCAGCCCACTGTCATGGCATACTCAACTGCACCGCTATCAATCAGCTGTTCCCCCATCTCTTCTACATCTTCATAGGTTTCCGGTGGCTGTTCGGGATCGAGACCGGCTTCTTCAAAGGCATCCTTATTATAATAAAGAATGGGAACGGAGTTATTGAAGGGAAGCCCTTTTAACTCACCTTCTACCTGAAAGGGTTCGAGAAAATCTCCCCAGTCCACCTCATATCCATAGTCATCTAAAAGCTCATAGGCGGGATAGACAGCTTCGCTGTCGGAAAGTGTCTGGGTGCCAAGAGTTTCAGAAACCTGAACGATGTGAGGGGCTTCAGGTGTGCCATAGGCGGCGATGGCGGTTGTAAGGACCTCGGAGTAAGTTCCCCTGTGCACCGGGTTAATCTCCACATCTGGATGTGTTTCATTGAACTCCTCGATGAATTCCAGCGTGGCCTCCTCGATGTCACCGGAAAGGGCATACCATAATTCGATCTCGGTAACATCATCAGCCCTGACCGCTTCGGCGGTGAAGGCCTGAACAGCCATGAGCCCTACAGCCAGCACCAGCACCAGAGCGGTTAACTTCTCATAATTTGACAAAATATTTCACCTCCACGGGATTTAAGGGGTTTAAAAGATCTTAAAAGAAGTTCCGTTATGAGACTGTTCTTCATTATAATTTATTTCTATAACCATTGTAGGAATTCCTTTTTCTGAGCGGTATTCCACCGGGTTAATTTGGAAAATTCCCGGAATTTCAGGCCCCGGCAGGGTTGACAGCCGGTGAGAAAAAGTAATATAATTGTGAACAAAGAATAATTTCAGGTCCCAGAAACCAAGAGAAGGCCTGCCTTTTTCCCGTTCTTCGGGGGAGGTAGGCCTTTTTATCTTTTATCTCTACACTTAGAAAATCAATGAGAACTCAAGCAGCTCATTTGATCTTCGACTAATTTCTGCTTTCAATTCCTCAACATTGTTCATCGATCTGCTGATTTCTCTAAAAGCCATTATTCTTTAGCAAAAATTTATTGTAAACAACCAAAAATGAGGAAAGAGGGATTTCATGATAACTCCACAGGTGAAAGTGCACCGGAAAAAGAACTTTGCCCTGACCGCGCAGATGCACGAACATGCTGTTACACTGCCGG
>SL_8KL_010_SEDDRAFT_10001686_pt1 | contig 19087 bp, 15 predicted proteins | sample SodLakKL_010_SED_4_FD_11160 | JGI IMG/M metagenome (IMG submission 11160)
TGACGGCGTATACCGTGAGGGCAACAACGATCACTCGGTGACATTGATGGACACCATTGAAACGCTGTTCAAAGAGCACGGGTGGACTGTGAAATCCCTTGATGCGGTGGTTGTCGGAACCGGGCCGGGGAGCTACACGGGCGTTCGCATCGGAACAGTCGTGGCCAAGATGTTCGCATGGAGTCATGCAATCCCTTTATATAGTGTTTCCACACTGGCGTTGCTTGCGAGTGGCGCCGAGGAGGGTACCGTGCTCGCCTATGTCGATGCAAGGCGTCAGATGGCATTCGCCGGGCTTTTCCAAAAGACCGGCGGCACACTTGCAAGATTCAGGGAGGACTTCTATGGGGACCTTGAGACCATCCTTTCCATGGACCACGATCACAGCACGAACGTTCAGGAGCCCGACCTTAATGTGCTTCTCAATAGCGATCTTCTGAGGCGAATCGACAACATTCACGAGCTTGTCCCTACGTATTTGAGACGTACCGAAGCAGAACGCAACAAAGGAAAAACGAAATGATTCGTAAAATGGATATGAGCGATGTTCAGTTTGTCTATGAGCTTGAAAAGGAAGCCTTTGGAAAAAGTTTGGAAAAGCCGATGCTTACCAAAGAGATTCTTTATAATGAGATGGCATATTACGCAGTCTTGATAATTGATGGGAAACGTCTCGGTTATGCGGGGTTGTGGTTTACCGAACCCAATGCGGACATCATCAACATCGCTGTGTTGGAGTCAAAAAGAGGGCAAGGGTATGGCACCAAACTGATGGAGCACCTCATCCAAAAATGTGTTGTAGTTAATGTTGAAAACATATCGCTTGAGGTAAGCGAAGCCAAAACGGACGTCATCCGCTTTTATGAGTCATTCGGTTTCGCAAATGAAACCCGGCGCAAACAATATTATTCAGACGGTTCGGATGCCCTTCTTATGGTCAAGAGGTTAGGAGGAAAATTATGATTGTCCTGGCAGTGGAAAGTTCCTGTGATGAAACATCCGTCAGCGTAAGCAAAGACGGAAAGGAAATATTGAGCAACATCGTGCTTTCTCAGATTGAAACGCACGCCTCTTTCGGTGGCGTCGTTCCGGAAATCGCTTCGCGGGAACATGTCAAAGGCATTACCGTAGTTTTTGAGGAAGCGTTGCAAAGAGCCGGTGTGTCCGCCGGTGAAATCGATCTGGTCGCCGTGACGAAAGGTCCGGGTCTGATCGGAAGCCTTCTTGTGGGCATCAATGCGGCCAAGGCGTTCGCTTTCGCTCACGGAATCCCCATTGTGGGCGTTCACCACATCGCCGGACATATCTATGCGAACCAGATTGAACAGGACATGCAGTTCCCTTTGATCGCGCTTGTTGTATCGGGCGGTCACACGGAACTGATACTGATGAAGGACCACTACGAGTTTGAAAAGCTTGGGGAAACGCATGATGACGCCGTTGGTGAAGCGTATGACAAAGTCGCTCGCGTGCTGGGTCTCGGATATCCCGGCGGACCGATCATCGACCGTCTTGCGGCCGAAGGAAAGGATGCATATCCGATGCCGCACATCAAGACCGACAATCCCTACGATTTTTCCTATAGCGGCCTTAAGAGCCACGTAATCAATCTGATCAACCGTCTGCGCATGAAAAAAGAGCCCATTAACGAAAAAGACATGGCGACGTCTTTCCAAAAGGCGGCTATACGCCATCTGATCGATAAAAGCCGTCAGGCCGTAAACGATTATGGCGCCAAGATGTTCATTGTCGCGGGCGGCGTTGCGGCGAACACGCATCTGAGAAAGGAAGTCTCAACGCATTTCAAGGATGTCACCGTGGCCGTCCCTCCGTTTAAGTATTGCACCGACAACGCCGCTATGATGGGCATTGCGGGGTATTACTATTATCAACGATTCAAAACAGCCGATTCAATGGACATGAACGGCTACTCGAGGCTGAATCTTTCATAGTGAAACACTGTTAAATAAGACGTCTTTTTCGTATAATAAAGAAAAAGGCGTTTTTTTATAGGAGAGTGGTTTGAATGAAAAAGATCCTGCTATTGATATTTGTCCCCGTTGCCTTTGTTCTAGCGATTCCCGTTACATTGCTTGCACTGATGTATGACGGGTCATCATGGGAAAACTTCGATCGNGAGATTTATCATGAAGAGGCGGATTCGATGGCATCNTTCTANGAGGACCTNAATGAAGNNCTTGCANCGTATGAGAGCGAAGGCCAGGAAGATGAGGACCTCATCATTCCACTTCATCAGAACGTTGTCAACACGATGATTTTTGAAGCGCTCAAAGGCTATAACGAAGATTATATGCCCAACGAAGACTGTGATTCCGACGCTTGTCAATATGCTGGTGTCATCGAGCTTGATGAAAGCGGCAACCGCGTCCTTCGAATCAAAGGGGCATGGGTGACATTCAGTGAGTCATCAAGCGGGAACTTCACGATGAACGTGGCGGTTGAAGCTGGAAACCGGGGAGGTTTCATGTATAAAACAACCTTACAGCTTCGGTTCAGTCTCGAAGACCGTGAGGATGAATATTATGTCGCGTTCGACCGTTTCAGAGTGGGTTCGCTCCCCTTGACACGGGGAATGCTGTCGCGTACGATTTCACTCGTCGACCGGTTTGCCGATATTGACCTTACTGAGTATACGGAAGACTACCCTTGGCTTTCGCTTGATGAGAGCGATATGTCATTGACCATTGATAAACAAGACTTTGCGAACAGTCTAGATGACGATGAAGACGATGAGATGAACGCATTGCTCGGTGAGCTACTCAGCATCATGTTCGAGCGTAGACTTCTTCACTTCGAAGTCAAAGACCAGATGATGGACATCACATTCGGAGTGTCTTTGCTTAGAAGCGCCGATGATGAGGATATTCCCAATTATCTCTATGACATGCATGATGAAGACGGTTATAATAGCGAGCTGTTTGACTCGGCATCGTTCATGAGAACCCGTTTTGACCAATACACATTCAACCGGGCACTTACCGGAGACACCCGGTATCATATCCGGGAGAGCCACTTCAATAAGAAACTCTATGACAATTTCAACGGATTTGAAGACTTCAGGATCGACAGACGAGTGGACGGCAGGATGATGTCGGTCGGTCTGCAAGGACTTTGGTTCGATTTCGGGGAAAGCGATATAAAAGTCAATGCACTCATGGAGATGGACACCATCAAATCGATGCTGGATATGCGCTGGGAAGTGATTTCCCTTGAAGATGACCGGATTGAATATGAGCTTACCCGTGTCGCTGTAGGGGACCGAGAAGGCAAAACCCCCGAGGAATTTATCCTGATCAATGAAGAAACCGATCCAGGGAGGCTTGAGAGTTTCAGAAACTTCTTTGCGTCCTTGGGTGATGTCCAGTTTGCGATTTTCACCGAGGAAGGCACGCTTGTCATATCGGCTGAGACGCTTGAGAGTTTCATGGAAGAAGGAACCGTTGAAGGCAATCTGGCCATTGACAGCATCGAGATTGACGATAGCGGCATCTACCTTGATCTAAAAGCAAGCAACCCTACGCTTGAGGCCGTTCTTCAGACTTTCAGCTCCGAACTGCTTTCGGCATTCGATAGTCCTGAGCTACTAGACGACATCACGGACGCGCTCTCTCCTGAGGAAGGCTCTCCAGAGGAGGAAGTCATCGACAAGTTCCAGGAAATCCAAAATCAGATCGATCAAGACGGTGAAGCCGATCCTGACACCATCGAAGCCATGTTCGACGCCTACGAGCAAATGACCCAGGAAAATCAGGAAACCTTCATGGACACAATCCAGAACGAAATGAACCAAACCATCGTCGACGAGTTTGACAATCTGTTCTAAAGAGAATCAATGAGGACGGTGCCAAGGGTTCCGTCCTCTTTTCATCAAAGCGTATTTTCTTTTTCGACAGTTTTTAGTATAATGCAAAGGAAAGACAGGTGATTCAGGTATGGAAAACAAGAATTTCATCAGAACCATAATCGAAGAGGATTTGAACACGGGTAAACATAAACGGATCATTACCCGCTTCCCGCCCGAACCCAACGGACTGTTGCACCTTGGTCACGCCCGGGCCATCATCATGAACTACATCCTGAGCAAGGATTATGACGGGACGTTCAATCTGCGTTTCGATGATACGAACCCTATCAAGGAAGACACCATGTTCGTCGATGGGATTAAACGGGATATCGCTTGGTTGGGCTGTCATTGGGACAACCTTTATTATGCGAGTGATTACTTTGACATCATGTATGAACGCGCCAAACTGCTGGTCAAGAAAGGACTGGCCTTTGTCTGTGACCTGACGCCTGAAGAGATCAGGCAATACCGTGGGGATCTTAAAAGCCCCGGTAAGGAAAGCCCGTACCGAGACCGAAGCATCGAGGAGAACCTCCGGCTTTTCGAAGGCATGAAAAACGGTGAGTTTGAAGACGGCCAAAAAGTGCTTCGCGCAAAGATTGACATGGCGAGCCCAAACATCAACATGCGCGATCCCATCATATATCGCATTCAGCGCAGCTACCATCACAACACCAAGAACAAATGGTGCATCTATCCGATGTACGATTTTGCCCATCCGCTCGAGGATGCCGTCGAAGGCATCACCCATTCGCTTTGTTCGCTCGAGTTCGAAGACCATCGTCCGCTATACAACTGGTTTGTCAAACACTGCGAAATGGAATCCGTCCCGAGACAAATCGAGTTCGGCAAGCTGAAAATCGCGAATCAAGTCATCGGTAAGCGCGCCATCCGGAAACTTGTTGACGAGGGTGTTGTGGACGGATGGGACGACCCGCGTCTCATCACATTGAGCGGTCTGCGACGCAGAGGCGTGCCGCCGCAAGCGATCCATAATTTCGTGAAAGCGCTCGGACTGCCGAAAAGCGAGGGTGAGACCGAACTGCACATGCTTGATGAGTACATCCGGGATTATCTCAAGACAACCGCCCGAAGAATTCACGCGGTCATTGATCCTGTGAAAGTCGTCATCACCAATTACCCGAAAGACGGGAGCGAAACACTCGAAGCGCCATTCAACAAAGAAAACGAGGCGCTCGGCAGCCGGACCATGACCTTTTCCAATGAAGTCTATATCGAACGTGACGACTTCATTGAGCAAAAACCCAACAAGAAATGGAAACGGCTCGCGCTTGATGTCGAAGTGCGCCTTATGCACGCGTATTTCATCAAAGCGCACGACGTCGAGTACGATGAAGCAGGTCAAGTGAAGACCGTTTTTGCGACCTACGACCCGCAAACGAAGAGCGGTTCGGGATTCAATGAGAGAAAACCCAATGGAAACATCCACTTTGTCGATGCGAAAACCGCGAAAGAAGCGGAAATCCGACTGTATGAGGACCTCATGCTCGACACGGATGAGGAAAAACCGGTTGAAGAGCGAGTCAATGTGAATTCCAAGACCACACGTAAAGGATATATTGAGGGCGGCGTAACCATTCAATCGCACGAATCCTTCCAGTTCACCCGCCAAGGCTACTTCACCGCGGATGATGATTCTACCGCCGAAAAACCTGTATTCAACCGTACCGTAGCCATGAAATCTTCCTTTAAACCGAAGAAATAACGATTTTTGAAGGAAATCCCTTGCATTTTGAAACATATGATAGTATTATTGTGAATAGAACTTAAACAACCCATGCACCAAGGATAGCACTACGTTCCACTATTCTTACAGGCACAAGGCGTTTAAGAAATATCATTAAGAATGGAGGAACACACATGACTGGTACAGTAAAATGGTTCAACGCGGAAAAAGGTTTCGGTTTCATCACTACTGATGAAGGAACTGATGTATTCGCACACTACTCACACATCAATGAAGAAGGGTTCAAGACCCTCGATGAAGGCCAAAAAGTCTCATTCGACGTAGTCGAAGGACAAAAAGGTCCTCAAGCTGAGAACATCGAAAAACTGTAAAGAGTTTTCTAAAGCCAACCATTGCGGTTGGCTTTTTTTATGCGTTCCAAACAGTAGGAATATGCTGCCGTTTTTGGTATAATTTTCATAGGTGATTTATTATGGACAATTTGATTAAAGACTTGAATGACGCACAGAAAAAAGCGGTCACGACGACCGAAGGCCCCGTAATGGCGATAGCCGGTGCGGGTAGCGGAAAAACGAACGTTCTGACCCGCCGCATTGCCTATCTGATCAATCATATCGGCGTGCCGAAAGACCAGATCCTTGCGATCACATTCACCAACAAGGCCGCCAACGAGATGAAATCGCGCATCGCCTCGTTGTTGAATGAACGAACCGGAATGATGTGGATATCGACATTTCATTCGATGTGTTCACGCATTTTACGTCAGCACATCGAATTTTTGGGCTATAAGAAACATTTCCAGATCATTGACGACGACGATACATCCCAACTGATAAAATCGATACAGAAGGAATTTCGCATTGATCCGAAGATGATCAATCCCAGAAAATTGAAGAACCATGTGATGAAACTCAAAAGCGATCAGGCATCGCTCAGCGATTACAAAGAGCCGCTGAGCGATTATCTATCGAAAGTGTATCCCGAATATCAGCGCAGGCTCAAAAACAACAATCTCGTTGACTTTGAAGACCTTCTGATGCTCACAATCCGTCTACTCAAAGAGAACGACGATCTGAGAAAGCACTACCAGCAACTCTTTCAGTATGTACTGGTGGATGAGTTTCAGGATACCAACAATGCCCAGTATGAACTGATCCGCTTGCTCGGCGGTGCGCATGGCAATGTGTTCATTGTCGGTGATGAGGACCAAAGCATCTATGCATTCAGAGGCGCGAACATCGAAAACATTCGCCGTTTTCGAAGAGATTTCGATAATCCGAAGGTGATTCTTCTCGAGGAAAACTATCGCTCGACCAATACTATTCTTTCGGCGGCAAACGATGTCATTAAGGCCAACAAAGACCGGATTGAGAAAACACTGTTTTCAAGCAAGGGCGACGGCGATAAGGTGGTCGCCTATAAAGGGTATGATCAAAGGGATGAAGTCCACTTTGTGGCGGAGACCATCCAGGACCTTGTCCATGAAGGGTATCGGTATGAAGACATGGCGGTCCTCTACCGGACCAATTCGCTTTCACGGCTTTTTGAGGAAGCGTTCATGCAAAAAAGGGTTCCTTACAAGATTGTGGGCAATACGTCCTTTTTCAAACGTAAAGAGATCAAGGACATGGTCGCCTACCTCAGACTGATTGTGAACCCGCTGGACGATTACAGCTTCGAGCGGGTCGTCAATGAACCCAGACGGGGCATCGGCGCGAAGACGATGGAACGTTTGAATGCATTCGCCAAGGAGTATAATCTGTCGTATTATGAAGCGGTCAACGATTCCATGAACCCTCTGGGCACACGTCCGCTTAAAAAGCTCAAAGGATTTACCGGTCTCATCGACCGGATGATCGCGACACTCAAAAGCGCTGATTTCAACACACTGATTGATGACATTCTCAATGAGAGCGGCTATAAAGAGGCCCTTGAACAAGATGACAAGGGCGATGTGCGATTTGAAAACATTCTCGAGCTCAAAACCATGTTCAAAGAGAGCGAAAACACGTATCAGTCCGAAGACAAACTCACCGTCCTCACATTTGTTCTCGAAGACATCGCCCTGAAAAGTCAGGAAGACGATGAAGTGGATGACAACTCGGTGACTTTGATGACACTGCATTCGGCTAAAGGACTGGAATTCAAAGTGGTCTTCATTGTGGCGTGCGAGCAGGGTATGTTCCCCTTGCACCGTAGTTTGAGCGATCCCAAGGAGATCGAAGAGGAGCGCCGGCTGATGTATGTCGGCATTACCCGTGCCGAAGAAAAACTGTACATCACGAACGCGAAAAGCCGTCAGCATTACGGGGAAATCGTGGCGAATCCCGATTCCATGTTCCTCACCCAGATCGACCCTTCCAAAATCCGTTTCGAAGGGCTCGCCAAAGTGAGTCAGGAAAACACTCAGCGCTATCAGTCCGACTACCGTCAGACCAAAACTTTCCGTGCCAAGAAAGAATCCCTTGAAAGTCGGCACGCCAATGATATCGACAAGGGGGATAAGGTCATGCATAAAGCATTCGGGTCCGGGGTGGTCATCAGTGTCACCGGAAATCAGTGCAAGATCGCCTTCTCCAAAGAGCACGGCATCAAGACACTGGTAAAGGACCACCCTGCAATCAAAAAAGTTCAGAGGTGAGAGTATGGCAAAAAACAACGATGAAATACGAAACGAAATCGAAGCGTTGCGTGAAAAAATTGAACGCTATGATTATGAGTATCATGTCCTCGATGACCCGAGTATTTCCGATGTCGAATACGACAAGCTGCTCAATCGTCTGATCGAACTTGAAGAAGCCCATCCCGAGTTCAAGCGCGAGGACTCCCCGACCATGCGTGTGGGAGGCGAAGTCCTTGAAGGTTTCAAGAAAGTCGATCATGACATTCCCATGCTTTCACTCGGCAATGCTTTCGGGGCGGAAGACCTTCGTTCTTTCGATAAACGCCTGAGAAAAGCCGTCGATGATTTCACGTACATGGTCGAAGCCAAAATCGACGGACTTGCGGCGTCACTGAAATATGAGAACGGTCGTCTGGTCCGCGCCGCGACGCGCGGAAACGGAACGACCGGGGAGGATATCACGCATAATGTAAGGACCATCAAGAGTGTCCCCCTCAAACTTAAAGACGATGCGACCCTTGAGGTAAGGGGAGAGATTTTCATGCCCAAAGCCTCATTTGTGAAGCTGAACGAAGCGAGAAACGAATCCGGTGAATCCACCTTCAAAAACCCACGCAATGCGGCCGCAGGCACCATACGGCAGCTCGACAGCAAAGTCGCCGCCCGACGTGATCTCGACATGTTCGTCTATTCGCTTTCAGAAGCCGACAGTGAAGCGTCCATGACGCATGAAGCGGCCCTTGGGTATCTTAAGAAGCTTGGCTTCAAGACCAATCCCGAATCCGTGAAGGCAAGCACAATCGAAGACGTCATCTCTCATGCGGAGCGAATTGAAACACAACGGCATGAATATCCCTATGACATTGACGGTGTTGTGGTCAAAGTGAACGAACGCGCGCTGTATGAGACCATCGGGTATACGGCGAAAAGCCCTAAATGGGCGATTGCCTATAAATTTACCGCCGAAGAGGTCGTGAGCACCATCAAGGACATCTTCTTCCAGGTGGGCAGAACCGGACAAGTGACCCCCGTCGCCGTGATGGAACCTGTGGAAATCGCAGGATCGACCGTATCCAGGGCAACCCTTCACAATGAGAAATATGTCAAAGACAAGGACATCCGGATCAATGATGCCGTGAACGTGAAAAAGGCCGGCGACATCATTCCCGAGGTCGTTTCTGTCATCAAGGAAAACCGGACGGGGGATGAGAAACCATTTGAGATGATCGCTTCCTGTCCGAAATGCGACACTACCCTCAAACGTAGTGACAGCGACCTTGAACACTTCTGTCCGAATCCGGAATGCCCCGCGAAACGACTGGAGACGATGATTCATTTCGCCTCCCGTGAGGCGATGAACATCGAAGGGCTCGGCACCAAAATCATGGAACTCTTTTACAACGAGGGGTATCTGAAAACCATTCCCGACATATACCGTCTGCATGAACATAAGGATGCCTTGATGGCACGCAGCGGCTTTGGGAAAAAAAGTATTGAAAAACTGCTTGGAAACATCGAAAAGTCAAAAACCAACTCCCTTGAAAATGTGCTTTTCGGGCTGGGTATCCGCTATGTCGGCCAGAAAGTGTCGAAAGTGTTAGCAATGCATTTCAAGGAGATGTTTGCTATAGTAGAAGCACGCGAGGACGACTTGGTCCGCCTTGAGGATATCGGCACAAAAATCGCTCAAAGCGTGGTCGGCTACTTCAGCGATGATAAAAACGTGCGAACCGTGGAAGCGCTCCGCGACCTCGGTGTAAACATGCGTTATAAAGGAAAGGTACTCACAGAAGGGGTTTTTAGCGGAAAAACCGTGGTACTTACAGGGACGCTTTCCTCAATGAGCCGCAAAGAAGCGAAGGAACGCATTGAAAGACTGGGCGGAAAGGTGACTTCCGCCGTATCGAAAAATACCGACTATGTATGCGCCGGAACGGACCCGGGATCCAAGGTTCAAAAGGCGCAAGACCTCGGCGTGGAAATTATCGACGAAGACAAATTATTGGATTTGCTCGACGAATAAGGACGTGTTAACGTGAAGGACATCATTATCAAAGGCGCCAAAGAAAACAACCTCAAGAATCTCGACATCACGCTGCCAAAAGACAAGTTTATCGTGATGACGGGATTGAGCGGTTCGGGGAAGACGTCGCTCGCCTTCGACACCATCTACAAGGAAGGTCAGCGCCGCTACGTTGAAAGTCTGAGCGCGTACGCCAGACAGTTCCTTGGCAATCTCGAAAAACCGGACGTAGAAAGTATAGAGGGCCTTTCCCCCGCCATTTCCATCGACCAGAAGACAACATCCAAAAATCCCAGAAGTACTGTCGGAACGGTTACGGAGATCTATGATTACCTGAGGCTTCTCTATGCGAGAGTCGGAAAACCCTTCTGTCCCGTGCATGGCGTAGAGATCACTTCTCAATCCATCGAGGAGATGCGCGACAAGATTTTCTCCCATGAGGAAGAAAGCCGCATCGAAGTGCTCGCCCCGCTCGTTCAAGGAAAAAAAGGAACCCATCAAAAAACCATCGATCAACTCAAAAAAGACGGTTATGTGCGCATCCGTCTGAATAACGAAATCATGGATGTCGATAGCGATATTTCGCTCGACAAGAACAAAAAACACACCATTGACGTGGTCATCGACCGACTGAAATTACGCGACAAGGTTCGTTCGAGACTTTACGATTCACTCGAAACCGCGGCCAAGATGGGTGAGGGGAAAGTGGTCGTACTCATCAATGGGAAAGAACATACTTTCAGCGAACATTTCGCATGTCCGCATTGCGAATTCTCGATTGGCAAACTCGAACCGAGACTCTTTTCATTCAATGCGCCCTATGGCGCGTGCGACGCATGTGGCGGTCTGGGGTATAAGAACAAGATCGATCCACGTTTGCTCGTCCCTAATGACAACCTCTCCGTCATGGAAGGTGCCATTAAAGGCTGGCAAAATGTCAACACCTATCATTTCAAGCAATTGATGGTCGTTGGTGAACATTACGGAATCGACTTGAAAAAGCCGTTCAAGAAACTGACCGAAAAACAGAAGAACATCATATTCTATGGCTCTGATAAGCCGCTGGAGTTCCGTTTTCAAGGAAAGACCAGCAAAGTGAAACATGACAAATACGATTATTACGAAGGCGTCATCAATAACCTGGAAAGACGTTACATCGAGACCACATCCCGTTTCATGCGGGAATGGATTGAAAGCCTGATGGCTGAAAAGACGTGCGTCAAATGTCAGGGCAAGAAACTCAATGAAGAGGCTCTGAGTGTCAAAATCGGCGGTCTTGATATCATTGAAATGACCGATTATTCAGTCGTGGCGCTGATCGACTTTCTGGCGGAACTCGATCTGAACCGTACGGAGACCAAAATATCCGAGATGATACTCAAAGAAATCTCTTCGCGACTTTCATTCCTGAAAAATGTCGGTCTTGACTATCTCACCTTGTCACGCCGTGCCGCAACCTTGTCAGGCGGTGAATCGCAACGGATCCGGCTCGCCACTCAGATCGGAAGCCGTCTTACCGGTGTGCTTTATGTCCTTGATGAACCTTCCATCGGACTGCATCAAAGAGACAACAAGCGACTGATCGAAACCCTTAAGGACATGCGTGATCTCGGGAACACCCTGATTGTGGTCGAACACGATGAAGAGACCATGGAAATGGCCGACCAGATTGTCGATATCGGCCCCGGTGCGGGGGATAGCGGGGGGCGTCTCGTCTTCCAGGGAACGTACGATGAAATTCTTAAGGCCGACTACTCGATCACCGGACAGTATCTTTCCAAAAAACTATCAATCGACGTTCCGAGCACCCGGCGCAAAGGCGACAATAAAACAATCACCGTCAAGGGCGCCAAGGAGAACAACCTCAAAAACATTGACGTCAAGTTCCCCAAAGGCGTTTTGAACGTGGTCAGCGGCGTCAGCGGATCGGGAAAAAGCTCGCTCGTAAACGAATGCCTTTACAAAGGGCTTTACAACGAAATCTACCCGAAGCGTCTCGACGCCGGTGATTTCACACGCATCAACGGTTCCGGGCACATCAAGAAACTGATCAACATCGACCAATCGCCGATCGGGCGTACCCCGCGATCGAATCCCGGAACCTATACAGGTGTATTCGATAATATCCGCGATATTTTCGCCATGACGAACGAAGCCAAAATCCGCGGCTATCAGAAAGGGCGTTTCAGTTTCAACGTCAAGGGTGGCCGTTGTGAAAAGTGCAACGGGGACGGCGTTCTCAGAATCGAAATGCATTTCCTTCCCGATGTGTATGTTCCCTGCGAGGCGTGCGACGGCAAACGGTATAATGAAGAGACATTGCAGGTAAAATACAAAGGCAAGACGATTGCGGATGTTCTGGAAATGACCGTTGAAGAAGCAGTGAAATTCTTCGAAAACATTCCCAAAGCCAAACACAAACTTGAAACGCTGCTCGATGTCGGACTCGGCTATCTCAAGATCGGCCAGCCCGCTCCGACTTTATCCGGCGGCGAAGCCCAAAGAGTCAAACTCGCACGCGAGCTGCACAAGCGAATCACACCGGATACGCTTTATATCCTTGATGAACCGACCACCGGTCTTCATTCCGATGACGTACGCCGCCTGATGGACGTCATCGACAATATCGTCTCACAAGGCGCAACGGTCGTGATCATCGAACACAACCTTGATGTCATCAAAAAAGCTGACAATATCATAGACTTAGGACCCGAAGGCGGCGCCGAAGGGGGATGGGTCATTGCACAGGGGACTCCCGAACACATTGCGAATGTGGAGCAATCCCATACCGGGCGCTTTCTTAAAAAAGTTTTGAAGGGGGATACGGCATGAGTGAGGAAGACAAAAAACGCAAAAAAGGAACATCTGGGGACGATTCAAAGAAAGACTCGAAAAAAGGTGAACCATCGGACGCCGACAAGAATGGCGAATCCAAAAAAAATGACTCCGATGCGGAGAACAAGAAATCACGCGAACAAAAAGAAAAGGAAATCCAGGACCTTCTGAAACAGCTCCGTGAGCTTGAAAAACAGAAACAGTCCTCCAAACAGACGGGCAAATCACGATCCGGCATGATCATGATCGAGTTCGGCTCAAAGTTCCACCACAACGGTCTGATCAATTTTGCGATGTATTTCCTTGTGAACCTGCTGGTGATCTATTCGTTATCGGAACTGTTTGATTTTGTGTCGTTTTCGGGTGAGCTTCTGGACTTTCTGATGTTCATCGGTCTTTACACGCTGATTGAGATCATCTTCAGGCATTATGTCGTTTACAACCATTTCCGTTTTGTCATGCGGACAATGGGATTCATCTTCTTTTTTGGCTACCTGACGTTGTTTTACCTGCTTGAGAACTATATATTCACGGATCTCTTCCGTTTCCGTAACGAAATGATGTTCGTCTTGTTCATAGGCGCGTTCATCGTTTTTAGATACTTGCTTTCACACATTATTCGCAATATCATATTAAGGTACATGAGGTGATACTATGGCACTGACAGTGGAGGATCTTGTCCGTGACTTCAAGCTTGAGGTCTCAAGCGGTCATGACGGGCTGAATTCCGAGATTACCAATCCTCAGCTCACCCGACCCGGAATTGAGCTTGCGGGTTTGTTTGATTTCTTCGAACATGACCGTGTGCAGATTTTCGGCAGCAAAGAAGTGACGTTCTTCGGGTGGTTGACGGAAGAGGATAAAGAGATCAGGGTCGAGATGCTGTTTGAGAAACGGCCTCCCGCCTTCATTTTCTCCAAACACGTCGATATTCCCGAAGTGTTCAACCGTATGGGGGATAAATACAACATTCCCGTTCTGAAAAGCTATCTCAGGACGAGCAGTCTTTTCAGCAAGCTCTACCAGCACCTTTACGGGCGGCTCGCCCCGAGAAAAAGCATTCACGGCACGCTCGTGGACATCAACGGAATCGGTGTGCTCATCAAAGGGAAAAGCGGTGTCGGTAAAAGCGAGGTCGCCCTTGAACTCGTAAAAAGAGGGCATCAACTCGTTGCGGACGATCGCGTGGATGTCTATCAGAAAGAAGTCGGCACCCTGGTCGGTGAGGCCCCGCGACTCCTGCGCGAACACCTGGAGATCCGCGGCATCGGCATTGTCAATGTCGTGAAACTTTTCGGTGCGTCCGCCTTCAAGGAATACATGGATGTCATGCTGATTGTCGATCTGGTCCAATGGGACGACAGTGTCGATTATGATCGTCTGGGCCTTGATTCGGAAACCACCAGGATATTCGACACGGACGTCGTCAGTGTCAAAGTGCCCATCACGGCGGCGCGAAGCGTACCATCACTGATTGAAGTGGCGGCGATGAACACCCGTCTTAAAGCGTTGGGTACCAATATGGCGAAAGATTTCACGGACGCCATATCAGAAGAGATCAAAAACAAAAACACCAAGAAAAAATCATAGATTAGAGGGATATATATGTTAAACATTCTCACACCGGCTCATCTTGACCCGACGCACTCGCCTTTGTCGAACGAGCTTTTCAGCATCGGGCCCATCACGGTCTACATGTACAGCTTCATGATTCTTTTAGGCGTTCTTGGCGCCCTTCTCATGGGCCTTAAAGAAGGCGAAAAACTGGGCATCAAGAAAGATTATATCATCGATGGCTTGATCATCATTCTTCCCCTTGCGATCATCGGAACAAGAATCTATTATGTCATCTTTGAATGGGATCGCTACCGCGGAGACTGGCTCCGCATTTTCAATCTTACCGAAGGCGGATTGGCCATTCATGGCGGTTTCATTGTCGCGGTGATTGCCGCATACATCTATACCCGTGTCCGAAAACTTGACATCTACAAGGTCTTGGACCTTATCGCCCCCGGATTCCTGATCGGTCAGATCCTTGGGCGTTGGGGGAACTTCTTCAACCAGGAAGCGCACGGCGGTGTCATCGGTGGCATGGCGAACGGCAGTGCCAACCTTTCGCTTGACGAGCAGTATGAATTTTTGAGCGGGACACTCCGTATTCCCGACTTCATTGTCAACAACATGTATTTCAGCGGTGATTTCGGCATGAACTATTACCATCCCACCTTTCTTTATGAGTCGCTTTGGAATTTACTCGGACTGACAGTGATTCTGGTACTCAGACGCATGCCTTTCGTTCGTAGCGGCGATCTGATCGGCGTCTATCTGGTATGGTACTCGGTGGGTCGCTTCTTCATCGAATTCATGCGGACCGATGCCTTGTTCATCGGTGATACCGGTCTCCGTACGGCACAGTTTATCAGCATCATCATGATTCTTGCGGGGGTTTTCGTTTTCATTGCGAACAGAAAGTTCTTCCCACGCAAGCGTTATGTGGATGTTTTGCAAGAGGATAGTGTAGAATAGTTACTCGAGGTGAATAAATAATGCATGATGTAATTATCATTGGCGCAGGACCGGGCGGAATGACCGCCGCGATCTACACACAACGCGCAAACTTGAAGACCATGATGATCGAACGAGGCGCACCGGGGGGATACATGGTCGATACGTATGAAATTGAAAACTACCCCGGTGTCGGAAAAGTCACAGGCTTCGAACTCAGCGAAAAAATGTTCAACCATACTCAGGAACTGGGTGTCGAATACCAATACGGGGACGTTTCCGGTATCGTCGATAAAGAAAGCCACAAAGAGGTTCATACCACGGACGGCAATGTCTACAAGACAAAAGCCGTCATCATCGGCAGCGGGACGCAACCCAGGAAAGTGGAAGCGCCGGGCTCCGACCGTTTTCACAGTCGCGGCATCAGTTTTTGCGCCGTCTGTGACGGAGCGTTTTTCAAAAACAAAGAGGTCGTTGTTCTGGGCGGTGGGAACAGTGCGCTCGATGAAGCGATCTATCTGACCGGCATGAATGTCAGGGTAACGGTCGTGAATATCCTTGATTCCTTGCAAGCAGACCAAGGAACGGTTGAAAAGGCCAAGGCCAACGATCTGATCGACTTCAAGCTCGGCTATGAGGTTGTGAGTTTCAACGGTGGTGACGCGCTTGAAAGCGTCACGCTCAAGCATGTCCACAGCGAAGCGACCCACACCCACGCCACCGACGGAGTCTTCGTATTCATCGGTCAGATTCCGAACTCGGAGTTTATCCGTGATCTGGGCATCACCAACCAACAGGGATACGTCTACGCCAACGCCAAGATGGAGACGACCCTGCCAGGCATATATGCCATAGGCGATGTGATTGAAAAGGATCTGCGTCAGATTGTCACGGCCACCAGTGATGGGGCCATTGCCGCCCAGTCCGTTGCCAAGTATCTTGAAAATCTTGAAAACTGATTACACAACGATGCCCCAGGGCATCGTTTTTTCATTGTTTATGCGTTATAATAGACTGGATAGACCCCCATGTGTGAAGGAGACATCCGTGATGTCTAGTCTTTGGATTGAACCATGTGGTTATTTTACAATGAGGTGTATTTATGAGCAGAAAATATGATATCATGTTTGGAGCGTTGCTTTTTTTAGTCGCTACGCTGCTGATTATCCCAACGACACATCACGCCTTTTTCGGTTTCACTTCGGAGCATTACTTGTTCGGTGGATTCATCAAGTTCTTTTTGTTCGCTTCACTTGGTGATGTCTTGTCCATGCGGATAAGATATAGACGCTACCGTGTCCCGGGACTTTTCAGGAAGATGTTCATCTGGGGTGTGATCGGTATCTTTGTCGTCATTGTGTTCAGGATTTTCCCCGCCGGTGTGGATGCCTTGCAAAGGGAAGAGGTTCTTCCTTTTGAGGGGAACATGGTCATGAACGCCCTCTTCATCTCGATTCTGATGAATCTTTTCTTCGCCCCGACCATGATGCTTTTTCATCGGATTACCGATCAGGCCATCGAGCTTGAGGCCGAAACGGGCGGGTATGATTTAAACGCCACACTGAGAACCATCGATTATCCAGCCTTCATTCGTATGCTCATGAAGACCATCCCGTTTTTCTGGATTCCGGCACACACTGTCACATTCTTGCTAAGCCCCATGTACCGCGCGTTTTTCGCATCATTGCTCGGGGTCATGCTGGGCCTGTTTCTCAATTTATATAAAAAACGCATGTAAGGAGGGCGACTATGTCTTTCACTTCGGATACCAAGAAAGAACTGCTCGGGATTGAAACCGATCAATGCTGCAAAGTGGCTTCATTGTCAGCGATGATGGCGATCAATGGCTATCTTTCGTTGAGCAGTGACGGAATGCGCATCGTATTTCAGACGACATCGCTGCCCATCGCAAGAAAAACAATCCAGATGTTCAAAGCCCTTTATCCCGTTACTGTGGATGTACTGAGTAAAAAAGGTGTCCGCTTGCAAAAGAAGAACCAGTACATGATGATTGTCAAAGAAAAAGTGAATATGATCATCCGTGAGCTTGGTCTTATGGACGAAGAACACGGTTTTGCGCAGACGATCGATGACTCCATTATCCAAAAAGACTGTTGCAAGCGTTCTTTTCTCCGTGGTGCCTTTCTTGCCGGTGGTTCAGTGAACCACCCGCACTCATCGTCCTATCATCTCGAGATTGCGGTCCCGAACAGCGGGTTTGCGGAGGACCTCATGGATTTGATGAACGAGTTCGAACTCAAGGCCAAGGTCCACAAGAAAAAACGGGGATTTCTTGTCTACATCAAGGATTCCGAGAAAATCGCTGATTTCCTGAGACTTGCGGGGGCTTCAACGGCGCTTTTCACGTATGAAGACGAGCGCATCAAACGTGATTTCGTCAATTCGATCACGCGGGTTATGAACATGGAGATCGCCAATCAGAATAAGACGTTTGAAGCGGCGAACCGTCAACTTAAGAACATCGAAATCATCGAGAAGCTTGTGGATGAATCCAAACTTCCCAAAAGCGTCAAGGAGGCCATGTTTCTAAGAAAAACATACCCGGAAGCGTCTTTGGTTGAATTGAGCGAACTGTCTGCCAAGCATTACCCTAAAAAGATTTCCAAATCCGGTCTGAATCATCGATTCAGAAATATTAACGAGATTGCCAGGGAGGCGATTGAAGAATATGAGAAGTGATGGTCTTGGGATCGACATTGTCGAAATGGAACGCATCAAGGAACACCTGAGTGAGAAATTCGTGAAAAGGATTCTATCTCCCGAAGAGCTGAACCTTTATGCACGCATCAGTGACACAGACAGGAAACTCAGTTTTCTCGCCGGGCGTTTTGCGGCCAAAGAAGCCTATACAAAGGCGTACAAGAAGTTTGAGACCGCCCTTAACTTCAATGAGGTGGTCATTTTGAATGATGAAAATGGCGCACCCTACGTGCGTTCAAAATATAGTGAAAAAGACACGGTGCTCATCAGTATCTCGCATTCTGAGAACCATTGCGTCGCCGTGTGCATGCTTTATAGAGGTGAATGATTGATGAAAAGATTTGTTTTGCTCAGTGTATTTCTGACCGCCATGGTTTTATTGGCTTCTTGCACCAGGGATGATTTTGGCGGATACACATATGCCGATTTCGATCGGATCGATGAATGGGAAACGCTCAGTGAGGTCGGACAGGATGAGTACGAGCTGATTTATGTCTATGACCGTGATTTCCTGGGGTGCGAGTCAGAAGGCACGTTTTTAATCAACGAGGAACTTTTCGTCTTCGCGATGGAAGGCGATCATGACCTTACGATGCGTCTGATAAACTTCCGGGAGGTTTCTGGTGAACGCCCTCCCAATATCGCCAGACGCGGACCGAAACTGCTCGTGATGAAAGAAGGGGAAGTCCAAGACAAATTTTATGGTGCCGGACCGATCTATCGTTTTATCGAAGCGTTTGAGGACGGTCAGTACTGGATGCCCGATAGCCTTGGAACCCTTCCGGGATACGAAGAAACGTATGGTGA
>SL_8KL_010_SEDDRAFT_10001689_pt1 | contig 19073 bp, 17 predicted proteins | sample SodLakKL_010_SED_4_FD_11160 | JGI IMG/M metagenome (IMG submission 11160)
CTGCAGACCCCGGGCGGCCCGGGCGGCTTTTTTCTTAACCACTTCGGAGTCATGCTGAATTCTGGCAGCATCAATCCTGCCATTTTCGGCATTTTCCTGAAAGACCTCCAGGGCTCGTCCGATGGCGTCGGGGCAGGAGAGATTTTTGACCTCACTGCGAATCATAGCCGCCTCGCATCTGATCCCCTTAAGCTGACTGGTAACCTCCTCTATTGCTATGCCGCTTCTTAAAACCAGCGAGGCCAGCCGGCTGATTGCTTCGGATTGAGCATGGCAGCCCCCTCCCTTGCCGGTAGTGGTAAAGACTTCACAGATTCCCTCCTGATCGGAATTGATGGTGATATAAAGCTTGCCGCAGCCTATCAGGGTTTTTTCTGTGGTACCTACCGTAACGGTGGGACGGGGTCGTTTGGTTATCCCCTGCCGGGATTTTTTCTGTTTACTACTGTCGGTTGTCAGAACCTGCCGGGAACGGCTGCCATCCCGGTAGATGGTGACTCCCTTGCAGCCCAGTTCATAGGCCAGCTCATAAACCTCCTTGACATCCTCTTCCACGGCTTCGTTGCGGAAGTTGACTGTTTTGCTGACAGCATTATCAACATATTTCTGAAAGGCTGCCTGGGTTTTAACATGCCATTCTGGCTTGATATCATGGGAGGTAACAAAAAGCTTCCTGATATCCCGGGGTATTTCTTCTATATCCTGAATTGAACTTTCTCCTGCTATCTTCTCCAAAAGTTCCTGGCTCAGGAAGCCCCGCTTTTCTCCCAGTTCAGCAAAGATGGGATGGACCTCCAGCAGGGTATCGTCAAGGACATTTCTTTCAAAAGAAAGGGCAAATAGCGGCTCTATGCCGCTGCTGGTTCCGGCGATGATGCTGATGGAGCCGGTGGGTGCGATGGTGGTGGTGGTGGCATTGCGGTAGTGCCTGTCATAGATGCTGTCAGGATAATTGGGGAAGGGGCCTCGTTTTTTTGCCAGGCGGTGAGACTCTTCCCGGGCTTCCTGCTGGATAAATTTCATGATTTTTTCGGCAGTCTGGACGGCCTCCTGGCTGTTATAGGCCAATCCCATTTTTATCAGCATATCACTGTAACCCATTACCCCTAGACCAATTTTGCGGTTACCCTGAACCATTTTGGTAATTTCAGGCAGAGGGAATTCACTCTTATCTATCACATTATCCAGAAAACGGACTGCTATCTGAACTGTTTTTCTGAGTTTAGCAAAATCTATCTCGGCCTGGCCGGTTTCTCCCCTGACCATTTTCGAGAGATTAATAGAACCAAGATTGCAGGCTTCATAGGGCAGCAGGGGCTGTTCGCCGCAGGGATTGGTGCTTTCAATTTTTCCGAGCTCGGGGGTGGGATTATCGTCATTAATTCTATCGAGAAAAATTATTCCCGGCTCTCCGTTTTTATGAGCCATTTTTACAATTAAATCAAAAATTTCCCGGGCACTTTCCCGGTCGGTCTCTTTCCCAGTGCGGGGGTTTATCAGGGGATAATCCTGATCATTTTTCAAGGCTGTCATGAATTCATCGGTGAGAGCCACAGAAATATTAAAATTATTAAGGATGTTTTCATCTTCCTTACAGGTGATAAATCTTCTGATATCGGGGTGGTCCACCCGCATTACCCCCATATTGGCACCCCTGCGCTTGCCCCCCTGTTTTACTGTATTGGTGGCTTCGTCAAATATTTTCATAAAGGAGACCGGACCACTGGCCACTCCTCCGGTACTCTTGACCCGGTCATTTTTGGGGCGCAGCCGGGAGAAACTGAAACCGGTGCCTCCTCCGCTTTTGTGGATAAGGGCGGAGTTTTTGATGGCATCGAAAATCCCCTCCATGCTGTCTTCCACCGGCAGGACAAAACAGGCGCTGAGCTGCTGAAGGTCGTTATCAGCATTCATCAGAGTCGGTGAATTGGGCAGGAATTCCAGGTTGCTCATCACCTGATAAAACTCCTGGGCTGCTTCCTCCACGGACTCGTCATATCTGGCACTGGCACTGGCGATATTCTCAGCTACTCTGTGAAACATCTCCCGGGGAGTTTCAATCAATTCCCCTTCTGCATTTTTTTTGAGATAGCGAGCCTTGAGGATGCGGCGGGCGTTATCCGTTAATTCAACCTCTTCACTCATTGTTCTCCTCCTTTTATTTATGGATTTAAAAATTTATAGGCAGGCATCTTTTTTAAGATTTATATGCAGTATTTTTAGCTTCCTATAATGTTTTCACTGCGAAAAGTCATTTTCCTGGAATTTGCTTGACAGGATCCTTTGGCATGATAAGGATTACAGTTTCGAAATTTGAAGATATAGACTTTATGCACTACAAGCATACAGTTATTATAACAAATATTACTGGAAAAATAAATAGAACAGGAGATAAAAATACAATATATAGGGGGTTATAAAAATAAAAATGGCTATATATAGTGGTTGAGTAAAGATGGTCAGGGAAGGCTGCCGGTCAAAACGGAAAAAGATTTTATCCTTCCAGAAGGATATCAGGAATGAATATCTAAGTTAATGATTATAGTTAGACGAATAGTTAAAATTAATCTCTGTGATACCAGGAAAAAATAACAGGAAAGGGTGATTATTAATATGCTGCAGGAAAGTTTTAACTCTATTGAAGTGCTAGAAATGGCGAAAGATATTGAAAAAAAAGGACTGGAATTTTATCAGTTTCAGGCCCAGAGGACTGATAATCAGGAAATCGAGGAATTATTTTTAAAACTGGCCGGTGATGAGCGGGATCACTATGAAAGATTTGAGATGCTGGAGAAGGCAGTCAGGGATAAAACCGGAGAAGAGGCTGAATATGTCTATGATGAGGAGGTTAGTGCCTATCTTAATTCTCTGGTTGAATTTTCAGTTTTCCCGGCTGAGGCAGAAGTGCAAGAAAGTTTTACCGGTTCCCGGGAGGTAATTGAGATGGCTATCAGGGCAGAAAAGGACTCCATCCTGTTTTACTCCGAGATGCTGCCTTATAATAGAGAAGCGACGAAAAAGGTTCTGAATCAACTGATAAAGGAAGAAAAACAGCATCTGCTGGATCTGATGAAAATAAGAGCAAGTCTGTAAATAATTATATGTTATGGCCAGCTATCCAACTATGAAAACTCCTGAAAAAAAGGGCGACTATGTTTATCTGGTAAAATGTCAGGATGGAACACTCTATACCGGTTATACCACCAACCTTAAACGGAGAATAAAGGAGCATAATTCCGGCCGGGGTGCCCGCTATACTAAAGGCAGAGCCCCGGTTGAACTGGTTTACTTTCAGGATTGCGACGATCGCAGCCGGGCGTTACAGGAAGAATACCGGATCAAACAGCTCTCCCGAACTGCCAAGGAGAAGCTAATTCAGCAGGGTTAATATAAAAGGAGCAGAATTACGAGGAGCAGAATTACAGTCAGGAAGGAAACGATTTATCTTGAAGCAATCAATTTTATGGTTGGTTCTTTAATAGGGCAGCTTATCAAATTCACCAATCAGTCGGGGTTCTGGTTTCAGCCTGACTCCGAATTTCTGATAAACTTTTTCCTTGATTTCCATCATTAGTTCAACAATGTCCCGGGCAGTGGCCTCTCCGGTATTGACAATAAAACCGGCATGCTTTGGAGAAACCATGGCTCCCCCAACCCGGTAGCCTTTTAGCCCGGATTTTTCGATCAAGCTGCCGGCATAATGACCGGGCGGTCTTTTAAAGGTGCTGCCGGCACTGGGCTGCTCCATGGGCTGACTGGCCCAGCGCTTTTCTTTAAGTTTTTGGATTTCTGCTCTTATTTCAGAGGAAGGACGTTCCTGGAGCTTAAAGGTGGCTGACAGAGCAATCAATTTTTGCTCCTGCAGCAGACTGCTGCGGTATTCCAGTTCCAGCTCTTCAGCGGTGAGAGTCAAACTCCGGCCTTCAGCTGTCAGCACTTCAGCAGAACGCAGGCAGTCCTTAATTTCACCACCATAGGCTCCGGCATTCATGTAGATGCTCCCTCCCAGAGTTCCCGGAATCCCGGAAGCAAACTCCAGCCCGCTCAGCCCAGCCTCAGCCAGCTGCTGGCAGAAATCTGACAGAAGAATTCCGGCTTCGGCGGTTGTCCGATTACCCTGTATTCTTACCTGCTGTAATTTCCGGGTTGATATTACCGCTCCCCGAACTCCCCGATCTGCGGCAATTACATTACTTCCCCCGCCCAGCAAAATATAGGGGCAATGATAGTTAGACATCTTCTCTATCACTGTAATCATTGCTCTTACTGTCAAAGGCTGGAGAAAAAGATCGGCGGGACCGCCCACCTTCATGGTTGTATGGGAAGCCAAGGGCTCGTTTATTCTTATTTTCAACCCGGAAACTTTTTTTAGTTCGGAAATGAGTTTTTCCGGTATTTCCATTCTTTCACCCCAATTTTTGATGGTTTTTATAATTTCTGCTAATATTCCTGCATATACTTGTATGTTCTATTATTATTGCGATAATTATAACGTCCAGCAATCAGCAAAGAGGAGAAAAAGGCCGATCATTCCAGCAGATAATACCGGTTCTGTTTCTCATAACTGGTTCTATTGTTCTACTGCTATAGGTCAGCTTCAATAGTCTCCTCTTCTATCTTTTCCAGGGCTTCTGCCACCAGCTCTTCAACCGGAAGGGCTTTTTCTATTTCAGCAGTGGGTCCCGGGTAGGGCCTGGTAATGGGATTTTCCGGTACGAAGATTGTACAGCAGTCCTGATGAGGTCGGATTGAGATATTATAGGTCTGGATATCTCTGGCCTGGTTGATAATATCCTGTTTGTCCAGGGTTAACAGGGGACGCAGTACCGGCAGGTCAGCAGCAGTGCTGATGGTTCTAAGGTTGGTTATTGTCTGACTGGCCACCTGACCCAGGCTGTCACCGGTTACAATTGCCTGAGAATCAAGCCTCTCTCCCAGCCGGGAGGCAATTCGCATCATCATTCTCCGCAGGATGGTGACACTGTAATCCGGCTGGCAGCATTTTTGGATTTCCCGCTGGATTTTAGTTATTCGACTCAAATAGAGACCGGTTTCGCCATTATAGCGGGCCAATTTCCGGGAGATATCGCGCACCTTTTCCAGGGCTTTTTCCCCGGTATAGGGGGGTGTATGAAAATGGAAAATATCAAGCCGGGCGCCCCGCCGCATCATCTGCCAGCCTGCCACCGGGCTGTCAATTCCGGCTGATAGCAGCAGCAGAGCTGATTCTGCCGAGCCCAGAGGCAGCCCCCCCGAACCCTGATATCTTCTGGAAAAGACATAGATGCCGTCCTTTCTGATGTCAAGTTCCAGCAGAATCTCGGGTTCATGAACATCAACAGTAAGTTTCTGCTCGGGAGAAGTCAGAGAATGATTGACCCTTTTCAGGATCAGCCCCCCTACCTTTTTGCTAACTTCAGGGCTGATAAGGGGATAATCCTTGTTGGCCCTATTTGTTTCAACCTTAAAGGTTCCGGAATTTTGCCCCAGCTCCCTGGCTATCAGCCTGGAGGCGCTGGCGGCAATTTTATCAGGTTCTGCTGAAGGTTCAAGGGTGATGGCAGGGCTGAAATTAACAATGCCAGGAAGCAGTTTCAGGGATTTTACTGCTTCCCGAGGGATTTCTTCTAGGCCGGAATTTAACCTTAAAAATATTCTGCCATAGGTGGTTTCCAACCGATAATCCAGGAGGTTGGCCAGGCGGCGTTTGATATCCTGCTGAAGAGCCCGGGAAAATTTCTTAAAGTTCTTCCCTTTGAGACCCATTTCCCCGTATCTTATGATAATGACATCATACATATTATTGCCTCCTAAAAACTGTTCCATCAATACTACTATAAACTAGCACAGCAATACTATTGCAGCAGATCATATTCTTCCCGCAGGGCAGCAAGAAATCTGTCTATTTCTCCGGGCTGATTCTGCCTGCCAAAACTGACCCTGAGAGCGCCCTGCAGCCTGCCGTCAGACAAGCCCATTTTCTTTAAAACCCGGCTTTCCGTATTTCTCCTGGCATGGCAGGCTGAGCCGCTGGAAATATAAAACCCTCTGCTGCTCATGGCGTTAACCAGGACCTCTCCAGGCAATTTTTTTAGAGAAAAATTGATAATATGGGGAGCAGATTCTTCTGGAGTATTGAGCAGAGCTTCTGGTATTTTGTGGTCAAGCTGCTGCAGAAAATGTTTTTTTAATCTGAGCAGCCTTTCGGGCTGCTTTTTCTGCTTTAATTCAGGAATTTCTTCCAGGGCAGCACCCAGTCCCGCGATTCCCGGGACATTTTCTGTACCGCTACGAAGCCGGTTTTCCTGATCTCCCCCAGTTATTATTGGCTTGAGCAAATTTTGATTTTTAAGATATAAAAAACCGGTACCCTTGGGCGCCCCAATTTTGTGACCACTAAAGCTGGCCAGGTCTACCTGCCATTCTTTAAGTGCGATTGGAACATGACCCAGCCCCTGGACTGCGTCAACATGAAAAAGTAGGCTGCTGGAGAGTTGTTTGATTAAATTTCCAATTTCCCTGACCGGCTGCAGGGCGCCTGTTTCATTGTTAACCTGCATTATGCTAACCAGGATGGTGTTGGCTTTAAAGGACTGCTTAACTTTCTCAGGATCAATAATTCCCCGGCTGTTCGGTTTGATAAAGGTAACTTCAATTTCCTGTCCCCTAAGATCCTGCAGAGTGCGGTAAACAGAGTCATGTTCGATAAAGCTGGAAATAATATGGACAGGACGTTGACGGCGGTTTTTCACCAGACCTCTCAGGGCCAGATTATTAGCCTCGGTGCCTCCGGAAGTAAAGAAAATCTGTTCCGGTTTAACTTTCAGGACCGAAGCTGCTACCTTTCTGGTATCCTTTAAAATTTTCTCGGCCTTCAATCCCAGCTCATGAACAGAAGAGGGATTGCCAAAGTTTCGGCTTAGAGACTCTTTTACGAGCTTAACTGCTGAAGGGAGGCAGGGCGTGGTTGAGCTGTGATCAAAGTAGACAGACATGATTAAACCTCCTGCTCTAATGAGACCGGAGTGAATCTATCCGGTGACAGAATCCGATAGATAATGATTAACTTCTAATACGGTAACAAATCTAATTATACCATAAATGATTTTAAGATAAAACAGGACTCGCTTATCTAACTCTTTCAACAATTGCCCTATTGCTATTTTACACTAAGCCCTTATCTTCCGGGGAAACTTTAGAGAAATGACAATTTACCATCTAATTTATAAAGGAGCCTGCAGATTTTTATTGAATTATAATAAAAGCACCGGACTCAGGCCGGTCTTGCATATATAGGCGGGGAAGGATATAATAAAATTAAATGTAATCCTGAGCTTAGCCTGGCTCAGGCAGTTCGCTGATTATTGCAGTGAGGAGTGACAGAATGGAATTATTTGACACCCATGCTCACCTTGATTTTACCAGGTTTGATCAGGATAGAGATGAGGTTTTGAAAAGAGCCCGGGAGGCCGGAGTTGTTAATATCCTGACAGTTGGGGCTGATATAAATTCCAGCCGCCGGGCTGTTGAGCTGGCAGAAGGCACTCCCGGGCTGGCAGCAGCAGTTGGTCTTCATCCCCATGATGCCAGTGATTTTACCCCGGATACGGCCAGAGAGCTGAAGAAACTTGCCGGTCGGGAGGTAGTAAAAGCTCTGGGAGAAACTGGACTGGATTTTTATTATGATAATTCTCCCCGGGAGCAGCAGGAGCAGGCCTTTCGCTCCCAGCTGAGGCTGGCGGCCAGGCTGGAACTGCCGGTTATTATCCATTCCCGGGAGGCCGAGGAGGAGACCCTCAAAATTTTGCAGGAGGAGGGCGCCGGACTGGCAGGTGTGGTGCACTGTTATTCCAGCAGTTCCGGGATGGCTAAGAGACTGGTGGAGTTTGGTTTTCACCTCGGGTTTACCGGACTGATTACCTTCAGGAAGCTGGGCTGGCTGCGGGAAATAGTCAGCCAGACTCCTCCGGAAAAAATTTTGCTGGAAACAGACTGCCCCTATATGGCTCCGGAACCGAAAAGGGGTAAGCGTAATGAACCAGCATATGTTAAGTATGTAGCTGAAACAGCTGCTAATTGTCTGAATCTCCCGGTCGAAAAAGTGGCAGAGCTAACCACAGCTAATGGACAGCAGCTATTTGCCCTGGAAGACTATAGCAGATTGGAGGATTAAAGCACGATGTTGGGAGTCGGTGAACTGGGTCGTGTTTTGGTTATTCTGGGATTAATTTTTTTGATACTGGGAATAATCATCAGCCTGGGTGGTTTACCAGGCTGGCTGGGCAATCTTCCCGGCGATATAAGGATTGAAAGAGAAAATTTTAGTTTTTATTTTCCGCTGACCTCCATGATTTTATTGAGTTTACTGTTAAACCTGATTTTTAGAATAATAAATTATTTGAGCTAAATCAGCCAGCAGAAGCCTGCCTGAACTGGCACTATTAAGCTTTTGAGACTGATGAAAGCAAAAAAATTTAGGAGGCCTGACAGATTATGAATCAGAAAATTTATGTTAATGGTGAAATTGTTCCCAGGCAGGAAGCTCTGGTTGATATTGAAGATCGGGGTTTTCAGTTTGCCGATGGAGTGTATGAAGTAATTGCAGTTTATCAGGGGAAGCCCTTTAAATTGAGGGAGCACCTGGAAAGACTGGTGTTTTCGGCTGCTGAACTGGAGATATCGTGCCCCGGGATTGCAGAATTACAGGAGGAAACAGAGGGCTATCTGACTTCTATCGGTCTGGGAACAGAGGACGCCAGCATCTATATTCAGCTGACCCGGGGGGTCTGTCCCCGCACCCATGCTTATCCTGATGGGCTTGATTCCATATTGATCATGAAGGCTGGTTCTCTGAAATCCAGGCCTGAAGAGTATTATCAAAGCGGAGTTAAAATTATTACCAGACCCGATGAGCGCTGGTCGAGATGTTATATTAAGTCAATTGCTCTGCTGCCCAATGTTATGGCCAAAAAGGCAGCAGAAAGGGCCCAGGCTTATGAAGCGGTTATGCACCGGGATGGTTTTGTGACTGAAGGCTCTTCATCAAATCTTTTTCTGGTTGAAGAAGGGGGCTTAATCACACCGCCAGCTACCAACTATATTTTAAAGGGCATAACCAGACAGACGGTTATTCAGGATATAGCACCGGAGCTGGATCTTGAGGTTCGGGGGCAGAGCATCAGCCTGGACCGGCTTTTCAGGGCTGAAGAAGTATTTTTAACCGGCACCACCACGGAAATTATGCCGGTTGTCCGGATTGATGAAAATGAGGTGGGCCGGGGCCTGGTCGGAGAAATAACCGGCAGAATTTCGGAAGCTTATCGGGGATTAACCAGGGTTTGAGCTCTGGGCAGAGAAACTCAGGAGGTTAGAACCAATGATAGAAGGTGAAATAGAAATTACCAGCAAATACGGACTGCGGGCTAAATCTGCTGAAAGTTTCGTGGAGGCGGCCAGCAGATTCACTTCGGAGATAGAGGTTTTAAAGGATGGTCAGCTGGCCAATGCCAAGAGCATCATCAGTGTGCTTAACCTGGACGCCCGACAGGGCGATCGGATAGTTATCAGGGCTGAAGGTCCCGATGAGGAGACGGCCTTTGTCAGGCTGTCAGGTTTTTTGCGGGAGGAATAGCCATATCGGGAGGAGATAAACTTGAAATCACTGGCCATCAATCCCGGTTCAACTTCCACCAAAATAGCTATCTTTTCCGGTGAAAGTGAAATCTGGAACAGGGAGATCAATCACAGCCGGGAGAAGTTAGCTTCTTTTGAGAAGCTGATCGACCAGCTGGACTGGCGCCGGAATTTGGTTTTAGCAGCCCTTAAAGAGGGAGGCTTTTCTCCTGGAGAATTTGATTTTATTATGGCCCGGGGCGGTCTGCTGGACCCCATACCGGGTGGAACCTACCTGGTTGATGAGGAAATGGTTCAGGATCTTAAACAGGGCAAGAACGGGGAGCATGCCTCCAACCTGGCTGCCATTATTGCCAGAGATCTGGCCGAAAATGCTGGGGTGCCAGCTTTTACTGTTGATCCGGTGGCTGTAGATGAGTTTGAACCGGAGGCCCGGCTTTCCGGGCTGCCAGAACTGCCTCGCAAATGCCAGTCCCATGCTCTTAACCTTAAGGCTACAGCCAGGAAGACAGTCGAGAGGCTGGAAAATAATTTCCGAGAAATTAACCTGATTGGAGTGCACCTGGGGGGAGGCATTTCCATTGCCGCCCTGAAGGGCGGTCGGATTGTGGATGTTAATAATGCCAACCAGGGAGGCCCCTATTCCCCGGAAAGAGCCGGCACGCTGCCCAGCCTGGACCTAGTAGAGTATATTTATCAGGAGAAGCAGGAAGCAAAAGAAGTGAAGGAGAAAATAGTGGGCAGGGGCGGACTGGTGGCCTACCTGGACACGGCTGACGGCCGGGAGGTTGAGGAGCGGATAGCCGACGGCGACAGCAAAGCAGAGCTTGTCTACCGGGGTATGATTTATCAGATAGCCAAGGAAGTTGGGGCCATGACTGCAGTTCTTTCCGGTAAAATTGCTGCTATCTTTATCACCGGAGGCCTGGCTAATTCGGATTACCTGGTAGGACGGCTGGAGAAAAAGATAAATTTTCTGGCCCCTGTGCATGTCTTTCCGGGGGCTGCCGAAATGGAACACCTGGCAGCAGGTGGACTTCGGGTGATGAGGGGAGAAGAAGAAGTCAAAAGCTATGCCGAGGCAAGGAGGTAGCCGGGATGCCAAGCAGCCAGAAGCTAAGCAGTAAACTTGAGGAAATTCTTACCAGAACTGTTTCCTGTATCGGGGAGAGCAAAAACCAGATCTTTGAAATTGTTGAATCTTCCCGCCGGGAAATTGATAGGATTGAGAGCAAACTGTCTCTAGCCCGGCAGGAACTTTCCGAGCTATCCGGAAAGATCCGGAAAAGGAAGGAGGCCTGCTGTGAGGAGTCCGGCGGCGGGAAAGAAGAAAATCCCTGCGAGGAGGAACTTGCTATTCTCCGGGAAAAAAGGGAAGAAACCCAGCAGAGAATAAACCAGCTGGTAAAGAGGATCAAGGTCATGGAAAAAGTCCACCAGCGCTCCGAAAGTCTGGTCAGCCGGATGGGGGTAGTTAACGATTTTCTCCAGGGTCGAATGATTGATATTTCAAGTAAGTTCGAGGATTTTAGCAGCAGAGAGGATTTCATTTATAAAATAATTGAAGCTCAGGAGAAGGAAAGGAGAAGGGTGGCCCGGGAAATCCATGACGGACCGGCTCAATTGCTGGCCAACCTTGTGCTGCGGGTGGAAATAGTACAGAGAATGATTGATAAAAATAAAGAGGAAGCCTCCAGAGAACTGGAGGAATTGAAGAAAATAGTTAAAAATTCCGTCACTGATGTCCGAAAAATTATCTATGCCCTGCGCCCGATGTCCCTGGAGGAGCTGGGCCTGGTCCCCACTCTGAGGAAGTATATCGATAGGTTTGTGGGGGAAACAGAAATTGGCCTGGATTTTGAGGTGCTGGGAGAGGCTGAGAAATTACCATCAAGTATTGAGGTTACTATTTTCAGGTTGATCCAGGAGGGCCTGAATAACATAAAGAAACATGCTCAGGCCAGCAGCGGCAGGGTAGTGCTGGAGTTTGACAGCCAGAACATTAAAATATTAATTGCCGATGACGGTCAGGGTTTTGACTCGGATGAGAAACTGGAAAATTCTTATGGACTGGCCAGCATGAATGAGAGATGCAGCCTGCTGCAGGGTGATTTCCAGATAAAATCCAATCCCGGCCAGGGAACTAGAATAGATATCAGGTTACCGGTCAAGCATGGAGGGTGAGATTATTGTGAAAAAGACCAGGGTGTTAGTGGCAGACGATCACGAACTTGTCAGAGAAGGGATAGTTAAACTTATTGGCTTATTTGACAGTTATAAAGTTGTGGGAGAAGCGGCTGATGGGCTGGAAGCTGTGGCCCGAGTTAGAGAATATTTTCCGGATCTGGTGCTGATGGATCTGAATATGCCCCGGATGAATGGGATTGATGCCATTCGCAAAATTAAAGAAATAAGCCCTGAAATTCTGGTGATCATTCTGACCATCCACGATGATGAAGAATATGTTTATAAAGTAACCAGTGCCGGAGCTGAGGGTTTTATCCAGAAAGATATAACCTCAAAAGAGCTCAAGGATGCTCTTGATTCGGTGCTGAAAGGAGATACCGTATTCCCCAGTTCGGTGATTCACGAAAGCAGAGATGGTGAGGATGAAAGTGTCGATTATCGGAAACTTCTAAGCAAAAGGGAGCACGAAGTTCTGGCCCTGCTGGCCAGAGGTATGAGCAACCGGCAGATTTCCGAAGAACTCTTCATCAGCGAGAAAACCGTTAAAAATCATGTCAGCAATATACTTCGTAAGCTCGATGTTAATGACAGAACTCAGGCCGTAATTACCGCCCTCAAGCACGGCCTGGTCAGATTGAAATGAGGAGGCAAAGGATGCCAGACATCACCACACCCAGCGGTGTGAAAGATATTCTCAAGCAGTATGATATAAATATTAACCGGGCCCTGGGGCAAAACTTCCTGGTTGACAGCAATATTCTGGAGAAGGTAATCGATGCAGCCTGTCTGGAATCCGGTGATAATGTGGTGGAAATCGGGCCGGGCCTGGGGGCATTAACCGGTGCTCTGGTTGATGCTCTACCGCAGGGCCAGGTCATGGCCGTGGAAAAGGATTCCCGGCTCTGCCAGGTGCTGCAGGATTTATTTCAGGAAGAAGATAATGTCGAGGTTATCTGCCGGGATGCCCTGGAAATTGACTGGGCTGAGGAGTTAACCTCCAGATCTTTTAAAGAGGAAGGTTATCGGGTGGTGGCCAACCTGCCCTATTACATTACCAGTCCGATTATTAGACTCTTCCTGGAGATTTCACCTGCCCCTGAAAGCCTGGTTTTCATGGTCCAGAAAGAAGTAGGGGAGAGGATTGCAGCGGATCCAGGCAGCAAGGATTACGGGACTCTCAGTATAGCCGTTCAGTACTATGCCGAGCCGGAGTTGATCTACCAGGTTCCGCCTACGGTTTTCTGGCCCCGGCCTGAGGTAGAATCGGTTATCCTGCGGCTAAATCCTGGAGGAAACAGGGAAGAGAGGGCGGATAATGAAAAACTTTTCTTTCAAATTGTCCGGGCTCTTTTCCAGCAGCGACGAAAAACTATCCGGAATTCTCTGAGCAGGGCAGCAGAGATTGACCTTTCCCGGGAGCTGGTAGACCGGGCCCTGGAGAGATCCGGAATTGATCCCCGGATCCGGGGAGAGAAGCTGTCCTGGCAGGAGATAGTTGAACTGAGCAATATTTTCAATGTTCTTTTAGCAGAGGTCGGTGATTAATATGAAATTTATCAGTCCCACTGATGGCAGCCTATCCTTCAACCAAACTTACCAGACAATCATGAGGTTTGTCAGAGAGTATCCCGATAATGCCTATAAGCTGATTATCGGAACCGACTCCCAGCCGGGAAGCGAAGAGGCCTCTTTCGTGACAGCTATTGTGATTTACCGTATAGGCAGGGGAGGGCGCTTTTTTTATCACCGTGATACCGCCCCGGACCGGGCCGGTTTCAAACAGAGGATTTTTTATGAGGTCTCGCGTAGCCTGGAGGTCGCCAGCAAACTGACTGGGATGCTAGCTGAAGAAGAGGAACTTAATGAGGAACTGGAGATCGAAATTCATGTCGATGTAGGAGAAAAGGGACCAACCAGCACCATTATTAAAGAGGTGGTCGGTATGGTGGTTGGAAGCGGTTATGATGCTCTGATCAAACCCGAAGCCTATGCCGCTTCTTCAGTGGCTGACAAATTTACCCGTTAGCTTTGTTAGTTTTCAGCGGGATTTTTTATAGTTCTGCAGATTGGCTTGGAGTTTGCAAATTATAATTTTTGAAAAAGGAGCCGATAATTTTGGCTATTGAAATTGCAGTCGGTCTTCTGGGAGGACTGGCTCTTTTTGTTTACGGGATGAAACAGATGAGCGAGGGACTGCAAAAAACTGCCGGAAAGCGTCTTAGGCACCTGCTGGCCTCTTTAACCACCAGACCCACAATGGGTATTCTGGTGGGAACTGGAGTCACAGCAATAATTCAGAGCAGCAGCGCCACCACTGTAATGGTGGTCGGATTTGTCAATGCTGGCCTGATGACCCTGGCTCAATCAATCGGGGTCATCATGGGTGCCAATATCGGCACAACCGTTACAGCCCAGCTGATTTCCTTCGATCTGGGCGATTATGCCTTCCATGCTATTTTTCTAGGGGTGGCTCTTTATTTATTTGCCAGAAACAGAAAACACAGCTATATCGGTCAGACAATCCTGGGTTTTGGTATTCTCTTTCTGGGTTTGAACATTATGAGCGAAACTATGATGCCGCTCAGGGATTCCCCGGTTTTCATGGAGCTGATGGCCTCACTCAGCACCTATCCCATTCTGGGACTCCTGGCCGGTGTTATCGTTACCTTTGCGGTTCAGAGCAGTACGGCTTCCTTCGGAATCCTGCTGGGGCTGGCCTCGGCGGGCGTGATCGATTATCAGGCTGCTATCCCCATTATTTTAGGTGAAAATATCGGGACCACCTTTACTGCTGCCCTTTCAAGTCTGGGTGCCAATCTAACCAGTAAAAGGGCAGCTACTGCCCACTTTATGTTTAATGTTTTTGGCTCAACCCTGGTTCTACTGCTGATCTATCTGGTGCCGGGATTTATGCCCCGGCTGGAAAATTTGATGGTGGGGCTCTTCCGGATTTTTGATACTCCCCGGACCATGGAGAGGATGCTGGCCAATACCCACACGGCCTTCAATATTGTCAATACCCTAATCTGGCTGCCTTTCATCGGACTCCTTGAAAAAACTGTTACCAGATTTATCCCCGGCGAAGATATGACCATCAAGCGGGGCTTGAGTTACATTGACGAAAGAATGAAAAGCACCCCGAGTGTAGCTTTAGAGCAAGTTAAGGAAGAAGTGCTCAGGATGCAGGAGATAACCAGAGATATGATTGAGGATGCCTTCCGGAGTCTGCTGGAGGCTGACCCGGAGCTGGCTGATGAGGTAATAAAGAGGGAGGAGATAATCAATGAGATTCAGGAAGACTTACTTCACTTTCTGACCTCGCTGGAAAGCAGTACGCTGTCAGATGAAGATGCCAGGGACAGGGATTATTTTATAGCAGTGGCTGATCTGGTGGAGAGTATGGCAGATGATGCTGATGATATGGCGGATCTGGCCCATTACATAAGAGAAAATGATGTCTGTTTTTCTGCTCAAGCCCTAGAGAGCCTGGAAGAGGTGGCCCGGGAGATTCTGGAACTGGTTGATAAGTCAATCATGCTGGTGGAGGAAGAAAATTATGATCTGGTACCGGACCTGATTAACGGCGAGAGGGATATGGATAGCCGTCAGCTGGAGTTCCGGAACGAGCATATGACTCGCCTCAAAAAAGGCATCTGCGAACCTACAGCTGGAATAATTTACCTTGAAGCGATTGAAGACATTGAACATCTTACTGACCAGATGGCTGATATTGCCCACAGTTTGATGGAAAAATAAATTTTTATTCCTGCTGGCCTGCTCATGTTACCGGACATGATACTGGAGATGATCTTACATGGAAGCCTATTCCCGTTCGGCCCGGGGTAAAAAAGTACTGTATCTCAGCCTGGCAGCCAATTTCCTGCTGGCAGTGCTGAAAATCTTTCTGGGAACGGTAGCCACCAGTGCGGCTTTGGTGGCTGATGGCTTTCATTCCTTTTCTGATATGGTAACGTCTCTGGGAGTCTTACTAGCGGTAAGTTTTGCCAGCAAGCCCCCCGATCATAATCATCATTACGGTCACGGACAGGCTGAGCCCCTGGCGGCTACCTTTTTGGGTGTGATATTATTGCTAACCGCCCTGGGACTGGGTTATAACATGATTACCAATTTGCTGGCGGGGGAGATATCTCTACCGGGCTGGCTGGCAGCAGCCGGCGCTTTTATTTCTCTGGTGGTTAAGGAGCTGCTGTACCGTTATACTTACAAGGTGGGCAGTTCCACTGATAATCAGGCCCTGATAGCCGATGCCTGGCATCACCGCAGTGACGCCCTTTCTTCGGTAGCCGCCCTGGCCGGTATTGTTGGAGCACGTCTGGGATTTGTTTTCCTGGATCCTCTGGCAGGCCTGCTGGTTGCCGGGTTGATTATAAAAGTGGGCATAAAGATTATGGGTAGTGGATTTATTAATCTGCTGGGAAGAGCACCTCGTCGGGATAAAATGATGAAGCTGGAAAATGAAACCCTGGATATTTCAGGCGTGAAGGATGTGCTGGAGATCAAAGCCCGCTACCATGGGGCGGATCTTTATGTGGACATCAAAATCACTGTTAATCCTAATATAACTGTGGCTGAGGGGCACGAAATAGCCTCGGTGGTTAAAGCAAAACTGCTGCAGGATTATCCCGAGGCTCAGGAGGTGCTGGTTCATGTGGAGCCGGCTGATAATTAGTGAGAAGCTGGAATAAGGAGGATTATAAATCATGAGCAGAGAACTACTTCAGGTGCTGGCCCAGCGGCCCGGCTGTACTGGCAGCGGCATGTACCTTCAGTCGCTCTATCGGGCAGCTCACAGAAACTCCTATGATCAGGCTGTGGTGGCTGCAGCCAATAAAAACAATAAATTTCAGGATCTGGGTTATCTAAAGCGAGAGGATTTTTACCCGGTTCTTTTTGAAAGTGAAAAACTGCCCTGCAGCGTTTTTGGTATGAGTGATGTCATGCCTTATGAAAGCAGCCGTTATTGTGATATGAACAGGGAGCAGCAGCAGAGTTGGGAAGCTGCTTTTCGCACTAAAATACTGGAAGCCCGGCAAAGTCTGGTTCGGCCGGTAGTTATTGCCCATCATCTCTGGCTGTTAACCGCTCTTACTGCCGAAGAATTCACCGAACTTCCAGTGCTGGGAATCTGTCATGGTACCGGACTGAGACAGTTGAAGCAGAATCCCCGCTTTGCCTCGAGGGTGAAACAGGGTGTTTCCCTGCTGGAAAGGATTTTCGCCCTGAATGATTTTCAAAAAGAGGAGGTCAGGAGACTTTTTGAGTACCCCGCCGAGAAAATCACTGTCACCGGCCTGGGGTATAATGAAGAGAACTTTTATTTCCCGACAGAGACAGAGCTGGGTGAGAGACTTGAGAAAAGACAGCCAGAAATAATTTATGTGGGTAAGCTCAGCCTGTCCAAAGGTGTCAGTTCTCTGCTGCGAGCCTGTGATCAAATATCAGAAAGGGATTTTAAAGTCACCCTGGTTGGCTCCGGTCAGGGCCAGGAGAAAATACAGATCAAAGAGCTGGCAAAGAGGGTTTCCTGCCCGGTAAAATTTACCGGGCAGCTGGAGCAGGAGGAGGTTGGCAGGCTGCTGCGACATGCCGATATCTTCTGCCTGCCTTCTTATTATGAGGGATTTGCCCTGGTACTGCTGGAGGCGCTGGCTTCAGGTTTAAGGGTTGTCAGCAGCGATCTACCAGGGGTGAAAAACTGGCTGCCGGAGATAGCCCGGCAGAGCCCGGCGGTAGAATTTGTGGAACTGCCGGAATTAAAAAATGTTGATCAGCCGGTCCCGGCTCAGCGGCCAGGCTATGAAGCTGAGCTGGCAGCAGCCCTGGAGAAGCAGCTGCAGCAAAGAGAGGAGCTTGATTTTCTTCAGGATGAAAATTATCGCACTGCAGTAAAAAGCCTGTCCTGGTCGGGAGTTTTTCATCGTCTGGAAAGTCATTTCCCTGAAATATAATTTGACAGGGAAAAACCCTTCAGTTCCGCCAGATTTCCGGATTAAGCTGAAGGGTTTATGATTTTTTTAATTAAGTTTTAAATCTAAGCTTTAAATTCCGTCTGAGGATAAGACTGTCAGCTTATCTTATAATTCGGGACTTCTACCGCCCGGCGGATTCTTTCCAGGGCCTCTTGAATAAGTTCATATTTGCTGGCATAGGAAAAGCGCAGGAATTCTTTCTTTTCCGAAGGGTTTTTGCTGCCAAAACATTCACGATGCAGTACTGCCACACCGGCTTCCTGCAGAAGATGCTGCTGCAGAGCCGCGGCATTACTGAGGCCCAGATTCCGGCAGGCTGCTGTTACATCGGCAAAGGCATAAAAAGCACCCTCAGGTTTACGGCAGTGAATGCCCTCAATTTCATTTAGGCCCTTCCAGATTAACTCCCGCCGTCTCTTTAACTCGGTCCCCATTTTTTTTATGGACTCTCTACCCTTCGTCAGGGCGGTGACTCCCGCATGCTGGGTAAAGGTAGCGGTACAGGAAACCGAATTGGTGATGAGTTTGCTGATTACATCTATAAGTTCCCGGGGTCCGGCGGCAAAACCAATTCTCCAGCCGGTCATGGCATAGGACTTGGAAAATCCGTCTATCAGGAGGGTGTTTTCTTTTGCTTTGGGAAATTCAGCCAGGCTGGTTGCCCGACCCTCATAGACCAGTTCAGAGTAAACTTCATCGGAGATTGCCCAGAGGTCATTATCGTTGATGAGGTCAGCAAGCTGTCCCATTTTATTCCGGGAAATTATACTGCCGGTAGGATTGTGAGGAGAGTTGATTATTATTCCCCCAGTTCGGGAACTGATCACCTTTTCCAGTTCAGATATGTTAAAGGTGAAATCATATTCCGGGCGCAGAGGCAGTGCTTTCGGTATTCCGCCCAGCAGTTCAATTGCTGATTCATAAATGGGAAAGCCGGGATTGGGATAAATTACTTCCATACCAGGTTCAACCAGAGCCAGCAATCCATAAAAAATTAAGGGCTTGGCTCCAGGTGCTACTACAGTTTCAGCAGGGGAATAGTCAACCTGCCTGGACTGCCGGAGATAATCAGCAATCTTCTCCCGCAGTTCAGGAATCCCCGCCGAGGGGCTGTATCCGGTTTTATCATTTTTGATAGCCGCTATGCCCGCTTCCTTAATTGGCTCAGGAGTTGTAAAATCAGGCTCCCCTATTGCCAGACTAATTATATCTCTTCCCGCAGCTGTCAGACTTTCCACCTCTTCCAGAACCTCAAAAGCAACT
>SL_8KL_010_SEDDRAFT_10001690_pt1 | contig 19058 bp, 12 predicted proteins | sample SodLakKL_010_SED_4_FD_11160 | JGI IMG/M metagenome (IMG submission 11160)
AGGACCGAATGCTGGAGGGACAGCGGATGAACCAATAGATATACCCATAAAAATAGAAGCTATAAACGCAAAAACAAGTATGAAATCGATCATTTCTTCTCTTCCTCAAGACCTTCTTTGATCGTCTGTCTGAGTTCTTCATCAGGTATGTTAACGGTCAATAGATAACTGTCATCATTTTTTTCTTCTAAATTCACGGAAAAATATTCTGTATCGAAATAGTATGGGTTGAACTTCAACATAACCTGCTCATAGATTGTCTCCTCCATCTTCCGGAGAGATTTAATCGACTTAGATCCAACCAAACGGTTGATGCATTTCGAAGCTTCTTTTAATTGGATGGAGGGCGATTTTTTTTCATTAGCAGTTTCATCGATGCCTTCGTTAGCTTCTTTGCCTGGGTCTTTAGATCTTTCATCAGTTTCAATAGATTTTTTTTGAGTATTTTCTGGTTCAGATTTTACTAGACCGTTTACGCTTTTCGAGGCATCGTCTTTCAGCTCAACGATAGCTGATTTTCCTTTTTCCTTAGCTCCGTTGATGCTCTCTTTGACTTTTTCACCCGCCGATTTTAGTTCTTTATCAGTTCCTTTAAAATCCCTTTCTACATTTTTTTCTTCCATAGAGGCCTCCTCGGCAGTTCTTTTAGAAAGCTCATTTTCATCTTCCTCTTCACGCGGCCGCCATTTATTATAATCCTCTATGGAATCATCTATATCTTCTGATGTCTCTTCCTTCTCATAACTTTCTTTCAGTATTTCCTCCAAATCCCTTGCAAAACCACAAATATCCTCCCAACCCCCTTCAATTTTAATACCAGAATGGGTGGTTTCCGGTTTTTGCTTATTCATTGGTGACACTATGTAAAAATTATATTATAAATAAATTTTGGTCTTTTTTTCAACTTTCTTCTGAAAGGAGATCTATCGCAGGAGTCCTTGTATAGGTGGGTGTCCTTTTATCGCTCTTTTTCTCTTCCTGATATTCTTCTACATGCTCCCATGGCCACATTCTAGAGATATGGTCTACTCTCAAATATACTTCTTTCAAATTGACACTCACCCAATCCACAAAACCATAACCCTTTTGTTGGGATGAATCTTTCTTCTCACTGAGAGTCTCCCATTCTATCTCTGAGCTAGGGCCTTCACAGACCTCTGTTAGGATAATTGTATCTTTATCGAACTCTTTCAATTTCCCTAGAAAAGCTTCTCCATCATCCATAACTGCTATGAGTTTCTTGCCCTTCAAGTCTTTCAATCTTTTCTCCATCAACGAAGATAACATATGATCGCCGTTAGTACATATACTCAATTAGTTGTAATAATATTTTTCACAGTTCTGAAAAAAATACAAGATAAAGCAAGGATTATTCCCCGAAATATTCAGAAACCGCTTCTAACAGCTCCATAATGTTAAGATTCTGGGGGCACTTTTCTATACACTCTCCGCACTTCACACAATTCGTCGCTTTCGACTCGCCTTTCATGTTTTCATCCCATATCTCCCTGTATTTCTCGTATTCGTTATAGATTTCAGCTTGGTTGTACATCCTAAAGTTTCTCGGTATAGCTACATCGTTCGGACAGGGGACACAGTAATTGCAGCCTGTACACTCGACTGGAGAGATTTCCCTGTATTTCTCTGCGACTTCATCAACAATTTTTAGTTCTTTATCGGAAAGGGCACCAACACCTGATTCAGATGCGTATTTTACATTTTCCTTTACCTGTTCTAGCTCGCTCATCCCGCTCAGAACAAGAGAGACTTCTGGTTGATTCCAGAGCCATTTTAAAGCCCATTCGACTGGTTCTCTTCCTTCCGCAGCTTCATTCCATATCTGTTTGATGGATTCAGGTGGTTCTTTCGCCAATTTTCCCCCTCTGAGAGGTTCCATTATAACCACGCCCAATCCTTTATCTGCGGCGTATTTTAACCCTTCTTTACCTGCTTGAAATTCTTGATCTAAATAATTGTACTGGATCTGACAGAAATCCCAATCATAGGTATCTACTATCTCTTTGAACGTATCTAAATCATCATGAAAAGAAAAACCTAGGTAATCTATCTTGCCTTCTTCTCTCTTTTTCTTCATCCATTCGAATATGTCGATTCCTAAGGATTGTAAGTCTTCCCATCGATCTCTGTTTAGAGAATGTATCAAATAAAAATCGATCTTGTCAACGTCCAGTCTTTCCAACTGCTTTTCCAGATACTCATCAGGATCATCGGAGTCTTCTACATCCCAAGATGGAAGTTTAGTAGCCACCTTAACTTTCTCCCTATATCCTTCTTTCAAAGCCTTACCAACGAGTCCTTCGCTATTTCCATCGTGATAAGGCCAAGCGGTATCGATGTAGTTTAAGCCTTTATCGATCGCCCATCTTATCATCTCTATCGCTTCTTCTTCCTTTATCTTCCCTCTATCATCGTCATCATACGGTAATCTCATCGCTCCAAAACCAAGTGCTGAAGGTTTCCAACTTATTTCTTTAAAGTTTCTGTACTGCAATTTATTCACCTCATCTTGGTTAAACCAAATATCATCTAAAGAATCAAGTCTCAGTATATTTAAAATCTTTGCACGCTCACGAAAATGTTCAAAATCTAGTTTTTTATCGATAAATATGTCTATTCAATAACCAGCTTTCCTAACGATCGTAAAAATTAGCCATATGCCGATGAGTATTGAGATTAAAAATACGTAGGGGCCAAAAGCCTCCCATTTACCAGAAAGAACTATAAGAGCTGAACCAATGATTATCGATGCCGCTAGAATTGTATAGCTCAATCTATTTGAAACAGAGTCTATCCTCTCCTCCATATCATCCAATCCTTTCAGTTCAATATCTATCTTAAGTTTTCCTTTCTCTAAATTTTCTAGAACCTTATCAGCTCTGTCAGGAAAATTCATAAATAACTCTCGATAGTCATTAACAGAATGAATGATATCCTTGATATGTTTCTTAGGATGGTACCTTTCTATAATTATTTCCTCTATTACAGGTTCTGCGGCCTTAAAAAAATCAAAACCGGGCTGCAAAGTAGTACAGATACCTTCAGTTTCTGCGATAGCTCTTTCCATCAACAGAAAATCTACCGGTAGAGTTATATTGTGAGTTCTTACTATATCCATTATCTCGTTATCTAGTCCTTCTTTTAACATCAGATCGGGTTTATTTCTGTAAAGTTGTAAAACATTCTCTATATCCCATTTAAGGTCTTCTTCGTCATACTCTCCATGGACCTCGCCTATCTTTAATAGTATGTTTTTCACTTTCTCGATATCACTTTCGAACATCCCTATGAAAATATCGATAAGATTGTTGCGCATTTCCTCATTAAAACGGCCTATCGCCCCAAAGTCCAGAAGAACTAAAGAGCCATCTTCTTCGCAGAAATGTATATTGCCTGGGGAAGGGTCTGCGTGAAATATTCCATGGATGAAAAACTGTCTCATCATGTTTCGAGCAAAATTTTCAGCAATCTCACGTTTGAGTTTATCTGGATAATCTCCATCCATCAGAGTGCGCATACTTTTTCCTTGGACATTCTCCATAATCAAAACTCTTTTGGTAAGATAATCCCAATAAATTTTTGGGATTTTTATGTTCGGTTCTCCTTCGAAAGCATTTCGGAATCTTTGTGCATTCCTTGCTTCTACAGTATAGTCAAGTTCATCTTCCAGCATCTTTTTGAATTCTTTAGTAACCTCATGAGGTTGATACATTTTACTTTCTGGGTAAAGGTCTTCTATAATCCTAGTAAACCTTTCTATTAGTTCAAGATCAGCTTTTACCTTCTTTTCTATTTCAGGCCGTTGCACTTTGACCACGACTTCTTTTCCATTTTTAAGTGTAGCTTCGTGCACCTGTCCTATCGAAGCTGCTGCTATCGGCTCATTATAAAATTCTTCAAAGATTTCATCTAATTTGCATTCGAGTTCGTTTTCTATGATATCCGTTGCTTTTTCTCCTGAGAAGGGTTTTGCTTCATCGTGTAGCTTTTGTAGTTCCTTAGCAAAATGAGGGGGTAGGAGATCAGGTCTCATGCCTAAAAACTGCCCTAATTTTATAAAAGCTGGACCTAAGTCTTCAAAAAGTTCTCTCAATTCATGAGCTTTGACATCGTGCATCTGCTTTTCCACTCGTTCTTCCATCTTTGATCTAGATAAAAAACTCGTGAGACCTAACTCTTTTACGAAATTTTCCAATCCATGCTCTCGAAGTATATGGACAAGTTCTCGGATTCTCTGTATTTTAGTAGTTCTTTTCATGCCCTTGCTATCCAATAATACCACACACAATTTAAGTTTTATCTTGTTAATTCATTGAATCTAGCTCGTCATAGTTTTTAAAAGCCATAAATTATCAAAAAAATAAATCAAATATGCATTACTATAAGAAAACATCAGCTAAAAGAAATTAATATTTTTTGTCCCACTGAGCGCACTCCCTTAAACTGGCCACTGCCATTTAGCCACTTCTAGCACAACTATCATGACTATTATAAGAACTATAATCACTCTAGGGTCTATCTTAGGGCTTTTTTCTTCCTCTTCATCGAAGTATCGCATCAGACCTGCGGCGGATTGAAAACCTCCACCACCTTTTTTCTTTGCCATATTTGATACTACAAAAGCTTTCTTATTTAATCGTTTCGTTTCTGTTTTCTATCATTCAACAAAGCTTTTATTTCCTGCTATGATTATTATGTTAAAGGATGTGGAAGTATGAAGGTTAGATGGTTGGGCAACGCGGCATTAGAAGTTTTTGGCGATAAACATATTTTGATAGACCCGAACTTCACGGTAGAACCCTTGGAAGAACCGAAATTAGTACTATTAACCCATGAACATGACGATCATTTTTCACCCGAAGATTATAGCAAATTAGGAAAGCAGGTGGAACTGTACGCTCCAGCTCTTTCTCTAGAAAAATTCGATGTAGAAGGTACTGCGGTAACTCCTAGAGAAAAAATATGGAATATAGATGTCCTAGACTGTGACTGTTACGGCTCAGACGAGTCGGTTAGTTACTTCTATAACGGTCTTTTGCATGCTGGAGATTCAGCTCACTTCCCCGATGTTGAAGGTGTTAAGGCGGTTTTTACAGCTTGCTTCCCGGACTATTACGATGATTATCTCGAAGCTTTCCAACGATTAGAACCAGAAATAGTAGTTCCATTTCATTACGATCCGGAGGAGGATATGGAAGACGCTGAAGGTCTCAAAAAAAGATTAGAAGAAGAGGATATCCCTAATAAGGTCTTGAAACCGGGTGATCACATAGAGATATAGAGATATGGTTAAATTAACTAAGGAAGAGGAAGTGATCGAAGATATCTCTCGATCTTTTGATAGCGATCTCAACATCGCTGACCTCTAGAAGGAATTTGAATCAGGTGATACGCGAGAGACTGTCGTAGCTAGGGACATAGAGTGTGAGTTTCATGATGAAGTCGAAGTTAGGGACCATGTATTGTTAGTTGGAAAAGTTATTTTTATAGATGCTGAGAAAGAGTACATCAAAAACGGCAGGATGAATTTAGAATCTCTAGGATCGTTAGCCCATGTGAAAGGAGAGGAATTCTGCATATCAAAAACAATATCTAGGATAGAGAGATAAACCTTAGATAGTTCTGATCTTATTTATCTCAGGGAACTCAAAAAGTCCTGCCTCCTTATCGACACCAATCGCTTTCAACCCGCCTACATTTACCATATCTTTGAGTATGGGAGATAATATATCTTCGTCCCTTGCCTGATTTATCTGAGACCCTTGAGCTAATCTTGAGAATGCAGGCATCACAATCAGTTTTATGTTGTTTCTCATTTCACCATACAAAAAGCAGCGCAGTTTTTCTCTAGCACCTATCTCGTCTGTCAAACTGAGAGCGGGATGCTCGTGGCCCATGATTAGATACTCGACATCTAGCCGATTTATATCTTCAACCCTCTCATGACCATGGATGAAATTTATGCCTTCGAAAATAAATGAGTCTTCGAGTTTTACCCTAGGATATCGCTTCACGGGATATATGAGATAATTATCGTGATTACCCTTCACGAGATATATCTCTTCAGCTAATCCCTGTGAATACTCGATGAATTCTTCAACCTCCTTTTTTTCATGGTAGGAAGTTTTCGAAAATTCATGTTTGATATCTCCACAAACTATTATCTTCTTAAAATCTTTTTTTAGACTTATATTTTTTAGATCTTCTTTCATCTCAGATAGCTGAAACTTAGGCATATAAACCCCAGAATCCGCCATAAGAGACTCCAAACCTAGGTGAAGATCTGAAATGATTAAAGCCTCTATTTTTTCGGAATAGAGAGCGGGATAGTTATCAACTATCTCAAATCTATCAAAAATTTTCATTCAACTTTCACCTTCAACCTTTTCCATGACCTTCCGGTGTAAATTTTGAAGTCTTTCTTTCTTATCCTCCAGTTTCAATACATCGCTCTGGCTCTGTATAATCAAGTTGTGAGCGAAGGGGGAAGGAATGTTGGTCTCCACAACCTCAAAATTCATCTCTCCTTCCCCCAGCATCTCGATTATATCGTAAGCGTTTTCTATATCCATATAATCTTCGATTATCTCTCTATAGGTCTCCTTGACGATCGGGAATTCTTTATCTACATTCTCGCACGCTGAAAGTAGAAAATGAGATTTCATCTGCTGCTTTCCAACGCTCATCTTTTTGCCTTTGTACTTTCGTAAAATCATCAGGGCTCTCGCAGCCACATGCCTGAACCTTCTCTTCATCAATTCCGTCTTTCTTACTGCTTTCTTCAAAATATCTCGAAGATCGGACTCGACCGCTCTCTCGATCAATCTATTTACAGAAATTTTTTTATTCGGACAGATTAGAATAAAACCGTGATCATCTACCACTATACCCACATTAGAATCAAGCATATCAGAAGCTATGTCTGCAAAAATCCGACATAGAGCATCGTTAACCTCTCTACCAAAGATGGTGTGAAAGATGAGATTTATTTTATCTCCTTCGAAGTTTTTCTCCACTAACAGATGAGAATCGGTCGGAATTAATCCAACATAACGGTACTGCTCTTGAAGGTAAGAAACTATGGAAGAGACCGTATTTTCATCTAAATAATAATTATTCTTGATCCAAGTAGAAGGGTCTTCCTCATCTCTTATCAATTCTAATATATTCCTATTGAATCTACCTATTTTTTTCCCTAGATCGTACGTCAGAGGAAGCATCTCAGAGAACCATGAGGGTACAGTAGGCGCTTTTTCAGGTCTAGCATCGACATATACTTTCATACCTCTAGTGTATCTGAATTCGTAAGTATCTCCGCCGTGAACGAAGATATCTCTTTTAGTTAATCTGTCTAGAAATTCCTCATCGAGCGTTCCCACGAACCGCCCTTTTCTAGTATAGACTCTATAGGCACTTTCGTCGGGGATCGTGCCGATATTGGTCATGTAGATTACGCGGGTCATCTTTCCTCTTCTTCCAAAAACTCGTCTCCCATCATCGTCAGTGTCTATCCAAATCTTTCCGTAGACTTGTTGATCTTCTAGAGAAGCGTACTCACCAGCCACATATTTCAATGTCTTTTCGTAATCCCTTCTCCCTAGGCTTCTAAAGTTGAAGCTTCTTTTGATCATCTCGAAGGCCTGATCGAGACTCCATTTCCTATTACATGCCATGCCCACGATATGTTGGGAAAGTACGTCTAAACAATTTTCTGGGATTCTAACCCTGTCAAGCTCGCCGTTCTTTGCACATCTCATCATTTCAGTGCACTCTAAAGCATCTCCTCTTTCCATCACTAATACTCTCCCCTTCGCATATTCATCTACCTTATGACCGGATCGACCTATCCTTTGTATCGCTCTTGATACGCCTTTCGGAGACGAGAGCTGCAATACAAGATCAATGTAACCTATATCTATACCTAGCTCAAGAGATGTAGAAGTCACGACTACGCTCAACTTTCCCGCTTTTAGTGACTCTTCCACCTCCAGTCTTTTATTTCGACTCATTGATGAGTGATGGGCTCCTATGTCACCTTCATAGAATTCTGGATCCATGTTCTTCAGATTATTGATCACTCTCTCCGTAGCGCTCCGGGTGTTGGTAAATATCAGCGTGGTAACATGATCTTTGACCAGTCCGTCGATCTTTTGGTACATCTCATCGTTGATCACATTTCCTGACGTATGTATCAGGTCTTCCACTGGAGATACAACTTTGAGATCCATGTCTTTGGATGATGACACATTCACTATATTACATGGTCTGGATTCATCGTTCTCGTATCCAACGAGGAATCTCGCTATCTTTTCGATCGGTGCCTGTGTCGCAGATAGTCCGATCCTCGTCAATTCAGTGTCACACATCTCTTGAAGTCTTTCTAATGAAAGGGAGAGATGAGCACCTCTTTTGTTTTCACAAAGCGAATGTATCTCGTCAACGATAACATAATTTATATTTTTCAATTTCTCCTTAAATTTAGGAGCGTTTAATATTATCCCAAGGGTTTCTGGAGTGGTTACAAGTATATGAGGCGTTTTTTTTAACATCTTCTGTCTTTCCTGGGATGGGGTATCTCCTGTCCTTACCGCGCTTCTAACTTCAGGCATTTCGATGTCCATATCCTCTGCTATCTCCTTTATTCCTTCTAGTGGAGATGTCAAATTACGCTGTATATCATTTCCTAACGCTCTCAAAGGAGATACGTAAAGACAGTAAACTCTGTTCTCTAATTCCCCTTTATCACCCTGCAAAAAGAGTTCGTTGAGTATAGAAAGAAATGCGGAAAGTGTTTTTCCAGATCCCGTAGGAGAGCATATCAAAGAATTTTCTCCCTCATGAATGAGCTCGAAAGAATATTTCTGTGGAGGAGTCAACTCATCAAACTTTTCGTTGAACCATCTTTTGACGTAATGTTCGAAATCGTCTGGTAACTTTTCTGAAGATCCTGTTTCTTCTACCTGTTTTATGGGCATCATAAGCATGTAATACTACTACGATTTGAGTTTTTTCATCCGATACAAGAAAGTTTCGGTTTTCAATCTGTCTTTTAACACAAATTATTCTATCCGGGGCAAGAATTAATATATCTTCACCTTCAATATCTCTGTATTGAAGCATAGGTAATAATATATGAATTCAGAAAAGAATGTATTCCTCATGGTTTTCTTAGTATTTATCATATTTCTATCGTTGTTAGTGCCTTATTTTAGTGGTTATTCTTACTCTTCTGAAAAGGAGATCATCTTGGTCGAAGTTGGTGAGGGAGAAAACATTAGAGACCGAGAGGGTTTGGAACTCTTGGAAGAATACGGTAATAACGCACTCGTGAGGACGGGAAAAGAAAACATCAGAATTCTGAGAAAAAATGGTTTTCGAATCAATGAACTGCCGTCAAGAACAATGATCTCAGTAAGAGGACACACCTTTGATATCTCTGAAGGAGAACCTGATCTAGATCCCGATATGAAAATAGATGGTTATCAACAAGGAGAAGAAGGATTGTATCTAATCCATATGTTAGGACCTATCAATCCTCGGTGGATAGATAAACTGATGGAGAAGGATATCGAAATAATAAATTACGTTCCAAATTATGCTTACGAGGTTAGAATGACACCAGAGAAGGCTGAGGATGTAAAAGATTTATTCTTCGTCGATTGGGTCGGCATATATCATCCTGCTTATAAATTACCAGCTGAAATCGAATCCGAAAAAGTGAATGTGAGATTTGTTCCTGAGGCAAATCCTAGAATTGTGAATAATATAAGATCAAGCTCGATCGTTAGGAGCTCGATAAATCCCGACGGTACTATCCATAGTATTATCTATAACTTTACTTCCCATCAGGAATTGAGAAGATTGGCAACAATTAATGATGTCTATTCTATTTCTGAGTATATAGAACCAAAATTACATTCTGAGATCGATGCACAAATAATTGGGGGCGGAGCTTGGATAATGGATGACGAATATGGTGATCCGTCGATACCTTACAGGAAACACGGTGTTTTCGGTGCATATATCAATCAGATTGGATATAGCGGTGAAAACGTTACTATAGCGGTGGCTGATACAGGCATAGGTGAAGGTAGGGTTGGAGACGCGGGACATCCTGATCTCACGGGTAGAGTGATAGGTGGATATGGATTCGGGCGCTTGGACGAAGATGATTGGAGAGACGGTCACGGTCATGGGACACATGTGACAGGATCTGTGGCAGGGAATTCTCACGAAGGTAGCGGTGAAGCGGGTATTTATCCCGGATTTGGATCATATTATATGGGCCAAGGTCTAGCATATGACTCTGAACTCTATGCCGCCAAAATATTCAGTGACGCAGGAAGATTTTTGGTTGAAGATGATTATTATAGTATTATTGAGATCCCAAAACAGGAATCCAAAGCTTACATACACACCAATTCTTGGGGATCTTCGACAGAAGGGGCTTATATCGAATTCGATAAAATTTTTGATCAAGCTGTGCGAGATGCAAACAGAGATACCGACTATAATGAACCTATGATTATAACTGTATCCGCAGGAAATTCTGGGGCGATCGAACAGAGTATTGGCAGTCCTGGGAACGCTAAAAATGTTATAACCGTTGGAGCTACGGAGAGTTATATGCCGGACGGGGGGGACTATGGAGGAAGTGATACAGAGAATCCCAACCAAATAGCAAGATTTAGTTCTAGAGGATGGACAGAAGACAACCGAGTAAAACCGGATGTGGTAGCTCCTGGTCAAAATGTACTTTCTTTAGGTAATCCCACCTTCTCGGACGGAGCAACTTACGATTGGAAATCTGGTACCTCGATGTCAAATCCGACGGTAGCTGGAGCCGCAGCTGTAACGGTAGAATGGTATGAGAAGAATTTTGGAGAAAGGCCTAGTCCTGCAATGGTCAAATCTTTACTAATAAATACAGCACATGATATCCAACGGGAGGAATGTAGAAGCGAGCATATACCAAATAAGGATGAAGGATGGGGCATGGTAGATATATCAAAACTAGAATATCCTAAAGACGATCCAGTGCCTTTTTTAGTTGAAGACCAGACCAGCTTACTTCAAACGGGAGAGAGCGATACATATGAAATAAAAGTGGACAGAGAAGGAGTGCCTCTAAAGATAAGCTTGGTTTGGACGGATAAAAACGCCATGGAAGGGGATGAGGTAACCCTAAAGAACGATCTCAACCTAAAAGTAGAATCTCCTAGCGGTAAAACTTATCGAGGCAATGCCTTCTCAGGCGGCTGGACTCAATCTGGTCAATCCACAATGGAAGATTTTGATAGAAAAGGAGATGGTTGGGACGATGTTAATAACGTTCAAAATATTTACATTCTTCCAGATGAAATCGAAGAAGGCAAATACAGCATCAAAGTAGATGGATTTAACATACCAGAAGACGGAACAAATGACGGCGTGATGAACCAAGATTACGCTCTTGTTATTTACAACGGAAAAAATTCGGAGATGGATACCGGACCTAGGAACAGACCTATTGATTTTACAGACGAAGCTTTCAACGATGATTCTTTCGATTCAAATAATTATTCTGAAAGGGATACTATCCATATTGACGGCGATGAAGAATTCGAAACCAAAGTTGAAAAGGAAGGATGGTCTGGAAGCGGAACAGAAGATGAACCCTTTGTAATAGATGGCTACACCATAGATGGTGGGGAAAAAAACTCCCCCATATCTATAGAAAATGTAGGATCATATTTCGTCGTCAAAAATAACAAGCTTTTTAACGCTAATCGCAGCAAAGAGGCAATATCAGGGCATAGTGGTATTTACCTTTCTAATACAGAAAATGGGAGAATATATGAAAACAAATTAGAACTTAATTCATTTGGAATTTTGATGGAAAACTCTTATAGAAATACTATTGAAAACAACACTGCTTTGAACAATCACGTCGGAATCCGTCTATCCTCATCAAACGAGAACATCATAAGGAACAATGATGCACGTAAAATCTCTCATCCTACTTACGATGAGGGTATATATCTGGAGGAGTCAGAAAATAATAGTTTATTGAACAACCGTGTCGTTAACAACCATGACGGTTTATTGTTGTATAATTCTAATAGAAATTTATTGAGAAATAATAATGCATCATATAATACTAGAGGTTTAAGGCTCGATGAATCTGAGTTTAACGAGATAAACGGTGGAAACCTATGGAAAAATAGTGCATTTGGGTTATATGTTTTCGGGTCTGATGAAAATGAATTTTTGCAGATCGAATCTGTTAGTAACACTCACGGCGCCTATTTAAGATCGTCTGAAAGAAATTTGCTTATGGCGAATCATATAAAGCATAATCGAGGAACCGGGATTAGATTTTCTTTCTCAGATAGAAACAACGCCATAAATAACACGGTTTCAGAAAATGGTGGTGATGGGCTCTCGCTGTATTCCTCTCAAAACCATACGATTTCTGGTAACAAGTTCCTAAAAGACGGTATAAATCTTTTAGGCGATTCTATCGAGGATTGGAACACTCATACTATAGATATTAACAATACAGTAGAAGGAAAACCCATACATTACCTCAGTAACTTGGAAGGAGCTATAATCGATGAAAATACAGAGGCAGGGCAAATAATCCTCGCAAATTCTACGGATATAGTGATAGAAGACCAACACATAGATACAGGCGATGTAGGTTTGATTCTAGGGTTTTCAGATGGAAACACGATACGGAAGAATACAATAACTAACCAAATACAAACTATAACTCTTAGGCATTCTCACGGGAATCGTGTGAAAGATAATCAGATATATGACAATTATTTGGGACTGTATTTGGTGAGATCAAACAAGAACAGTATATCTGAAAATAACTTATCAGGTAACGAATTACACGGTCTAGTGATTTCTTCTTCTAACAACAATCTTATTTTCGGGAATGAGCTATCCAATAACGACGTAAATGCATTGTATCTAATGAACTCATATGACAATACCTTATATCATAATAAAATATATCATTCTGAGCAGAACGGATTAGGTAATAAAAGCTTAGCATATGATAATGGTATAAATCGCTGGGATCATCGATCTGAAGGTAACCATTGGTCAAATTATGAAAAAAGGTATCCTAAAGCAGAAGAAATCAAAGGCATTGGAAAATGGGATACGTCCTATGAGATAGAAGGAAGTGAAAATAAGGATAAATATCCACTATCAAGTCCTGAGTCTGTGGATGATTTAAGTGTGGTCCTAATAGAACCTATTATGAGGGAAACTGTTTTCACCTCCGATGTCAAGGTTAGATGGGATTCAAAGGGCTCAACAGGGGAGTTGAGCACATGGATAAGGTTGAACGGAGAGTATTGGATCGAAATCGATGTAGGGCAGGAATATACATTCGAAAATCTAAGTGACGGGCATCATGAAGTTGAGGTAAGAGTAGAAGATGATCACGACGTTTCTTTAGATCACGCTGAATTCGAAGTAAATACTTATGTCTTCGTCGAGATAACCCGACCAGAAAGTGGAAGCATAGAAAGAAGATCTACGGTGGCTGTAGAATGGTTGTCTCAAAATATGGAACATAATGAGATAAGATTGGAGGGAGAAGGATATGAAGGAGAGGGTTGGATAGATGTAAATGAGAGGAACCAATACATATTTAGGAATATTCCAGATGGAAGGTACACAGTGAGCGTGAGAGCTATAGATGAAGAAGGAAACCATTACCAAGACAGTGTTGCATTCAGCGTTAAAACCGTAGCGATCGAAATACAATCACCTGTAGAAGATGAAATATTTGGAAGTCCTAACGTGACAATCCGATGGAACTCTGAGAATGCAGTATCTCATGAGATCAGGATATGTGGAGGGAGATGGGACCGAATAGGAGATGTTGATAAACATGTATATACCAATCTTAAACCAGGATATTATGAAATTTCTGTAAGAGCAAGAGATGAGACTGGTAGGAGTAGGATTGATTCCATTTCTTTTACGGTAGATACAACTCCACCTTTAATCCAAATTATAGAGCCAAGTGATGGAGACGTAATAATCAGTGATCGTCTAGATGTGAAGTGGGAAGGAGAGGATAAGACTACTCAGATAGCTCGATATGAGATAAGGATCGATGGAGGGGAATGGATAGACGTGGGCACGGATACTCAATACACCTTTGAAGAACTGGAAAGTGGTAATTATACTATAGAAGTGAGAGCATGGGATAAAGCTGGAAACAGTGAAGTAGATATAGTCACTATCGAAATTGTGGAGGAGGAGATTTCACTTCGTCTGAGGGATTATTGGTGGCTGTTATCGGTTGTTGCTGTTATTCTCATTATCTTATTAGATATAATATTTTGGAGAGGGGACGATAAAAGAAAGATCCCAAGAGAGGGTCGGCTGATAAGACTCCAGAAAGAACTGCACCGAGAGGAGTCCAAAGATATAGAACAGGAATATAAGCTTTGATATATCTCAATACAATTTTATAGAGATTTCTTCGCTTAGATTTATTAACGTCTACTTTTTTACGTATAAGGGCGATGTAGATGGATGAAAAGATGACGAACATCTCAAAAAATAAGAAGAAAGAATTAGAAAATTTTATCTCTGAATGGATGAACGAAACTAAAGTTCCTGGGTTGAGTCTCTCTATAGTTAAAGATCAAAACATAGTATACGCTAACGGTTTCGGTTCTAGAAATCTGAAAAATAATCTTCCAGCCACTACTAACACGTTATACGGAATCGGTTCCTGCACTAAATCATTCACTGGATTAGCTATACTACAATTGGTAGCTGAAGGGCGTTTAGATTTAAACGATAGAATTGCAGAATATCTACCCATATATTGGAACAAACAAGTGACAGTTCATCAACTTTTAACTCACTCATCAGGGATGCCCTCTTTAGGTGTGGCTGAAGCGATGATAGACAGATTGATCGAGATGGACGAAAGAGGTCTGCCCATGGGCGGATGGGACGATTTTTACACACATCTTAACGGCGCTAAAGACGAGATTACAGACCAAGAAGAGGATATATTCTTTTATTTCAACTCAGGATACGAACTATTAGGGCTTATAATAGAGGGTATAACTGGTATGGAATATTCAGAATATATTCAAGAGAATATTTTGAAGCCCTTATCTATGAAAAATTCGACTTTTGAATACAAAGAAGAAGAGGGTTATATGACACCATATTTCATCAGAGAGGACAAACCGGAGAGAACTTCTTATCCTAACGATGAAGTTGGATATGCTTCAGGGGGTCTAATGAGTTCAGTTAAAGAGTTAGCTAATTATGTCATGATGAACATGAACGGTGGTGAATTTCAAGGAAACAAAATAATAGATGAAATATTACTAGAAAAAGCTCACACTGGTTACATAGAAAGTGAGATAGGTAAATATGGATATGGATGGGCGGTTAATGACTTTTTAGGTGAAAAATTAGTAGGCCATGGAGGATCCATAGCTGTAGCTAGTGGATATATAGGATTTATGGACAATCTTGGAGTAGCTCTACTTGCCAACACGTCACCTTCCTTCTCTATGGAAGAGATAGGCAAAGCAGTTCTAGCTATAATGAAAGGAAAAGAAGCTAAAGAGATGCCCTTCTTCGCACGTAAAAGAAAGATGAATAGGCTTACCGGTAGATATGAATCCTACAGAGGTATCAAAGAGACTGAAATCGAAATGGATTGCGGTCTTTTAAAACTAACATTCAAAGAAAGATTAGAAAGCCAAAAGTTGATATTGATTCCTGAAAGTAAGACTATAGAGGACTTTAAATTCTATTTCCTTGATGGTAATGGTGAAAGAAATACGGTGAGATTTGATCTCAATGGAAAGGGCGATATTGATCTATACATTGGTCGTTGGAGATTACACAAAGTCTAGATTTGCCCTCCTCGGGCAAGATTTATATCTCCTAAGTAGAATTAACTATCGGGTTAAAACTTGCACCCTAAGATATTGAAAATTTACATTGTAGCCGGGATCATCATAGCTCTAATTTGGATTTTCTCCCTTTTGAATATTTTTCAACTAGGAATTGTAGGACGTTTCTTACTAATAATATTCACTGTATTATTTATAATATCTATATTCTCAAAAGGCCCTGATTCTGGTTTCCAATCGAGAGAAAATGGTAAAAGTGGGATTTATCCTTTTGGTTAATGAAGGAAAACATTATGATATAATATCCCTACTTCTAACTGATGACATGCGTTAATTTTATTTGCTGAGAGAGAAAGAACTTTTTGGTATATAATGTAAACCTTTTTAAAAAGCAAAAATATTAATTGGAATATGGAGAAAAGAATCTTCGCAGTTGGAGGATTTTTACTCATTGTAGGTTTATTCTTGACGCTAGCTTTTTGGCCGATTTTTGGTGTTTCCGGTAGTGAATTAGCGGAAGATAGAGAAGGTTTCCAGTATGAATCCTATGATGAAGGTGACACAGTTCTAGTATATGGGACTATAACTTCCATAGGTGAACCACCTGATTGGTTAGAGGATTTAGGTGTTTTCGTTCAAATAGATGATGAAATAAATCTTATTTTGACTGATGTTGATTTTACTGATTTTGAAGAAGGAGATGAAGTCTACGGCACACTGACTTTGAACGATACTCTCACATATGAATACTGGGTACTAGAAAATGACTTAAGATCTAAAAGGACCATCGATTATCTATTTTACGGAATAGTTGCAGCTGGTGCGGTCATCATCGGGTTTGGGGCGGTCAAGGATTAAGTTAAAATAAGGTAGGGTACAATCTCAAAGTACGATGGAAGTAAAAACCAAAGAAATTTCTCAAGACAACAAAGATTGGACCGAGAAGTATAGACCTAGAGACCTATCCGAAGTTGTTGGAAACAGAAAGGCAATTCGAGATTTAAAAAGTTGGGCTAGTAAATGGGTTTCTGGAAAACCTTCTAAGAAAGCAGTAGTGCTTGCTGGAAAACCTGGTATAGGTAAAACCTCCTCAGCTTTAGCTCTAGCAACCCATATGAATTGGGAAGTTTTAGAGATGAACGCATCTGATCAAAGAAATCGAGAATCGATGAAGAAATTTGTAGGTAGAAGTGCAGTCGATGATACCTTTTCAGACTCAGGAGATTTTATCCCTTATAAGGATGGAAAACGTACGCTTCTCGTTATAGATGAGGCAGACAATATATTCGGAAAGGAAGACCTGGGCGGGATAAGCGAGATATCCTCGATCATAAGAAAAACGGAACAGCCTATTATATTGATAGCAAATGACTATTATGACTTAACTAGACGTTCTAACCAACTTAAAAAATTATGTAAAAAAATAGACTTTGAGACCGTTGATAAAAAAAAGATCAAATCACACTTGAGAAAAATATGTGATAGGGAGGGTATAGAATATGAAAGAAAAGTCTTGGACAGGATTGCGGAGTATTCAGAAGGAGACTTGAGGTCCGCGGTGAGAGATCTTGAGAGTGTAACGGCTGGAAAGGAAAGAATAGAGATAGATGATCTAACAGTTTTGGGAAGTAGAAATAGGGAAGCGGATATCTTTCCTACAATAAAGAAAATTTTGAAAAATAAAAATCCATTATTAGCTAAAAAAAGTGTCCAGGATTTGGATGAGGAGCCATCTAACCTGATAACTTGGATTGATGAAAATCTACCTCGCGAATACGAAGATTATTCAGAACGTTATGAAGGCTATAAATGGTTAACTAAATCCGACGTTTACTTGGGAAGAGTAAAAAGAAGACAGGCCTATCGCCTCTGGAGTTACAGCATCTCTTTGATGACTGCCGGCGTCTGTTCAGCTAAAAACCACAGGCATACTGGATGGACAAGATATTCTTTCCCACAATGGATAAGAAAGATGAGTAGATCTAAAGGAAAACGGGCTATGAAAAGAAAGATCGGTGAAAAGATAGCTCCAAAGATACATACTACTACTGAAAAATTCCACTCCCAGATATTTCATTATGTGACGTACCTAATGAAAGAGGAAGAGGAATTTAAAAAACATGCTATAGAAGAGTGGAATCTTTACCCTCGGGAGGTTGCTTATATATTAGGAAAAAAAGAAGGTTCTGATGAAATAAGATCACTATTTCGCGATGAATCTAAAGAGGTAAAAAGGGAAAGACCTAAAGATCAAGAAAGGAAAGCTAGAGATGAAGAAAATCAAAAAGAAAAACAGCGTTCTTTACTGGAGTTTTGACCTATGAAAAAGGAAAAAAAAGAGATCTTGAGAAAGCACGGATATGCTTTAACCGGTGAAGAAAGTGGGGTCAAATTATGTCATTGGGTTAGAGAAAAGCTGATGAACGGCGATTCTTGTTACAAAGAAGATTTTTATGGTATAGATTGTCACAGATGTCTGCAGATGTCTCCTACTTTAGATGTGTGTAATCAGTCTTGTCTCTTCTGCTGGAGATATCAGGATCACCGTGAAAAAGATAAAACTGATTTTGATGATCCAAATATGATCGTTGAGAGGAGTTTAAAAGCTCACAAAGAACTTGTAAGCGGGTTTGGAGGTGAAGAAAGATGTTCAAAAAAGATGTGGGAGGAAGCACGAAATCCGAACCAAGTCGCTATAAGTCTAGCGGGAGAACCAACCATGTATCCTAGTCTAGGTGAATTGATAAGTGAATATGAAAAAAGGGATATGACTACGTTCCTTGTAACTAATGGAACAAGACCAGATATACTTGAAAACCTTGATACACTTCCTACCCAATTATATATCACCCTAGCAGCGCCTAATAAAGAAATCTTTGAAAAATTGTGTGTTCCGAAGTCTAAAAAGTTATGGGAAAAACTGAATAATAGTTTAGAAATTTTGAGTTCTTTAAATACACGGACTGTGATTAGACACACACTTGTACAAGACTGGAACATCGGATGGGAATCTGAGTACTCAGAACTTTTAAAAAAAGCGGATCCAGATTTCATCGAAGCGAAAGGATATGTATTCGTAGGTGATTCGCGCAGAAGGATGTCGATAGACAATATGCCTCCTCATGAAAACGTCAGAGGATT
>SL_8KL_010_SEDDRAFT_10001691_pt1 | contig 19055 bp, 14 predicted proteins | sample SodLakKL_010_SED_4_FD_11160 | JGI IMG/M metagenome (IMG submission 11160)
TCCATGCCCCAAGGCTTGACGCGTTTTGAAAAATAATAGGCAAGAATCAGTATAATCCCGATTTTAGCCGGCTCAGAGGGTTGAAGGGCGAAAAAGCCGAGGTCAAGCCAGCGTGTCGCGCCGCCCACGGTTTTACCGACAAGCAGCACGGCGATGAGCAGGGCTGTACAAAGGAAATAAACGAAAGGCGCCCATCGGTAGAGTTTTTTATAGGAAAACAGGAAACTGGCAATCATCACCAGGACCCCGATTCCAAGCCAGCTCAACTGCTTCAGGTACAGCCTGGAGGAAGACGCCGGGTCACCGGTGTTGACGCTGCTGTATATCAGCCCGATACCGAGTCCGCTTATGAGCAGGACAAGCAGCAGCAGCCACCAGTCGAAATATTGAATCAAGCGCCGGTCGATCATCATTGCTTTGATTTTACGATTTTTTTATTTGATTTCAAATGTTACAATATCAATACGTATTGTATTCAAGCCGTCTTTTCAAGATTTTTTCCGGGATATACCACTCAACAAGGAGGATCTATGGCAAGCCAAGTCTATTTCATTGATTTCCGCGCAACATTCAAGGAAAATTTTTTGAGCAAATTCGACCGGCTGATGAAACAGGCCGGCATTGACAACTGTATCGGCAAGCGGGACCTTGTGGCCCTTAAGCTCCATTTCGGGGAGTCCGGTAATACGGCTTTTATACGACCCGTTTATATCCGGCAGGCGGTTAAATCCGTCAAAAATGCCGGCGGATTCCCTTTTTTAACAGACGCGAACACCCTCTACGCCGGAACCCGGGGAGATGCCCCGCTTCACCTGGTAACAGCGATCACCAACGGTTTTGACTATGCCGTGGTGGATGCGCCCCTGATCATCGCCGACGGCTTACGGGGACGAACGGAAACACCGGTCGAAATCAACGGAAAACATTTCAGGGAAGTCTACATCGGATCCGAAATTATTCAGGCCGACTGTCTGATTTCCATCGCCCACTTCAAGGGGCACGAGCTTTCCGGGTTCGGTGGGGCCATTAAAAATGTCGGCATGGGCGCCGCCTCGCGCAAAGGCAAACTCGAGCAGCACTCCGGCGTCTCCCCGAAGGTAAAAGAAAAAAAATGCATCGGCTGCGAGCAGTGCGCGGATCACTGCGTCGAGCAGGCGATTGAAATGATCGAGGAAAAAGCGTTTATTCACCCGGAGAAATGCATCGGCTGCGGGGAATGCATCCTCATATGCGAAAACAAGGCCGTTCAGATCCAATGGAACGCGGACATACCGGTATTCATGGAAAAAATGGTGGAATACACAGCGGGCGTACTCAAGAACAAATCCGGCAAGGCGTTTTATATCAATTTTATCAACCACGTGTCGCCGGCATGCGACTGCGTGCCCTACAACGATGCCCCGATTGTGAGGGATATCGGCGTGGTTGCGTCAATGGATCCCGTTGCCATCGACCAGGCAAGCATCGACCTGGTCAACAAGGAGCCCGCCCTGCCCGGCTCCTGCATGATCAATCATTCGGAAGCCGGCATGGCCGCCGGATCGGATAAATTCAGGGCCATATACCCCAATGTGGACTGGCCCCTTCAGCTCGCATATGCCGAGCAGATCGGGCTTGGATCGCGGGATTATGAATTAATAAAACTCTGACGGCTTCGAAAAAAGTTCAATATCTGCGTTACGCGCGATTTCCGAAGAAATTCACGTACGCCAAGTACGCTCAATTCTTCGAAAATCGCGCAAGACTTGATCTTGAACTTTTTTCGAAGCCGTCCAAAAGCGACTTTCTCGTAAAAGTCACGGCCAGGCGGCTTTGTAAAAAGTTCAAGGCCAAGGCTTGCTCAGATATTGGACGTTTTACGAAGCCGTCACCCCTGATCCGGTTCAAAATGAGCGATTTCGAGGATAGTCCCCTCGCTTTCGCCCGCGAAAACCGCGCGCACCCGCATCCCCTCGGCTACTTTGTCGGGATCGATCCCTTCGATGATATGCGCCATAGGGGTATCCGCTCCGTCCAGCCGTATCAGCCCTAAAATATACGGCGTCTTCCGGGGAAGATGCTTGTCGGCTTCACGAACCACGGTAAAATTCACCAGTTCACCGCGGTTTTCAAGCGTCACCCAGTTCTCCCGGATGTCCGACAAGCACCGTTCACATGTCTGACGGGGCGGCACAAAAACTTTATCGCATGATTCGCAGCGCACCCCCTTAATGGTTTTCTGGTCCCGCAGCGTAGTCAGAAAGGTGCTGCCAAGCCGGCCGGCGAAATAGGTATATGGAAGGGCAAGCTTCCCTTCGATCACGTATGAATTTGAAAAGTCGTCCTTTTGCATGGTTATCCCTTCCTACGAATCGATTTCAAAATACTGTATATCACTGATGCTGCCCGTTCTCTTTTCCGACCAGACCGGCCTGAGCCGGGTCCCCCGGACCACCGTGTCGCCCATGACGAGGCCCATTTGGACGTCATCGAGTTGATCCGGCCGCAGCAGGTGCCAGAAAACCTCGTCTTCCTTGCATCCATCGAGCAGCACGCCGATGGCCCCGTAAGGCGTTTCCCGGGTCTCGCCGGTCAACGGGTCCGGGCTGGCGTAATAGCAGTATTCCATCATGCGCATTTCACCGGCCGGTCCGATTTCAACCCACTTGTCATTTCTTACCCGGCAGGGGGCGCATACCTCGCGGGGCGGGCTCTGCAGACGCTTGCATTCCGGGCACTGAATGGCCAGGATCTTTTTTTCCTTCAACCCCTGGAGAAACGTCCCCATTACCGGCCCGGTGGCAAACCGCTGATTGACCGAAATCGTCCGCTTCAGCGTAATCAGCTCCTGTTCCGGTTCGACTTCCTGGCCGGGCGGCACATACTTGGTAAACAATTTGCCGGTTGCGGCAAAAAGGTTGAAATCCCCTTCCACCTTGAGCTTTGCAGCGCCCAGGGCGGCCATGGCATCAACCTTGCCGATGTTGATCCCGACAAACGTCTGCCCGTCCATCCGGGCGACCACGTCGCAGCCGGAAAGATCATCGGTCTGCTCGACAGACATTTGCCCCGCGCCAACCGATAATTTCCACTTGCCGTCCGCCCCGATATCGTATCCAAAAATCGCTTCAACCCCTTCAGCCCCTTCCGGGCGGAAGCGGGCCGGCATGGTATTGAAAATATCGTCCACATCTACACCGTAGTATTCAGCCATGATTAACATCCCTTCTACCAGTTTAATTCCTTTTCAAGAATGTGTAAAACCGTCCACATGGTTCCGCCGAACGAGGAGGCAAGCCCGTGCTCAACGTTGCGGGGAATCTGATGCTCCCCGGCGTCGCCCCGGATCTGTTTGGCCGCCTCGGCCACCCGTATGATCGCCGTGGCGCCGATGGGGTTGGTGGAGATCACGCCCCCGGAGGGATTGATCGGCATCTTGCCGTCGATCATGATGTCCCGGTTTTCAACCATCCGGATGTGTTCGTCCCCTTCAAGCAGAAAAAACTCTCTCAGCCAGTCGACGCCCCACCAGGCGGACGGGTCATACATCTCAAAGACGTCAAAGTATTCCAGCGGGTTGTCAATGCCGTTGCGGCCAAAAAGCTGCTCTGCGGCAAAGCGATGGGTCGTGTCGATGGGGTAGTAGTTGTTGTGCAGGTTCAGGGTCTCCTCCCGGTGAACCGTAATGTGATCCCGTACCCAGACGGGCTTGGACGAAATCTCTTTGGCCTTTTTTTCCGATGCGAAAATAATGGCGCATGCCCCGTCGGACTGGGAGCACATGTGGATCAGGCGCAGGTCGCCGATCAGCGGCGGAGAGTTTTCCATCAGGTCTTCCATCTGGTCCCATTCCAGGTGGAACGCGCGGTGGGCATTGGGATTTTTGCAGGCATGCTTGTCCATGATGATGCGGTAGGCCATGGCGGCCCGCCGGGCGCGTTCTTCACCGAATTCGGCGATCACCTTGACCGCGGCCTGGGCGGTCAGGGCGCCGGATTGCAGCTTTCTTGCCCAAAGGGGATCGGCCATGTTGGTAATCCCGCCGGTGGTATGGCCTTCCTGCAGCTTTTCAAAGCCAATGGCCAGCACCACGTCGTACATGCCCGATGCCACAAGATTGTCGGCGCCGGAAACAAGGGTGCCGCCCGTGGTCCCGCCGGTCGTCAGGCGAAAAGATGATTTGCCGTATGCGCCGGTGCCAAGTGTGTGCCACATATCCGGCTGGTGGACCATTTCAAACAGCTCCATGTTGCCGTGCACCACGCAGTCGATGTCATTGATCGTCAAGCCCGCGTCGTCGAGGGCTTGGCGGACCGCCTCGTGAACCATTTCCGGCTGGTTTACATCCTCCCTGTGGCTGGAAAACTTGGTCTCGCCAATCCCCACAATGCCCACGTGCCGATTTTTTTGTCTGTATCCCATAGGTTTATAACTCCCTTATTTTTCAAATACCAGGACCGCGTGATGCTGGCCCGCAGGTCCCGTATTACCGTGTGCCAATCCCCTGGTCGCGTTTTCGATCTGGCGCTCACCGGCCTCGCCGCGCAGCTGAAGCACCACTTCCAGCGAACGGGCCAACCCCCCGAGCATGATCGGATTGCCGTTGAGCATCCCGCCCGACGGGTTGATATGCCGGGCCGCCATGGCGCCGGCGTCAATCCACTTGCCGGCCCCGCCTTCCGGTATAATACCCGCATTCTCGGCCCACATGGGCAGCTGGTAGGCATAAGGGTCGTTGAGTTCGATCACGTCAAACGCGGTCTTCGGGTCATCGATGCCGGCCATGGCATACGACCGCCGGGCCGCCCGCTGAAGGGCCGTGCTCGTTGACAGGTCCCGGTCCCCCAGGAAATAACTGTCCATGCAGTTGCCGAAGCCGGTCAGCCACACCGGATTGTCGGTGAATTCATGCGCCCGCTCTTCTGTGCACAAAAGCATGCCCACGGCCCAGTCGGTCACCGGGTACTGGTGAAGGGAGCGGATCGGATCACAGATCAACGGGGATTGCAGCACATCCTTTTCCGTAACCGCTTCGTTTTCACGGGCGAAAGGGTTGAGGGCGGCTTTCTCGCGCGAGCGGGCGACGACAGCGGCCAGATGTTCTTCGCTGACGCCGGCGTTTTTCATGTAGGCACGTGCCTGCAGGCCGGCGGCAGACAGGTAGTCCAGGCCCAGGGGCCGGCCATAAAAGGGATCGAACGCCAGGTTCGTGCACATCCGCCGGCTCTCGGTCTGGGACTCCTTGCAATGGCCCACGACCAGCACCAGGTCGTCGTGTCCCGAAAGGATCGAGGCCATGGCATAGGCCAGCGCATTGGCGCCGTCCTGGGCGGATTTTTCCTCCCCGCGGAAATACGCCCCGGCCGCGTCGTTAATGGCATTATCGGATATGGTCCGGGCATCGAAGACATCGTCGGAGCAGCTCACAATGCTTCGAACCCCCTTTTCCATGTCAAAGGTCACGCCAGTCTGGCCCACGATGGATTCGAAACATTCCAGTACCATGCCCTGGAATCGCTTGTACCAAATATCCGGTTCGTTCTTAATCTGCGCAACCGCGCAGACGGCGACTCTCTGGTTCATAAAACCATCCTTTTTTAATGATCATCAGATTTGACGACTTCGTAAAAAGTCCAATATCTGCGTTACGCGCGATTTCCGAAGAAATTGCGGCTTACGCCTTGTACACATGCACGTACGCCTAGTACGCTCAATTCTTCGAAAATCGCGCAAGCCTTGATCTTGAGCTCTCTTGTCACGCCTTGGCGTGATTACAAAGTCGTCTGAAACCGACTTATTACGAGACTATCAGATTTCCGGGATTTCACAAAACGCTACGAGGCTTTTCGAGAGGGTTCCGCCTCGGCATACATCTCCTCGATCAGGTCGTCGTGCTTTTCCCGCACCACGTTTCGCTTCAACTTCATGGCCGCTGTGAGCTCCCCGGTCTCCTGGGAAAATGAATTTTTAATTATCCGGTATTTCTTTATCGTCTCGTAGCTTGCGAGATGCGAATTTCTTTCGACCATCCGGTCGTCCACAATTTTAAGAAATGCATCGTTTTCAAGCAGGTCTTCCCGCTTTTCAAACGGGATATTATTCATCTGGGCAATCCGCGCGGCTTCCTCGAGATTGATATTGACAAGGGCGGACAAGAACTTCCGGCGGTCCCCGATAACCATGAAATGCTCGAAAATGGGGTCAAACTTGAACAATCCCTCGATTTTCTGGGGCGCAATGTTTTTGCCGCCGGAAGTGATGATCAAATCTTTTTTACGGTCGGTGATTTCAAGGAAACCATGCTCGTTGAAGCGGCCGATATCCCCGCTTTGGACAAACCCGTCTTCGGTGATGGTTTTTCTGGTTTCCTCGGGCATCCGCCAGTATCCTGAAAACACGTTGTCCCCGCGAATCAGGATTTCCCCGTCCTCGGCGATTTTGACCTCCACGTCCGGGATCGGTTTGCCCACGGTGCCGATATGGTAGTCATGGAGCCCGCTCAGGGTGGCCGGGGCGCAGCACTCGGTCATGCCGTAGCCTTCGATCACGGTAATCCCAGAGGCATTGAAAAACAAAATCATCTCCCGGGATGTCGGCGCGCCGGACGCCGTCATCCACCGAACCCGCCCTCCCAGCGCCTCGGAAAGCTTCTTGAATATCATGTTGTAGGCGATTTTGTACTTGAGGCCCATCACGAACGGAATCGGTTTTTTCTGCTCGCGAAGCGCGCTCATCTCGACCCCGATGTTGTAGCCCCACCGGAAAACCGCCTGACGCCAGGCGGGTTGTTCTTCCACCTGGGACAAGATCCGCTGGTACACTTTTTCCAGGACCCGGGGAACCGCCAGTATTACGGTCGGCTTCTTCTCCTTGACATCGTTGACAAATGTATCGAGGCTTTCGGCATAAGAGGCCGTGAGCCCTGCATAAATGCCCAGAAAATGGCCGGCCACCCGTTCAAAAACATGGGAAAGCGGCAAAAACGGCACCGTCTGGTCCGTGTGATCGGCAAACGTGGGCTTGATCTTGTCCAGCGACCGGATCACCGCGACAATGTTTTTGTGCGTGATCATGACGCCCTTGGGACGGCCCGTAGTGCCGGATGTATACACAATGCTTGCCAGATCGGCGGGCTCAATGGCTTCGGCAAGCGTTTCAAAACGCTTCGGATCGGCGTCATGCCGCTTTTGCCCCTGCGCCATGAAGTCATCAAAGCTTATGACATCGTCTCTTCCGGCATTCGCATCATCGGATTCATAAACCACAATTTTTTCAAGACTTGGCAGCGTATCGATAAATGTAAGCGCTTTTTCCAACTGCATACGGTTTTCGACAAACAAAATCCTTGATTCGGAATTTTCAACGATATACTGGACATCGTCGGCTAAAAGCGTCGTATAAATCGGCACCACAACGCAGCCGACACCCAGCGCCCCCATATCCGTGTAGAGCCATTCAAGGCGGTTTTCAGAAAGAATGGCGATCCGGTCTCCTTTTTCAAGGCCCGATGCGATCATTCCGAGGCCGGTGCGGCGGGCGCGGTCATAATACTGGTTCCACGTGGCCGAATGCCATTGGCCGCGAAGCTTTTTCTCAACGGCTACCCGATCGCCGTAAGTCGCCGCCCGGTTGCGAAAAACGATGTTAATCGTCTTTTCCTCCATTTTTCTCCTCCCTGGATACGTTGTCGTTGCCTGCCAGCCGAATGACAAACATAATTTTTCCGTCATTTCCGGCCACTATTTGTTCCCCCCGGCGAGGGCTCCACCCGGAGACCGTCACAATATCATTCTCGAGATAATCTCCTTCATGATCTCGGTCGTGCCGCCGCCGATGGAGAGAATCCGGTTGTCCCGGTAGAGTCTTTCAACCAGGTTTTCACGCATGTATCCATGCCCGCCAAAAATCTGGACGGCGTCATAGGTCACTTGATCCGATACGCTGCAGGCAAAATTCTTGGCCATGGAAACTTCCTTGAACTGGTTGATCCCTGCCCCCATTTTCGCCGCAACCCGGTAGGTGAATTCGGTGCTCGCTTCCACGGCGGTCGCCATGTCCACCAGCTTATGCCGGGTGACCTGGAAACCCGAAAGGGTCTTGCCAAATGCTTTACGCGCCTTGGCGTATTCCAGGGCCTCTTCAAAAGCGAGCCGGGCGGTCATATTGGCCATGATGGCAAGGGCGAGCCGCTCGGACTCGAAATTGGCCATAATGCCGGCAAACCCCATGTTTTCTTCCCCAAGGAGATTGTCCACCGGTACCCGGCAGTCGTCAAAATAGATTTCAGCCGTATCCGAAGCCCACCACCCCGTCTTTTTCAACTTTTCCGACACCGAATAGCCGGGCGAGCCGGCTTCGACAACGATCAGGCTGATGCCTCTGGCGCCTTCTTCGCCGGTTCTTACGGCGCAGGTGACATAATCGGCAACCGTTGCACTGGTGATGAATGTTTTGCTGCCGTTAACGACATAATGGTCGCCGTCCCTGACGGCGCTGGTCTGAAGGGATGCCACATCGGAGCCGCCGCCCGGCTCCGTGATAGCCAGTGCCGCCACTTTTTCCCCGGCGAGAACGGGCGGCACAAACCGCTGCTTCTGGGCCTCGCTGCCCATGGACAGTATCGGCGGGATGGCGATATTGAGCGATCCCAGGCCGGCGCAGAATCCGCCGGACCCGGAACGCATCAACGCCTCGGTCACCGCCACCCGGTAAAACACATCCGCAGGTATGCCGCCGTATTCCTCCGGAAAGCCGATGCCAAGAATATCCATATCAGCGGCTTTCCTGTATATTTCCCTGGGAAAGCCGCCGGCTTCCTCCCATTCGTCAATATAGGGGAGCACCTCTTTTTTGATAAACTCCCGCACCGATTTCCGGACCATTTCATGCGACTCGGTAAAATACTGCTGGCATTCGCATTCGGTCTTGAATTCATATTTCATGCGACATATCCTTCGGTTTCATTACCGCGTTTCCACAACAAGTGCGCCTAGCCCATGGGGACCGGCGGTATTGCCAGGCATGAGCCTTCCGCAACCAGTTCGTCGTTCTGGTTGGTCCAGCGCAGCTCCATTCTGACCCACTTTCTTTTTTCTATTTTTTCGACCACTTCACCGGTGGCGGTAATGGTATCCCCGATATAGGTCGGCTTCCTGAAACGTACGGTGATCTCCGGAATGACCGTGCCGAGACCGGGCAGCTTCATGCCCAGCACCGGTGCGATCAGGCTCTGGGGAAGGCCGCCGTGGGCGATCCGCGTGCCGAAAGGCGTTTTCTTTGCAAAGTCCTCGTTGACGTGCATGGGGTTGAAATCCCCGGTAATGCCGGCGAACTGGTACACGTCGGATTCGCTGATGGTCTTGGTAAAGGATGCCGACATGCCTTCTTCCAGCTCCTCGTAGGTGTATCCCAGAGTCGCGCCGGCTTTTTCGCCGGCTGGCCGGAAGCACTCGATATCCATGATCGAATTGGTGCTTTTCCGGGCAAAAACCGCCTTGACCCGGTCCCCTTTTCTGATTTTTGTAAGCCCGATGCCCTTTACAATGTGCGTAATGGGCGTATCGGCCCCGTCAAGTTTTATCTGTGCCAGGATGTAGGGCGGCTTGATCGGCTGGTGGGGCTCTTCATAACGGATAACGGTATGCCCGGTGACCGTCCCTTCGTTTTTCAGCTCAACCCAGTTCCCGGAAATATCGGTAAAGCAGTATTCGCACGTCTGGCGGGGCGGTACGAAAACCTTGGCGCACTTGTCGCACCGGATGCCCATTATCTTGTTCTCGTCACGCAGGCTGATCAGAAACCGGCTCCCCGTCCTTCCGGCAAAGTACTGGTATGGAAGGGCGAGCTTCCCTTCTACGACATGGCAATCATCGGTCGGTTTATTCATTTTCGATCCCTTTATATTGAATGTTGGTGATGGCTTCAAAGCAAGATGTACTTGCCAATACCCTTGTTAGCTGCCGCGGTCATGGCGAATCATCAATCACCTCGAAATAGAGGATATCCGTGATGGCGCCCTTGCGCTCGGGGCTCCAAACAGGCCTTACCCGCACCCCTTGGCGGCACTTGTCGATATCGTCGGGATTGAGCTCGTGCCAGAGGGTTTCATGTCCTTGACACCCATCGAGCAGAAAATGAGCCGATATGTAAGGCGTCTCCCGGCTTTCACCGGTTAACGGGTCCGGGCTGGCATAGTAGGTGATATCCGCTTTGGCAATGGACCCTTCAGGGCCGACCTCGACCCACTCGTCGGCACGCACGACGCATACCGCGCATACTTCACGCGCCGGAAGCTGGCGCCGCCCGCAGGAAGGGCACTTATTGGCCAGGATTTTCTTTTCCTTGAATCCGTTTAAAAATTTTCCCATCACCGGTCCCGAAGCAAAGCGCTGGGGAATGGAAAGGACGGTTTTGTAGACGATCAGTTCTTCGGCTTGATCTTCGTCCGCCGCACCCGGCGGCTGATATTTCTTGAAAAACTGGGTCGCCTTGGTCAGCAGCCCGATATCCCCTTCCACCTTGAGTTTGCCGGAAGTAAAGGCGCTCATGCCGTCGAGTTTGCCAAGGGTGATGTCGATCCAATCCCTGGCCGCGCAGGTCGTGGTAACATCCGGATCATGGAGCCCCTCGAGCACCTTGACGTCGCCGTCATTGACGCAGACCGTCCACTCGCCGCCGCCCGTGCCCGTGATGACATAGCCGTAGTTGGCCTTGACGCCCTTGACGCCTTCCGGGTTGACCCGCGATTCCATGGTACCGAAAATGTCGACGACCTCCACCTCGGGTTCGCCCTTGGGCGGCTGGTATTTATTGAAAAACTGGGTGGCCTTGGTCAAAAGGCCCAGGTCGCCTTCCACTTTCAGCTTGCCGGAAGAAAAGGCGGTCATGCCGTCGAGCTTGCCCAAAGTGATGTCGATCCAGTCCTGGGCCGCGCAGGTGGTGGTCACGTCCGGATCATGGAGCCCCTCGAGCACCTTGACGTCGCCGTCGTTGACGCAGACCGTCCACTCGCCGCCGCCTTCGCCCGTGATGATATAGCCGTAATTGGCCTTGACGCCCTTGACGCCTTCCGGGTTGACCCGCGATTCCATGGTCCCGAATATATCGGCCACGGTAGCCCCGGATTTCTGACGCTTGGGCGCCCCTTCCACCGCCCATTGGCGCAGGGTCTTCTTCAGCACCTTGCCGATGGGGTTCCTTGGCATATCGACTTCAAGGATTTCCACGTACTTGGGCACCTTGAAGGACGCAAGATTTTCCTTGCAGTAATCAATCACCTCCTCTTCGGTCAGGGTATCATCCGAGGGGATGATAAACACCTTTACCTCTTCCCCCATCACATCGTCGGGCACGCCAACGGCCGCCGCCTCCATGACTTTCGGGTGATTGGCAAGGGAATTGTCGATTTCCTTGGGATAAATGTTCTCACCGCCCCGGATAATCATGTCCTTTATCCGGTCAACGATGAAAATATAGCCGTCCTCATCCTTGATGCCCATATCCCCGGTATGGAAAAAACCGTTTTGGTCGATGGCTTCCGCCGTGGCTTCCGGGTTGTTGTAGTACTCCTTCATGACGTTGTCGCCGCGTATCACGATTTCTCCCGGCTCATGGGGGGGCTGCTCATTGCCATCTTCGTCCACGATAAGCACTTCCTGGCCGGGCAGCGGCAGACCGATGGACCCGGCTTTTCGTACACCATCGCGGGGATTGATGGTACTGACGCAGGTGCCCTCGGTCAGGCCATAGCCTTCGATGATCTCGACGCCGAAGGTCTTTTCGAAGTTCTTCATCAGGTCTTCGCTTAAAGGAGCGGCGCCGCAGATACCGAATTCAAGCGAGGAAAGATCATACTGCTGGCGCGTCGGGTCGGTCAGAAGGATCTGGTAGACGGCCGGAACCGCCGACCAGAAATTGACCTTGTATTGATCCACGACCTCCCAGAACTCTTTCGCTGAAAATCCCTTGCGCAGTATGATATGGTGTCCCTTGTCCATGGCGGACATGCAGGTCAGCATGGCATTGACGTGAAAAAGCGGCAGGAAGCAGAGAAAATTCTTGTTCTCTTCGCGCGTCAGCGCTGCATTGATCATCTTTGCATCGGCAATAATGTTTTTGTGCGACAGCAAAACGCCCTTGGGGTTCCCCGTGGTGCCGGAGGTATAAAAAATATAGGCGGATTCTTCGGGGTCGGCGTCGCACGTGACAAACGAATCGTCCCCTTCTTCCATTAGCTTGTCAAAGGACATATAATTGCCGGACGGTTCCGGGCCGATTTCGATGATGGTTTCAAGATGCGGGCACTTGTCCTTGATATCGTCGAAAATCGGCATGTACTGGTCTTCAACGATGAGCCCCGAGCCTTTTGAGTGGTTAAGCAGGTACTCGACTTCCGGCCCTTTCCACCAGCCGTTGATAGGACCAGCAACCGCGCCGATCTTGATGGCGGCATAATAGGCCATCAATGTTTCGGGGCTGTTTTGCACCCAGACGTGAATAAAGTCGCCTTTTTTGATTCCCAGCTTTTTGAGGGCGTTGGCGAGGATGTGCACCTTGCGCTGAAATTCCCCGTACGTGTATTGGACATCATAGAATGTCATGTAGGGAAAACCACTGTAGCGCGCCACGCAATCATCGATATAATCCCCGATGTTCTTGCCGGAATAATCTTCCAATTGGCCATAACTCATTTTTTGCCTCCCGATATCGTTCGCGCTTGCCGGAACCGCATTTTTTTCGATTCCCGGATGTCCCGGGGGGTTCCGGCGCCTGCCGTTGTTTTTTGCCATTTTCCTGGTTGCCGCCAGGTGTGGTTTCAATGGTATTATGAGGTGCCGGGTTCCGCCCTGGTCAACAGGTGCAGCGTGGTCCACAGCGTCCCCCCGAACCCGGACGCCAGTGCCACATCCACATTGCCCGGCACCTGGTGATCACCCGCCCTCTCCATGATCTGGAGGGCCGCCTCCGCGACACGGATCATGGCGGTGGCGCCGATGGGATTGGATGCGATAACGCCACCGGACGGATTGATTGGAAATTTACCCTCAATGGTGATCTCATCATTTTCAAGCATTTTCAGGTGCTCGTCACCTTCAAGCAGCAGAAATTCCCGTATCCAGTCCAGTCCCCACCAGGAAGACGGGTCATACATTTCAAAGACATCGATCTGCTCTTTGGGATCGGTAATGCCGTTTCGTTCGAACATTTTCCGGGCAGCGTACTTGTGTGTCATCAGTACCGGCGCGTCTCCGAAGAGATGAAAACATTCCTCCCGGTGAACGGTTATGTGATCCTTGACCCATGCGGGTTGGGCGCAGAGCTGCTTCGCTTTTTCCGGTGATGCAAATACAATAGCGCACGCGCCGTCGCTCTGGGAGCACATGTGAATCATGCGAAGCTCGCCGACCAATGCCGGTGAATTGACCATCAGGTCTTCGGCCTGGTCATAATCCAAGCCCAGCCGGCGGTGTGCCTTTTCATTTTTCATGGCGTGCTGGTCCATGATAATGCGGTATTTCATGGACGCCCGCTTGGCACGATCTTCACCGAACTCGGCAATCATTGCGTCGGCCGTCATGCCTGTGAGGGCGCCGGTCTGCAGCTGACGGGCCCACAAGGGGTCGGCCATGTTGGTAATGCCGCCGGTGGTGTGCCCCTCCTGAAGCTTTTCAAAACCGACAGCCACAACGATATCGTGCAGGCCGGAGGCCACGAGGTAGTCCGCCGCACTGCACAGCGTCGCGCCGGTGGTGCCGCCGGTGGTCACCCGCATGCATTCCTTGCCGTAGGCCCCGGTGCCGATGGAATGCCAGAGATCCGGCTGATGCACCATTTCAAAAAGCTCCATGTTGCCGTGCACGATGCAGTCGACCTCATCCATGGTGATGCCGGCCTGTTCGAGCGCCTCGGCAAGGGCCTCATGGATCATCTCCGGCTGGTTGACCTCTTCCCTGTGGCTCGAATGAAAGGACTGACCAACCCCTATAATGCCAACATTCCTGTTTTTTTTCATAGCTGTATGCCTCCTAACTGCGTTCAAGAATGACAACCGAATGGAACTGTCCGGCCGGTCCCATTACCCCGTGCGCCAATGCTTTTTGAGGACTGCCGGCCTGCCTGTCGCCCGCCTCGCCCTTCAGTTGGAGCGACGCTTCCGCCGCGCGGACCAGGCCGCCCAGAATCATGGGATTGCCGGCCAGCATGCCGCCGGACGGGTTGACATTCATCTTTTCCAGTCCGCCCTCATTGATCCATTGGCCGCCTTTGCCTTCATCGCAAAGCCCCAGCCCTTCCATCCACATGGGAAGCTGGTAGGCATAGGGTGCGGATAGTTCGACAAGGTCGATCGCTTCTCTGGGATTGCCGATGCCGGCACGGTCGTAGGCGCGCCGGGCCGCTTTCTGTAGAGCGAAATTGGAGGTCAGATCACGGTCCCCCAGGAAGAAACTGTCCATGCAGTTGCCGACGCCCGTAATCCAGACGGGCGTATCGGTAATCTTTTTGGCGATATCCTCGGCCGCCAGAATCATGCCGACCGCGCCGTCGGATACCGGGTGTTCATGAAGCGACCGGATCGGATCGGCGAGCATGGCCGATGCCATTACCTGTTCTTCGGTCACCGGCTCGAGGCTTGCGGTATGGGGGTTTTTGGCCGCCCTTTCCCGGGCACGGACCACGATATGGGCCAGCTGCTCATCTGTAATATTTGACTTTTCGCCGTATGCCCCCGCCTGAAGCCCCGCCGCAGCGCAAAAATCAAGGCCCAACGGACGCGTATAGAACGGGTCAAACGATAGATGGGTCACCATGTTGCGGCTTTTGCCCTGGGATTCCTTACAGTGGCCCAGGACGAGCACGATGTCATGGTGGCCGGATGCGATGGCTGCCAGGCCGTAATATATCGCCTGAATGCCGTTTTGGGCGACCTTTTCCTCGCACCCCATATGGGCCCCTAAAACATCCGTCATGGCATTGTTGGAAATGGTCCTGGCATCGAACACATCGTCTGAGACGCTGATGGACATATCAATGCCTTCCCCCGGTTCGTGCCGTGTAAATTTCAGCCCGGTCCGGGCCTGGAGTGACTCCACGACTTCCAGTGCCATTCCCTGGAACCGGTCGTACCACCGGTCGCGCACCCAGTCTGTCTGCGCAACGGCACAAATTCCGACTCTTCTGGCCATTTTTTCCTCCTGGTGAGTAAGTTGTAAGTTATAAGTTGTAAGTTGTAAGTTGAAGGTAAATTGTCGGTTCCTTATCTTGTGACTTTACGAGGTCATCAAGGTTTGATGGCATCGTACAAAGTCGGTTTCAGACGGCTTTGAAAAAAGTTCAAGATCAAGGCTTGCGTGATTTTCGAAGAATTGAGCGTACTGAGGTGTACGTGATATTCTTCGGAAATCGCGCATAACGCAGATATTGGACTTTTTACGAAGCCGTCAAAGTTTTGCGGATCGGAACGGTGACACACCGACCCCACTGGCTTCGGTGTAGCAATTCCAGAATTCACCTCTTTTAATGGCCCGGAGAATGCTGTCCTTATCCCTTGCACAATCCATCTCGACCCATGCCCGGCCGCACCCGATCCGGGTGTGGGAATCGTCCGTGGCGATCTTGTGAAACGGTATTTCGGTTGTTTCATACTCCCGGGTTCTGAACCCTTTCGAGGTCACCTCAACGGCATCCAGGGGGTAGCGGTGGGCCACGGCGAAAATCCGCTGCTTGACTTTTTCAAGGGGGAGGTCGAGTTCGGACGGGTGATTGAAGATATGCAGCACTTCATCATTGCCGCGAATCTGATTGATATGGACATACCCTTTTTCAAATACCGTCAACTCGACCCCCTTGAAAATAATGAGATCCGTGTTCAGGCGATCTATAATGCGGTAGCATTTGGGCCGCATCAGGTAGTCATGGTCGGTCAGCGCAATGAAATCAAAACCCAGCTGCGAGTAGATCTTTACAGTCTCCATAATGGTCAACTCGCCGTCGGAGCATGTGGTATGAACGTGCAGGGCGCCTTTTAAGTGCATGATCCGTTTTCCGTAAAAAGATTTTCGATTCCGCCCAGAATAAACTCCACGGCATCCCGGCCGATCGGCTTCAGGTCGTCGGACATGTCGCGCCAGAACATATATTGGTAGGCAACGCGTTCATAAATCCCGAGAATGCTGACCGTGATGACTTCAGCGGCAAACTTGCTCTTGAAGCGGATGCCCTGGTTTTCGCAAACGGCAAGCAGGGCTTCTTTCACATCGCCCGTAAGTTTATCGGATATCTCCTTTCGGCACTTTTCCACTTCCGGGCCGTTGCCGACCGATTCACGAAGAAGAATAGCCACTTTCTCGGGGTTATTGGTGCAGAAATCCTCAAAAAAGGCGTAGCCGGCCCGTTTAAATCCTTCCAGGGTCGAGCCGTGCTTTTTGAATTCCCTCCCAAGGGTTTTTCTGACCAATTGCCCGATTTCATCGATAAGCTCAATCAGCAATGCTTCTTTGTTTTTGAAGTAAAAATAAAGCGCGCCCACGGACATTTCCGACATATCGGCAATGTTTTCCATGGACGCCTTATGGTATCCTTCACTTGCAAAGAGGGTTGCCGCGGATTTGAGAATGGACTGGTAGCGGTGCTCCCGCTCCCGCTGCCGGCGTAGTGCGGAACGGGACATATCCTGCTCGTTCGTGTTTCGTTTTGCGTTGTTGTTTTTGCCGGTGGACCTGTTTTTTGCAGTCATAATAAATCCCTATGCCTTTACCCCGAGCGCCGCGTCGCCGATTTTCACCCTTGACAACTCCGTCGAGGTGCCGAACACCTCTCCGTAACGGGCGCAGCAATATGCCCGTTCTACCGGGTTCGCACCGAAATACGCACTGGAGCCCAGGATTTTCATCGCCTCGCCCGCCACCTGTGCCGCAGACTCGGCGCAGAAAACCTTTGCGCAAAGGCTCAGGTCATCGGCTTCCTTTGGCTTGTTTTCAAAGGTCCACGCCGCCCGTATCGCCAGCAGCTGGGACGCCTGGTAAAGGGTAAGCATTTCCGAGAGCTTGAACCCGATTTCCTGGTAGGCGATAATCGGCTTTCCGCCGGTTCGGTGGTTTTTGGCATAGTCGCGGGCGGCCTCGAAAGACGCCTTGGCAAGTCCGATGCTCGCCCCCATAAGCACCTGGTTTTCATATAACCGGAGGATGGCGGTCATGTTCTCTTTAGGGCCGCATTGAATGACCCGGTCTTCGTCAACGGCGCAATTTTCCAGGTTCACCCCGGAGATGGCGGCCCCCTTGTATCCCAGCGCATCACCCGGCAGGTCATTAATGGTCATGCCGGGCGCACCTTTTTCCACCAGAAACAGGGCCGGTTTGTCATCAAGCAGACCAACCACCCCGATCACCGAAGCAACCGGGGCATTGACGACAAACTGCTTTGTGCCGTTGAGGACAACCCCGCCATTCCGCCGCTCCCCGGTGGTTGCAAGGGGATCGTTGTCCACGTTCACGGTTTGCTCGCACAGGGCTAAGGCGCCAAGGGATTCGCCGGCCAGCAGGGGGGTGAGAAACGTCTTTTTAAGGGTTTCATTTCCCCATCGCGCGATCGCCCGGCCAAGCACCCGCACGCTGTATTCGGCGGACAAATAGAGTGACGGGGAAACCGCGGCCACCGCCTCCATGGCGCCCATCATCGTCGTTGTCCCGTAAAATCCATCGATATCCTCTATGGCGAGTTTCAGGTAGGGCGTTTGTCCCAGTTGTTTCATCGCCTCTTGTATGTTTTTCCGGCATTCATCCGCGCCCGTATCCATTGGGTGTTCGGCGGAATGTGCCGATACCAGCTGGTGGAGTTCTATAAACAGCTCAAATTCCTTTTTGGAATAATCGTAGTTCATACGTCGTGTCCTCGTCGCTTCAAGTTTATATGCAAAATACCCGCTTGTCACATTGCCCCGGTTTGGGCGCCACAGGCTACATGAGCTTGGATATAATCATCTTCTGTATATCCGATGTGCCGCCGCCGATGGGCGCAAGGCGGCTGTCCCTGAAGATGCGCTCCATGTCGTATTCGTGGCAGTAGCCGTAGCCGCCGTGAACCAGCATGGCGTCGTTCGCGGGCCCGACGCTCCAGTCGCCCACAAAAAGCTTTGCCACTGCCGCCTCGAGGTGATTGAGCGGGCGGCCCTGATCCTTGCACCAGGCAATGCGGTAAATCAGGCTTCGGGCCGCTTCGCCGAAGATCCGGATGTTGGCCAGTTTCCGCTTCGTGGCCTGAAATTGGCCGATGCTGCGGCCAAACTGGACCCGTTTTTTGGCATAATCGGCGCAGCGTTTGAGCATGTAGGTTGATACACCGACAAAGGGCGCAAGCAGTGCACTTCGATCCCACTCCACCGTCTGCAGCGACATGTTGAATCCGTCCCCTTCGTTTCCAAGAAGATTTTCAGCCGGAATTTCACAGTTGCTGAAAAACTGCTCCGAGGTCTGGGATGTGCGCACCCCCATCTTGATCAAGGGCTCGCCGCAGGTGTACCCGGGGGTATCTTTTTCCACCAGAAATGCCGATATGCCCATGTGTTTGGCATCGGGATCGGTTTTGGCATATACGACGCTGACATCGGCGATGGGCGCATTGGTAATGAAAATCTTGCTGCCGTTAAGGATATATTTATCTCCCTTTTTTTCGGCGGTCGTCTTCATGGACGCGACATCCGATCCGGCATCCGGTTCGGTCAACCCCATGCAGCCGATCCACTCGCCGGAGCACAGCTTCGGGATGTATTTTTTTCTTTGCGCTTCGGTGCCATGCTTGAATATTGTATCGGCGCACAAAAAGGAATGCGCGCCATAGGCGAGCGTCAGGCCGCCGTCAACACCGGCTTCTCCCAGCGCCTCCCCCGCCATGACGGTGGTGGTCACATCCGCCCCGCCGCCACCGTAGGATTCAGGGAAGTGAAGCCCCAATATACCGAAATCCCCTAACTTCCGGAATGACTCGAAATCAAACGCCTTGTTGAGATCAAATTCCTGCACCCGTGGAACAATTTCCTTTTTGGCAAAGCGTATGATCTCTTTTTTGAACATCTCCTGTTC
>SL_8KL_010_SEDDRAFT_10001692_pt1 | contig 19054 bp, 23 predicted proteins | sample SodLakKL_010_SED_4_FD_11160 | JGI IMG/M metagenome (IMG submission 11160)
TTGATATCACCTGTCTTAAAACATAGGTGACATAGCTTGAGATAGAGTTGAATCCTGTACCTTCCATTCTCTTTTTTATCTTTTTAGCTAACGGTTTTGGTATCGAAACTGTCGTATATTTTTTGGAACTCATGATTTCACTTCCTTTAACTATATTTCATTATATTTAATGATATGTCATTAAGATATATTATAAATAAATTTTGGCCTGCATTTTAAAAAATCGACCTAAAACTAATATATATTACAGTGATAAAATTTAAATAAAATGATTACTCTATTAAAATTAGTCATGAAAAAGAAAAAAATCGCACTATCGTCTATAATATGGTGGGTATTTATCTTGTTATGGTTATTCTTTGCTCGGTTATATATTTCAGATGGATATGGCTTTAATTATGGATTTCTAACCGGAGTTACAACCGGTCTGTTTTGGATTCCTGGGGAATATATTATGAAAGAAAAATCATCGTCGAACAAAACATTTTTTATCGGTATAATCATTTTTGGTCTAATATGGGGAATTACGATTATGTTCTTACTATATTATGAGTTTATCAATCCAATATTTTTTAACGAATCGTTCATTCCAGGAGTACTATCAATAATACCTTTAATCTGGATTAAAAGATTGTACCACGATAGAGCGAATATGTTTGATGATGGGCTTTTTGAAATATATCGTCCACACGAATAAGTCTTAATTTAATCGTTTACTTCCTCTAGCTCATCTAACTCAATCATGATCTCTCTTTTCAAGTGTTCATCTTGAATTCCCTGTTTAAATATTTTGTAATTTGATAATAGGTTATATTCAATTAGTTTTGATGGTGAATTTTTGAGCTCGTTAAATGCATATAAAATTATGTCTTTAAAGAATTTATCTCCCTCATTCCAACCCAATGCCTCAATAGTTTCATCATCCATGTTGGNTAAGAATACATTTTCTTTTATGTTTTTAATGGTCTCAAGTTCATTTTGGTCTAGATTTATTTCCAATTGGAAAGTATCTTGAATCGGTCGATCGATCTCNNTTTCTTCCTGTTCTGACTCTCCTTCCAGGTCTTTAACGTNTTGTTCTTTTGTTTCATCTTCATCTATTAGATTTAATTTATCCCATCGACCTTTTTTCTCTATCTCAACAAAACCTTTATTTTCTAAATTTCCAAGTATACTGTCAATATCCTCATCATTGATATCTTTTAGTTCATTTTTTAACGAATATACTGTAATTCCATCCGAAGGTATATTCTTTATAATTTTATTTTCAAGTTCAATTTCATTAATATCAGGTTCTTCATTTTTTTCAAATTCCTTATCAATCTTTGAGGAAATATTTTTCAATTTTTCATTGGCTTCTTTGTACTCACCTTGATCTGTTAATCTTTTTACCTGTCTCAGTCCTTCTTGAATATTTATATTATTTCCATTTTCTTTCAGCTTAATCAATTTTTCTTTTCTAGATTTCAATTTATCATACATCTCTAATATATGATTAGCCTGTTCAATGGATTCTTCAGAAAATTTGATAGCTTCCTCATAGTTCTCTTGGTTTTTCATATTCACTGCTTTTCTTATCTTTTCTTTAACACCGTTGACGTTTATGTTGGTGTATCTTGCTTCTGAGAGGAAAACTTTTGCCTCCATCAATTTCTCCTCCATTTCGTCTTTCATTCGATTGGAATTTTTGGTCATATTGTTTCTCCCTCGTAACATTTAATAAGACTTTGTTATATATAATATTTTTCAGTTTGAAGAAACATTAGGTATGAGAATGTTTAAATGACATGTAAAACATACTAATATCAATTGATAATATTGGGGACTTATATGGATAAAAAAGATATATTAAGTACTATTGAAGCTGAACAGGTAAAATTTGTCGAATTACAGTTCATGGATATTTTAGGTGGTGTGAAAACCGTATCTATACCTGCAAAACGCCTAGAGAGAGCTATAGACGAAGGAGTGGTTTTTGATGGTTCCTCAATTGTTGGTTATGCGACCATCGATGAATCTGATCTTAGGGCATATCCAGATTTGGATACATTTCTAATATTTCCCTGGTCTGAAGGGCATATTAAAACAGCTAGGATGATCTGTAATATTTACGATTCTGAAGGAAAGCGCTTTGAAGGAGATCCTAGATATATATTACAAAATGTAATGGATAAAGCTGAGAAGATGGGGTATAAATTGAATACAGGCCCAGAATTCGAATTTTTTCTATTCAAATTGGATGATGTAGGTAAACCAACAAGAAACCCCGATGATGAAGGCGGATATTTCGATTTGATGCCTTTGGATAGAGCTGAAAAAGTTAGAAAGGAATGTAATCTTTATTTTGAAGAAATGGGATTTGAAGTCGAGGCTTCACATCATGAAGGTGCTGCTGGACAACATGAAATCGATATAAGATACGGAGAAGCTCTAGATATTGCTGATTCGATAATGACGCTTAAGCATTGTATAAAAACTGTTGCAGGATTGAATGACTTACATGCAACTTTCATGCCTAAACCAGTCAAAGAAATCAATGGATCTGGGATGCATATACATTTGAGTTTGTTCGATAAGAATGATAAAAATGTTTTCTACGATCCTAAATCAGAAGATGGTTTAAGTAAAATTATGAGATATTTCATAGGTGGCCTTATTAATTACTCAAAGGAGATATGTGCGATTCAAAATTCATGGGTCAACTCTTTTAAAAGATTAGTACCTGGATACGAAGCACCAGTGTATATATGTTGGTCTTATCTAAACAGAAGTGCTTTATACAGGATACCAGCTGGTAGAGAAAGTTCAACGAGGGTTGAAGTAAGGAACCCAGATCCAGCCGGGAATCCATATCTACAATTTTCAACTTTGTTATCAGCTGGGCTTAAAGGTATAGAAGAAAAAATAAATCCTCCGGACCCAGTTGAAAATGACATCTATAGTTTAGATATCAAGCAAAAAACGGAAAAGGGCATTGAATCTCTCCCGACCAACCTTGGTAATGCATTGAAGGTTATGGATGAAAGTAGATTAGTTAAAGAGACGTTGGGTACACATCTTTTCGAACATTTTATTTATAAGAAAAGAGAAGAATGGAACGAATATCGACAGCATATATCCAAATGGGAGATAGACCGTTATCTATCTTATCTTTAAATGATTTAATATGAAAAGACTACAACCTCTATGGAATCATAAAGCGTTATCAATAGATAAAACGCTTATAATTGCCGATCTTCACATAGGTTATGAAAGAGAGTTGGAGGATAAGGGGGTTAATCTACCAAGCCAGACTAATATCATGGAAAAAGAGATCAATAACATATTAGAAGATGATGTTTATAATAGACTTATTATCAACGGTGACCTCAAACATAACATACCATCTAGTAGCTGGCAGGAATACAAAGAGATACCAAATGCTATAGATATGTGGCTGAGCTTAGTAGATGAAATACATTTGATTCCAGGAAACCACGATGGTGGTATAGATAAGTATCTACCTAGTGATGTGGTAATACATGGATCGCATGGTAGTGTTTTCGATGGTATAGGAATATTACATGGGCATGCCTCACCGTCCGAGAGTGTATTAAAGTCTGAAACTATCATATTGGGACATAATCATCCAACAATATCTTTATTTGATAATTTAGGTGTTCGAGAAAAGATACAATGTTGGATAAAACTAAAATTCGAATTTGAAGGTCATAAGGGTGATATTATCATCATACCACATTTCAATCCACTCATGGGTGGCAACAGTATCAATGATAATGGATATTTAGGACCCATATTGAAAAACTCCAAGTTAAAAAACCAAGAGATATATCTTTTAGATGGGACATTTTTAGGAGAGATTGAAGATCTGATATCTCTTCAACCAAGAACATATAATGACATGAGTTCAGATATCAAATAAGCCCCTATCAGATTTTAACTTTATGGATAAAGCTAAACATATTTTTGAAGTGGAAAGTCCCAAATTTTTTGCAGCAAGACCTCCTTTGACAATTATCTTACCGTCTACATCATTTTTTGAGGCATTCTGTAAAGCATATCCAAGTGCGTTCCCTACATCGATTAACCTGTATATACAATTAGGACCTTCAAAGATATCTTTTCGTGGATCAGCTTTTTCCATATCTTCGCAGGTTTCATATCCACAGGCTTTACAATTTATACCGATACCAGGATGCTTATCGAGGCCAACAAGTATAATTCCATCGGACTGCTCTACCTCCTCACCTTTTTCTGTAAATGTTTCATCTTTTCTTTCATCTGCAAGTTGATACATCTCTTCTACCAGCATCTCTTTTTCGGCCTCATCGAGTACTGAGATATCCAGAAAGGATTCGTCTAATGCCTTTGGTGAATTTTTAGCAGCTATTGCCATCAATTTAGTTATAATATCAGTTTCTTCTTTCATCATACTCAACTTTGTATAGTATTCGTTCTGTAAAAGGTTATCCCTCGGATCAATCATATAAGAATGAGAGTAATCCACCTAACAAAGAAAATGTCCCTGCAAGTAAACCAACTATCCCTCCTAGTACGATGAGTATGATAGAGAAAATTATTGTAATCATTGACCACTTGAATTTCTCGAATTCAATCCGATGAAAAGCCATCAGTAACAAAAATCCAAATATAATATTTATCAATAATTTAAAAAATAGATTAGTGAAAGGTTCGGTTCCTACCGACAAAACGAAATGGAGTGAACCGATACCCATGGCGATATAGGAACCAATGACGATGAGGATTTTATAAATATCTAGGTCTTCCAATTCATTGATCGAGGTGGGGCTGTTTTCTAAAAGGTCATCTAATACTTTTGATTCTGACAAGTTGGGTATATCCATCCTTATTCACTGACTCCATATCGTTCAATATATATAAATCGTTTTTCTTTACGGCAATCGTAACACACTTAAAAGGCGTCTACATTTCATTTTCATGAAACTAATAATTTCATCAAATATGGATCATGCAAGTAAGAATATTCTAGATAACCTTCTCCAGGATGACTGGGAAAAAATTGCAGAATATCAGGATAACCCAGTTTGCAGAAAAGGTGATTTTATATCAGCTACCATAGAAAAACATCACATATATGAAGATAACCTAGATAAAAAATTATCAAAAGAACTATCTCTAAAGTTCGATCTAGTGATATTTATCTCAAAACACGCTTCAGAAGCAGGAATAAACTCTCTTACGGTCCATCCCATCGGAAATCTAGGTGAAGCAAAATTTGGTGGTAAGGATGGCGAACTTGTCCCATCAGCACCTCATGAGATGACACATTCATTAAGAACGATGAAAAATAATTATGAACAATATGATTCGATTTCCAATTACGATGTGTCATTTGAAGCCACACATCATGGCCCTTATCTTGAAACAAGAACATTTTACATAGAAATAGGTAGTGATAAGAAGCGCTGGCAGGACAAAGATGCAGGTGCTGTTATCGCAAACACTGTTTTAGATCTGGAAGATGATGTGCTTACTGACTTACCAGTAACCATATGTATAGGAGGGGGACATTATGCACCAAGATTTACTGACCTGGCATTAGAAAAAAAGGTTTCCATCGGCCATATGGTCCCGGGTTGGGGATTGAAATACTTGACAAAAAAAACACTGGTAAAGGTCGTTGAAAATACACCATCTGCAGAATATCTTTATTTTGATAGAAGCAGTACCAAAGGAAAAGAAAGGAAGAGAATTGAAAAATGGGTAAAAGAAAAAGATCTTGATTTACAAGTGATAAGGTCTAGTGAATTAAAGGATCTCTAATCCTGCTTCTCCCATTTTTTTAGTTCCATGACCACTGAGAGTGTTTCCCCTTCTTTTATTTCTTCTCTTATCCTGTTCTCTTTTTCCATAACATCTAGGGCTCTATTTGCTATCTGGACAGCTTCTTCTTTAGGTACAACCATGACTCCACTATCGTCACCGATTATCCAGTCACCTGGTCTTACTTTCCTTCCACCACAAATTATATCATTATTCAGACCGCCGTATCCTTTAGGTTCCCCAGCATTAGATGCTCGATATCTAGCGAAAACCGGAAAACCAAGTTCTTCTATGTCATCAACATCTCTTATAGCCCCATCTATGACCACACCGTCTATACCTTTCTTGTGGCATGACCAGGATGCAAGTTCACCCCAAACAGCGTTTCTTCCAGAATCCGCATCGATGACTATTACCATGCCCTCCTCTGCCTCTTGAATGGCTTCCACGGGTTTAGCCCAATCTCCATCGACTGTTTTCACAGTGAATGCCTTACCTACCATTTTTTTTCCTTTAGTAGTCATAGGATGGATACCCTCCATAGACTGTTGTCTATGCATAGCATCAGATATATTCGGTGTGGACACTTTTTTGAAAACCTCTTTAATACGTTCTGATCCAAATTTTTTGGATATCTCGGACTTTACTGATATTTTTTCAGTGATGGCTTTTTTAATCTTTCTTGCAGCTTCACTGACATCTTTAGATTTTGTTATAGCGCCACCAACGATGATGATATCAGCTCCCCTTTCAACAATTTTAGCTGCATCTTCAGAAGTTATACCTCCAGCTGCTGCTATAGGAACAGTGCTTACCGAAGATACCTCTTCAACAATCTCAAGTGGATCGATACCTTTCATCTGTGCATCTACCCCGACATGAACACCCAGATAATCAATACCTAGTTGACAAACCTCCTTCGCTCTCTCGACTTTATTTGGCACCTGAATTAGATCTACGAATATTTCAGCATCGTAATTCCTAGCTGCCCTTAAACTCTCTTTTATTGTTTCGTCATCTGAAGCACCTAATATACCTATTATATCAGCTCCAGCTTTGGCAGCCATCTCCACTTCCAAAGCACCAACATCCATAGTTTTCATATCCGCAAATATTATCCTATCTGGAAATTCTTTTCTTAATCTCCTAACTGCCTCCATACCTTCGGATTTTATAAGGGGGGTTCCAGCTTCTAACCAATCTACTCCACCTTCAACAGCAGCTTTAGCTATCTTCACCGCTCTCCTCAGATTCATAAGGTCTAATGCAACTTGGAGTTTTACATTCATGGTTTTGTATGGTTAGAGTACGTTAAAAAATTATCGATTTAATAGATTATAATTTTTTAGAAAATAAGTACCGCTTTCGGGGCAAAAATAGAAGTATTACTTTTTAAATACACTTTACATATATGTGATAAAATGAGTGAATTAACTTTTAATATAAATGAGGAAAAGGATATCCCTGAGGTCGACGTGCTTTTAGCGGGATTCCCTGGTACAGGACTAGTAGGGGGTATTGCTTCGGAGCAGCTTATCAATAGCCTTGATTTAGAACAGATCGCTTCAGTAGAATCAGAAGAATTCCCTCCTACTGCAGTGATCTTCAATGGTATTCCAAGAAGACCTGTGAGGATCTTTTGTGGGAAAGGCTTTCTTTTAGTCAAGTCTGACATGGTTATCCCTCCTAATATAGCTGAACCTTTAGCAAGAAGTCTGATAGATTGGAGTCTAAATCATGATATAGAAGAAGTGATAATACTAGATGGAATCCCTGAAAGAGAAGATAGAGAGGAAAAAGAAGCAAAAATATGGGGTGTTTTAAGTTCGCATTCAGCCCAAGATGAGGCGGATAAACTAGGCATCGAGATCATTGAAAGAGGAGCAATATCAGGCATATCTAGTTCATTACTTCTGATAGCCCATGAAAAAAATCTGAAAGCGGTTGGAATGCTGGCTGAAGGAAAACGGAAGATACCTGATCCAAGAGCCTCAGCGGCTTTACTAGAACGATTTGCGGATTATCGGGATTTCGAAATCGATACCAGTTCTCTCATAGAGAGTGCAGAACAATTAGAAAATCAGTACGCACAATTAGTCCAGCAGACAAAACAAGCCCAGGATGATATGGATAAAAAATCAGCTCATCCACCACTGTATGGATAAGATGATACAAGAAAAATCAACGGGATTTTTGATATTCCGAGAATATGATGATAAAGAATTCCTCCTTTTACATTATCCCGCAGGTCATTGGGACTATCCGAAAGGTCATGTGGAAAAAGGTGAAACTGAGATTGAAACTGCTCTTAGGGAATTAGAAGAGGAGACTGGCATATCAGAAAGTCAGATAGATGTAATAGAAGGTTTTAGAGAGACTATAGATTATTTTTACCATAAACGGTACGATATGTCACATAAACAAGTCGTATATTTTTTAGGAAAATCAAAGACTAGTGACGTTGAAATATCTAGGGAACACCAGGACTACACTTGGTTAGAATACGATAAAGCAATGGATCGATTGACATTTAAGAATGCTAAAGATCTTTTAAAGAAAGCAAAGAAATTTCTTGATAAAGAATCAAGTGAACAAAACTCTTAAATAAATAAGGAATTCTCAAAATGCCACAAAAATTGGTGCTGAAATGAGAAAACTGATCCGGAAAGGTAAAGTGAAGGAGGTTTATGAAATCGAAGAAGATTTGTTAAGCTTCTTTTTCACAGATAACATTTCAGTTTTTGACAAAATTGTACCCAACGATATACCACGAAAAGGAGAAACTTTGTGTAAAACATCTACATATTGGTTCAAAAAAGTAGAAGAGGAGTTGGGTATTAAAACACATTTTATCGATATGGTCGAAAAAAACAGGATGATCGTAAAAAAGGTAAATGTTATATCCGATCATGATAAGATAGATGAAAATAGTACTAATTATTTGATACCCTTGGAATTTATTTCTAGATATTTCATAAGAGGATCCCTATATGACAGGATCAAGGAAGGGGAATTAGATTACATGGAGTTGGGTTTTGAGCAGGAACCAGGATATGGAGAAAGGTTATCTGAGCCTTTTTTTGAGGTCACCACAAAACCTGATGAAGACGATAAAAATCTTACAACGGAAGAAGCACTAAATATATCAGGACTTACCCTTAAAGAATTTCAAGAAATAAAGGAATCCATTCTTCAAATAGACCGGATCATAAAGAATAACGCAGAAAAAAATGGTCTACTCCACGTTGAAGGTAGAAAAGAATTTGCCATGGATGAAGATAGGGATATAATGCTTACAGACACTTTTGGTAATGCTGATGAAGATCGATTTTGGGATAAAGAGGAGTATTATAAAGGAAATTTTGTACAAAAAAATAAGGAATTCGTTAAACAATACTACCGTGATATAGGATATCACAAAGAAGTGATGGAAGCACACAAAAATAATGAAGAAGAACCGAGTATTCCTTCGCTACCTGAAGATATGGTTGAAAAAACCAGTGAATTATATATAGATATCATGAGAAGACTCACAGATGGGAGATACAAATAAATGTTATCAAATCGGCAACAATTTTTAATATGACCTAACTATAGCAGATTTGATATCATGGCAAAAGATTTCATATCGATTTTGGATTTTAAAGACAGACTCCAAGAAATATTGCGGATAGGTGGGGAAATAAAAAAGAAATTCAAGAACGGAGAGCCATATCAACCTTTAAAGGGAAAAAGTCTAGGTATGATATTTGAAAAACCAAGTACTAGAACTAGGATATCTTTCGAAGTTGGTACAACACAGCTCGGAGGACACGCATTATATTTAAGCCCAAAAGACCTGCAATTAGGAAGAGGAGAGACCATCGCTGATACTGCAAAGGTATTATCTAGATACGTAGATGGTATCATGTATAGAGCCTTTGAAAACGAAATGATGGTTGAGTTAGCCGAGAATTCTACAATACCAGTAATCAGTGGTTTGGATGATGTAGAACATCCCTGCCAGATAATGGCTGATCTGATGACAATCAGAGAACATAAAGATGATTTTGATAGAAAACTAGTTTATGTAGGTGATGGTAATAACGTATGCCATTCATTGATGCTTGGGTCTGCCATAGTCGGTATGGATATGATAGCATGCACTCCAGAAGGTTATGAACCCATGGAGAAATATGTCAATAAGGCAAAAGAGATCGGTAAAGAAACTGAAACAAAGATAGAAGTCTCAAATGATCCGTTTTCATCAGTAAAAAATGCTGATGTGATATATACAGATGTTTGGGTTTCCATGGGCGATGAAGAAGAAAAAGAAAAACGTATGAAAGCTTTCAAAGATTATCAGGTAAATCAGTCCATGGTTGATAGAGCAAAAGATGACGTGATCGTAATGCACTGTTTACCAGCACATAGAGGTATTGAGATCACCGATGAGGTCATAGATAGCGAAAAATCGGTGGTATTCCACCAGGCAGAAAATAGGTTACATGCTCAAAAGGCCATAATGGCAGAACTCATGGGGTAATAATTCATGACAGTTAAAAGAATGCTGGATGTCAGTTTTTCTGAGACCATGAGGATATCTAAGCTGGCTTCTAGTATGGAATCTGAAGGCGGGGACATAATATCTCTTGCAGTCGGTGAACCTGATTTTGATACCCCAGACTTCATCGTTGAAGCAGCTTATGAGGCTATGAAAGAAGGGTTTACACATTATACGACTCCCCAAGGAATTCCTGAACTTAGAGAAGCTGTAGCTGATAAAAGTAGAAGTTTCAACGGTCTCGATTTTAAAAAGGAGAACGTTTTGATCACCCCTACAAAACAAGCACTTTTCATGTCCATATTAGCACATCTCGATGACGGTGCTGAAGCTATCATAACAGATCCATGTTGGGTATCTTATGCACCTATGATAAAGTTCGCAGACGGCATCCCTAGAAGACTTCCACTGCTCGAAGAAGAGGAATATGGTTTAGATATTGAAACATTGAATGAGCGGATTTCATCTAGGGCAGAACTCATCGTATTGAACTCCCCTTCTAATCCGACTGGTATGACTATACCAAAAGATGATCTGAAAGCCATAGCTGATATTGCTGTTGACAACGACTTACTTGTGGTTAGTGACGAGGTTTATGAAAATCTAATATTCGAGGGAGAACATATCTCGATTGGCTCTTTCGATGGGATGAGAGAGAGAACCATAACGATCAGTGGGTTTTCTAAATCATATGCAATGACCGGATGGAGATTAGGATGGCTCTTAGCCCCTGAGAATCTTCTAGAGAACATAATTAAGATCCAAACACATTCAATAACGTGTGCAACTTCCTTTGCTCAGAAAGCCGGTATTACTGCTTTGAGAGAAGGGGATGAAGTTATAAAAGAAATGCTTCAAACATATAAAAAACGAAGAAAGATCATCGTTGAAGGATTGAATAAAATAGATGGTTTCAAATGTAAAAAACCGAACTCGACATTCTATACTTTCCCAAGTTTTGATTTTAAGATGGATAGTATGGAATTAGCCCTACANNTTNTAAAGGAAGCAAGGGTGGCTACAACACCTGGTTCAGCATTCGGTGATNAAGGNGAAGACCATCTAAGGATGTCTTTTGCAAATTCCTCAGAAAATATAAAAGANGCTTTAGATAGGATCGAAAAAGTAGCAGNGGATCTTGAAAGATAATTATATCTCTTCAAGACCTGCTCTAATCTCTTTAAGCGACTTTTCTTTACTCTGGAGGGTCGTTTCTTTTTCATCTATTTGATCTTCTCTTTTTTCAAGCGATTTCTCTTTCCTTTCTAGTCTATCTTCTTTCTCTTCTAGTTCTTTTTCTAACTCGTCTAATCGTTGCTCCCTTTGTTCTAAAACTTCCTCCCTTTCTTCGATATTCAGTTCCTTTTGATCCAGCTCATCCTTTCGTTCTTCTATTTCATCCTTATCTTCAAGGATTTCAGAGAGTTTCTTTTTCAATTTATCACTTTTTTTATCGAGCTCTTTTTTTTCCTTCTCTAATTCAGACTTTTCTTCTTCTAGAGCTTTTTCTTTTTCCTCTAATCCCTCTTCCATCTTTTTCCTATCCTTTTCTAGTTCACTTCGTTTTTCCTTTATCTCTGTTTCTTTATCTTCCAGTTCAATTTCAAGTTCTTTAAGTTGATCCTCTTTATCACTAATTCTTCCCTCCCTCTCCTTTAAAACATCTTCTTTCTCTGATATCTCTTCTTCTCTCTCATCTAATCTGTTCTCTTTTTTCTGGAGAGCTCCTTTCTTACCGTTCAAGGATTTTTTCAAAGCTTTGATCTCTTCTTCCTTCTTTTCTAGTTCAGACTCGCGTTTTTCCATTTCTTCTTCGATTTGCCTTTCATGTTCTTTTAATTCCTTTTCTTTACTATTCAACCTTGACTTTTTAGTATCTAACCTTTCTTCAAGATCGTCCAACCTTTCTTCTCTCTCATCAAGGTCCTCTTTAGCCCTCATTATTTTATCTGCTTTATCATCTAGATCGTTCTCTCTCTTAGAAAGCTCAATATCCCTTTCATTCAGTTTTATTGATTTATCGTCTAACTCTTCACTTATATTGTTCAATTCATCTTCTTTCTTTTCCAATTCACTCTCACGTTCATCAAGTTTTTTCTCTTCCTGGTCAAGTTCCTTCTCTTTGTTTCGCAGCTCTTTTTTCATGTTTCTAACTGCTTCACGATCAGATTTGAGACCAGCTTTTAATTCTTCTATTTTCTCTCTGTCCTTCTCTAGTTTTTCTTCCTTGTCCTCGACCCTTTCTTCTCTCATACTGATCTCTTCTTCTTTTAGAGAGATTTCCTTCTTTCTCTTGTCTAGACTATCTTTTACCTTATTCAACTGACCTTCTTTCTCATCCAATCTATCTTTTTTATTTTCTAAAGATTTTTCTCGTTCATCTAATTCCTGATTTTTACTGAAAACTTTTTCTTCTCTCTCTTCTAAGTCTTCTTCTATCCAATCTAATCTTTCATCCTTCTTTTTCAAGTCTCGTTCCCAACTACTAAGCTCTTCTTCCATGGTTCCCAACTTAGATGATCGTGATTTTATATCCTCCTCCCACTCTTCCAATTCTTCTTCAAGATTCCTTAATTCTCTTTCTTTCTCCATCAATCCTTCTTCTCTACTTATCTGTTCACTAATTTTATCCTCAAGGTCCTTTCGTGCTTGGGTGGCTTTTTTATTTTCNTTTTTCATACGTTTCCAAATATTCTTGACTTTATCTCTCTCTTCTTTGAGTTTATTAGCTTTCTCTTTCAGTTGACTTTCCTTNTGTTTTAGTTCNTCTGATCGTTTTTCCAATACTCTTTCTTTTTCTCTCAACCTAGCCCTCTTTTCTTTGAGTTCTTGACGAGCCTTTTCTAGTTCTTCTTTTAGACGGCCCTCTCTAATATCTTTCACTTTTTTTTCAGCCCTTTCAACGATATCATCCCTTTCAGATACTGTAGTGGTATCTGGAATACCTTTAAAAGTCCCGATTTCTCCTATTTCTATATCTATGGGTTCGTCAGGAATATCAAAATCCCCCGTTTCGATTTCTCCAGTTTCTTTTGCAGAAGATCTTTTTGACGGACCCCTTTTCCCTCGGTCTATCTCTAATTTTAAGTTCAAATCCTCTTCGATCTCAATTTCATCCGTAAAGTTAGACAAAACATGTTTTATACTTATAGAGGAAGAACCATATGAATAAGAGTGGATCTCTAATAAACATTCAGGATTAAGAGAGTCTTGGGAAATCTTTCGTATAGATCTTTTACCAGCAGTATTCTTCTCACCTTTATGCATTCCAGCAATTATCTTTCCCTTTTTAAAAAATAGAACACCTTCTCTCCTGATATCACCTTTAGTCAAACTTGATTTTAGATAACCATCTATGGATTTATCATCTAAAACATCAATTAACTCGTCTAATACTCCATCTCCACCAAATTCGCTTCTTATAGTTTTACCAGCGGGAAACTGCATAATTAAAGACCTCGTTATTAGTATGTAGATATAGGAATTAAATTTTTGGGTTATTTACTTTCAGAAATATTTATTAAGTCTCGAAGATGTATATCTCATACTGTTCGATGATGACGAAATTTAGATGAACATAATGTTATGATTATCCCTATGAGTACTGAGAACAGTATCGATTAGAAAATTCAAAAGGAAAGGGGTTCCGTGGGCGAGTGAGTTAATTTATAAAGTGTATCTTACGATTGGTTCCTTGCCAGTTCTAATGACCAATTCGCCCACTTATTCTCTTTTGTTATTGCTTTTTTTCTTATCATGGTTATCACCTCTTGAAGACGGTATTAGTTTAAATTACCGATAGTGTAATTGCATATCGTTTCGATACCGTCTTATTGTGTATATATCTTATGATAGGGGGTAATATTTAAATATTTCGGAATAGTAATATCGATTAGATAAGTTCGAAAGGTGTAGAAATGACCGAGGAGCTAAAACCTACCGTTAATCAAATAAAAGTGTTATCAAACGCTTCTAGATTGCAGGTAATGGCTTTACTTTTAGAAAAAGAAAGAACTATCACTGAACTAGCAAAAAAGCTTGATCTTACTCCTCAGACCGTCCATCATCATGTCCACAAACTGTTAGATTCTGGGTTGATACATGTAAGCAGAGAAGAAACTCACGGCAATCTAGTTTCTAGATATTATGCTGTAGAGGAAGAATGGCTAGATTCTTACGAAGTTTGGGACGACTTAGAATTAGAAGAAAAAAAGAATTACAAGTTAGCTGCATTAGGTACGGTAAAAGGCATGGTTAACAAAGGTATAAGATACATCCAGAACTGCGAAAGGATAGATTACGAGGTAGGATGGGTTGCAACCGAAACCATACCTTTCTCAAAAGAAGCTATAGACGAACTACGGGTGATCTTCAAAGAAACTCGAGAGAAACTTAGAGAGATAGAAAAGAAAGAAGATGATGACGAAGAAGAACTCACAGTACTGATGACTACATTACCGGGTTAACCATAAGATTTATTTCCCTATCTACAAATCCTTTTGCATGGCAGTAAATCTATATTTCATAGGAACAGCAGGTTCAGGTAAGACAACTTTAGTTAACGAATTCAAATTATGGATGGACCGTCAAGGTTATCAAGCAGTCATCGTTAATCTAGACCCAGGTGCAGAATCCTTACCATATGAAGCAGATGTAGATATAAGAGATTGGATATCTTTATCAGGAGTTATGGAGGAACACGGTCTCGGTCCAAATGGTGCTCAAATAGCCTGTGCTGACATGATAGCTATGAACGCACCAGAGATAAAGAAAGTCATGGATGAATTCGAGTGTCATTACTTTTTAATAGACACACCTGGACAAATGGAACTGTTTACTTTTAGAAGGGCTAGTAATGAGATGGTTCGTGCCTTAGGTGATCGATCTTTCATAACTTTTCTATTCGATCCGATTATATCAAAACAACCTAACGGTTTTGTTTCACTTTTCTTACTTGCTGGTAGCTCTCAATTTAGATTCGATGTTCCATTTTTCCCAGTAATTTCAAAATCAGATATGTTATCAGAAGAAGAGATTGAGAACATCCAAAAATGGGGGGAAGATCATTGGGAATTAGATACCGCGCTTAGAAACGAAGGAACTACCGAAACACATCTAGGGTTGGAGTTGGTTAAAGGTATTCAAAACCTCGGCCTTCAGAGAAAAATACCAGCCGTATCCGCATCTGAACCATCCGGATTAGAGGATATTTACACAGCAGTTCAAGATTCTTTTTTTGGTGGGGACGATCTAGAAGCTTGACTTAAAAAGAGTGGTCATCAGATTCACCGATATCTATACCACCAAATGTTTTCATATGTTCAAAATATTCTTCTTTATCATTGCAATTTTTCTCTCCAGCACAATAAAATCTATTGTACTTTTCACAATATAAACCACACTGTGTGTTAGGACATTTGTCATCCTGTTGGTTATCTAATTTTGTAGAAAGAGCTTCTTCGACTTTTTCTAACTGCTTGCTATCTCCATCGTAAACGCATGTTCCTTCTCCGACACAATCCAAAGATAGATTATTTGGATGTGCGCATTTTCCATTACCATATTCATATCTACACATCAAGGCATCCCATCCTTAATTTTCTGACAAAATTAGATTGTTTTAGGAATATTTAACTCTTTTCAAAGTGAACTAATCTTCTTTATCAGATAGTTCAACTTTGTATCCCCTAGGAATTCTATTTTTTACTATTTTCAACCTATATTTTATGTTTTCAATTTTACCGTTGATTTCTGAATCGGTGATATCCATTTTTTTACTAAATTTTCTAGAAGCATACAACCTGATAAGTAAAATAGCTAGAACGAGAAGAAAGAATACTAGGATCAAATATACACTCCAACTTATTTTCAATCCCTCCTATTCCATCCACTCTTTAAATACAATTTTCCATCTTTGTATTCACGGACGTATTTAGTTCCGATCTTCATCCTCCTTTTCGTAGGTGATAGACCTATTGGATTTGCCAATATCTTCCATATTATCCACGGACTCCTGTCAATGAACATTTCGAAGTCATACACCCTTCCAACTTCTTTATTATCGTCGGTTAAAATCTTACAACCTTTAATATTTGATAGGCGGTATTCACCTCTATGTTTGTGCTTCCTATCACTTGATTTCATTTTTACTGGACCATCATTTTTTAAGTCCTCTAAAAGCTCATTGGAATAAAATTTTGCTTTACTATCTAAAAATCCGGTTTCGATGATTACACCATAAGATACCCAGTACTTTTCTTCTTTCTCTGCAGCTATATCGACTATCTTAGCTCTCTCTGAAACGTTGGGTAAGTTTACATCCCTTCTTATAACATCCGAATACAATATAGTTTTCATATCAATACCTTCTCCTATAAAGTCATCTCCAAACTACCACAGTAAGGACATTCTTTTTCATAATCTTTATACATCATACACCTTCTACAGAAGGCTGAACCATATCTGTTCTTCTTTGGTTCACCCTCTTTTGTAAAAAGCTTAGCCTCTACCTGATTTATTCTATTTTTATTTCGTTCGGCTTTCAATTGTTTATCTACTAAATCCCGCAATTCTCTAATGTTTAAATCCGCTAACTTTTTTAACTTGAGATATCTCTGTAGGAGCTTAAGCTTATCATAGGGATTATCCTTATGTACTAATAGATAGCTGTTGACTACCCTCTTTACTAACTTGTTTTTGCTTTTATTCAAAGGATAACACCTCTAATCATTTTGATTCTATTTTATCTAACCTTCTTCTAATAGATGCTAATTCAGACTCCATATCTTCCTGAAATTCTTCGATCCCTTCGATGTCTTTTAAAAGTGAATCGTATCTTGTTTCATATATCTCCAATTCAAGCTCTCTCACAAGCCCGAATTCTTCTATGTATTCCTCGAAATGTTCATCAAGATATTTTTCTATCCTTCTATCCAGTATGTTTCGTTCATATCCAGTTCCCTTAATGGTGACCTCACCTGGAAAAAGGAAATCTTCAACTCTATCCAAAAGATTTCTTCCTTTTTCGATATTCCTTTCAAAAAACTCATTGTCAACATATTCATTCATCTATTACCACCCCTTTTACCAAATAATTCATTTTCTACATTCTTTATCTCGTTTAACGTCTTACTGAGTTTGGCATTATCTGTTCCCCTTTCCAATCTCTGCATCCTCTCTTCTATTTCATTCATCAAAGCTAAACTTCGTCTTGATAACACCGCTTTATCCCTATTGATCTCGTCTAGGCGACTTTTTTCATCGTCCCTGAGAACCATAGATGCGTCTTTCAGTTCTTTAATGTATTCTTTTTTTTCTAGCATATCCAACTTTTTAGACTTTAACTTTATATCAGTGATCTGTCTTCTAGTTTTTTCTCTTTCTCTAGTATTCAATATCTTAGCTATCACTACTAAAATTAGGATTATCACGATAGAATAGAAGATTACAAAGAAATTGTTTGCTAACGTATCTGCTAAGGTCATGTTGTCCTCTCCTTTTTCCATTTCTCTTCCATATTTTTGATCCGCTCTTCAACCATCGTAAAATCTGAGTTAATCTTCTTTTTTCTCTTTTTTAATTTACTTATGTCATCAGAAACCGCATCTAATCTACCGTTCATATCATCTGCCCAGTCCCTTACTTCTTTTTTTCTCATTAGATCCCAGTTATCCAATATTTCTTCGAAGTATTCCTCAAAATAAAGTTCCATGTGTGACGGTTCATGTCCATAAGTTTCTCTCAAGGCCTTTTTCCTAACTCTGTTTCTAAAGTAGAAGTAGATAAGAAATACTATGATAAATACTATGATTATTATCAAAACATCTATTCCTGTCATCTCTATCAATCCTCCACTCCATATTTCTTTTCGAGTCTTTCAATCTTCTTCTTTACAATGTCATGTCTCTGTTTAGTATCTTGCTTCCATGTTTTCAGTTCACTGATCTCACGATTGAATTCGTTCAATCTTTTGTCTACGCCCTTTAAATCTCCCCTTTCTGCTAATTTATACTTTTCAATGTATTCCGGTAAATGCTCCGTTATGTATCTATCAGCCCGTGAGGAAGGAGTAATAGGTTTACGTTTAAGGAAACCCTTTACTCTATCTACTATTCCGATATCAGGTTCTTCTCCCATCAATGACACCTTCTTAATATATACTGATATATGATATGTTTCTAACCATATATAATAATAATGGAAAATCTCAATCATGAAAGTACAATTCAATAGATCTTAGTTGAAAAGCTTATTTTCCATGGAAATATGGTAATTTCCGCATAATGTTTATATATCGAAATTAAGGATTTCTCAGTATACTTGATATTTTGGAGGCAATAGCTTATGCTAAAACGCAATATATTTGATGATGAAGATGCAGTTTCTGAAGTTGTGGGCACTATTTTGATACTTAGTATCACAGTGGTTTTGTTTTCTACTATATTTGCCACTGTAAGCCATTTAGAAACTCCAGACAGTAGAACCCATACCGAGATGGAAGCTGAATTTATTATTGAAGATGAAAAAAGGACTATATCAATATCCCATCAAGGTGGGAAATCGATCGATATGTATGATACAACATTTTTTGTGGTTATAGATGGGAACTCCCGCTCATATAACTATAACGATGATGAATTACAATTGATTGATGGGGATGACGATGTATGGGAAATCGGTGAAATTGTTGAAATTGATATAACTAAT
>SL_8KL_010_SEDDRAFT_10001693_pt1 | contig 19048 bp, 20 predicted proteins | sample SodLakKL_010_SED_4_FD_11160 | JGI IMG/M metagenome (IMG submission 11160)
TTCGCCCTCTCCACCTTCTTCTTCACCGTTTTCTTCCTCACCACCATTCTCTTCACCGTTACCATTACCAACCATCACCTCAAGTCTAGCCTTGAGTTTAGGTAGCTGGTCTTCAGTAATCACGTGTACGCGCCCTCTCACAGGGATAGAGAGAGTGGTGTTGGGGCTGAGCTCTACGTGCTTTACAACATTGTCATACAGGTAATCAATCGCATCTTGATTGACCCAAACAACATCATGACCCAGCTGAAGGGCTGTATAGTTTTGGGGGTCATTTATGTCGTTTCTATTTCCTTGCTCAAAGGGGTACTCATTGAATTGTTCGTGCATCTTCGCCATGTTTTTACTCCTATTTCGGTCCTACCAATTAGTGGTAGAAGGCAGTTCATCCCCTTGTACGTATGGTGGAAGGATCCACGTAACATGTTCTTATGTATCATGTTTCCGTATCTCTTATCTCCTTTTCTCATGTTTTTCATCCGGTATAAGTATAATCACATAATAGGTACCCCACCCCGTACCCCCAATTTTCAGAATTTTTTTGTATGCGGCAAATCTCTCTAATGGGATTACATCTCTCTACATGATACACGAATTATGAAAGAGGGTTGATTATAGATTATGTCTTTGATGCAAACGTTTGAGAGAGATCTCTCTGAAAGAGTGTTCAATGATACGACCATCGACCTGGAGTTGCACAAGCCAGGAAATGTAACATCTACTGGTAAAGTCTATCCGCCTCAGGTGAAAATTAAACTCAACAACTTCCATACATACCATACGCAATTGATGAAGAAGTATGGGGGTGTGAAGTTTGAGCCTCGCGAAAAAGCCTACGTAGGTAATCTATGGGTGGTGATGGACTTGTTGAAGCCCAAGTTGCAGGTGCCTTCGAAAAACATCTTCATTGATAAAAGAGCGAAAAAAGTACGCGAGGAATGGGAAGCCTTTATTGACAGGCGCCCTCCTAAGGAGGAAGATGTATGCTACGTCCCTCCTTTGAAGGGAATTCCCCCGCATGAGGATTTTCAAGTTACTACAATTCAGAACAGCTTGAAGAAAGGTAACTATGGCATCTTCTTGAAACAGGGTACGGGCAAGAGTTACATCATTGCGTCTGTGCTTAGGTACCTGTTCAAGAAGAAAGAGATTGATAAGGTAATCATCTGCACGCCAGGTACCGGCTTACTTGACATCAAACGTAAATTGATTCAGTTTGCAGGAGATACATTCAACGAGAGAAACATCGCAATCATCAACAAGCATAACCGCGAATGCCTAGATGACCCGCGCCCTGTGTGGATTATGACATACAGCACTTTACGTTTGGTGCAGAAGCATTACAGTAAGGGGAACCAAACATTCACCAATGCGTTGCGCTCATCAATGCATGAAAGGTCGTTGGCTGTGGTGATGGACGAAGGGCATAACATTTCCAATCACACATCTCAACAAGGCAAGGCTGCGCAAACATTGGCGGAGGTAGCATCTTATCGATTTATCTCAACAGGCACTCCCGCTGATAAGCCCAGTAAGTATTATGCTGTATTGAAGTTCATTCATCCATACTTGGTGAGGTATCTCAGTTACAGTGACTGGATAAAGTGTGTAGCTAACTTGGGAACCAACTTCAGCCAGTTTGCAATCTCTGATTATAGACCGGAAGACTTGAGGTACTTCTTAGGAGATGGGGCGGCAGATTGGCTCACCAATCTGCAAGACACTGATTGCTTAGACTTACCACCTCATTATAAAAAGACGGTACCCATTGAATTGGAAGAGAAGCAACGTAAGCTTTACGACATGTTCATGAACCTACAATTGTCAATGCTCAAAGCAAATGCTGGCGCATTGATGCCTAGACAGGTGCTAAACAAGTTCCCCTACCTCTTGCTATCATTGGATAATCCTGAGATTTTGGCACAGCATGACACCACGTGGTACGTCAGTGAAGAGGGAGACCAAGACCAGCATAAGCTAAGTAAGAAGCTCCACAATCAATTGCAGAAGTTCAATTTTAGTAAAGACCACGAAAAGATACCTTACCTCAAAGAGCTGTTAGAGGAGCATGTAGAAGGTAGAGGAGAAAAAGCAGTAGTATGGACAGGACATCCTCTCACCGCAGATGCTTTAGCACCTCTCTTAGATAAATACAATCCACTGGTCATTCACGGACAGACGAAAGAGAAAGGCTTGACGGTAGACGAGGTCAAAGACAAGACCGTACAGACCTTCATGAATAGTGATGAGCATCAAGTCCTTATTGCATCCTATTTGGTATTGGACACAGCTTTGGACATTACAGAGGCCACTGTGCAGATTTACTTTGACATGCCTTACGCACTCACTAACTTTGACCAGTCATCCAAACGTTTACATAGAGCCGGACAAGAAAAACCTGTCACCTCTTACTATTTGCTATTCGCGAATACCATAGATGAAACCCGCTTCCAAATTGTATCTCAGAAAAAACAACTGGACTCTAAAGCGCTAGATGCTACACTTCCCATTGAGGAGTGGCGCAAGTTGTTTGAGGGTGTTGTACCTTCTTCATTAGAGAGCTCCCTCGAGGAAGCTCAGGACCTGTTTTAGAGCCGCCCACTAATTATTACAGAACCTAAAAAAGCACCTATTATATAATTGAAATGTATATTAGGGATAAGGAGATTAGAGCATGGCTAACGAAATGCTACGAACAATGGTAGGAAGAAGTTGAGGAAGTCCTAGAAGAATTGGCTTCAGGGCAAGAGATAGCTCTTGAAGATTACCTACAGCAACATGGCGCAGAAGGAATTGCTAACACTCTAGGTGTTATTGTAGGAACGTATTTTGAAGACGTGCTCGAATACTTTCAAGGCGAGTATCAAGTGCCCTCCAGCGACTTAAGTAAAGTTGTATCGGCTTTCAATGACGGTATCCAAGACACTCTCGGCTAATTCAATAGGTAAGCTGTAAGACCAGCAACACCTACAACACCAACCGAGATACCAACTGAACCCCAAAAACGACGTCGCCATGCGGCGGCGTTTTCTATTGCCTCATCACGTTCAGCTTTATACCCTTCAGCTCTCATTTCTGACAAACCTAAAGAGGCGTTGGACCATCTAAGGTCTCTTTCCAGTTCTTGTTTATTGGCCGACAACGAATCTATCACTTGGTCTTTCTCATCGATGATGTCTTGCTTGGCTTGGAGTCGAGGTCGAAAGTATAGCGTTTGGTATAACGAACCTTCAAGGTAGAAGTAGTTAGCTAAGTCAACAGCCCAATCTGTAAACGGGTTTGCATCTATTACTAGGAAGTTCTCTTCAGTCACACCTTGAAGAGGGAGGTTCTCAATCTGTTTGGAAATCTGCGATTCGGCGTTCGAGGGAAGCTCTGAGTTCTGATTCGAAGGATTGGACCAAAGAGGTCCTGTGGTCATCAGTATCAGGAGCCCCAAACTCAACAACCGCGTCTTCCATGTCCTTCTTTCGTATCTCACTTTCATAGGTTTTCACTACCTCCTCATAATGGTGGACAGTAGGCGTGATAGTTGGTTCTTCAAAATCAAAATCGAAATCAGGAACGTCAATGAAAGGGTCATCAGGCCCAGGTATGTCTTTATCCATAGCCTCCTGAATGATTTCATCAACCTCTTCTTGCAATTCTTCATACTGTTGCTCTGCTCTTTCCCACTGTCTGTACAGGTAGAAAGATAATCCACCTAGTATCGCTACAGATAAAATCAATGCTATAATTGCAGACGTGTAGGGGTTTTTTACAACGGCTTTGCCAAATCTAACAACCCCGTTTACAAGCGCCAACGCACCTGCTTTTATTGCCAGTAGGATACTCATTGACTAGTCCAGATTTCTCTGTGCTCCTCATAGTTATAGAACCGACGATGGTCGTTTTTGTGGTTCTCCCAAATCTCAGGGAACACATCTTTCGGGTCAATCCGGTTGGCATGTTTTTGCCATTCAGCGCCTTTGTGGATTTCATAATGAATATGAGGTCCTGTGCTGAAACCTGCATTACCTATAAGCCCAATAATTTCATGGGCCTTGACATTGACAGGGTTTTCCATGCTCGTCCAACACACAACTGGGAAGCGATCTCCATTTTCACCCCTGTGCTCGTTTTCATAGGCTTTGAGGTTTATAGATTGCCTATCTCTTCCAAACGGGTCTTTGGATCCATCTAAGTAAGGAATGACCTTGCGCACGGTCTCATCCACATAGCTATGGGTCATGACATGTGTGTAGCCACTTTCTTTTCCTTTGAGGATGATAAGTCCACCATAGATGTCGTAGAAGTAATGGTGGTCTTTGATGTTGAAGAAGGTTTTGGGATACTTGGCATCATTCATCCCTACAGAACGAGTAGGACGATAAAGGAACCAGTAAGCCAATTCACCATCTTCAGGGGCGTAGATGCCATGACCCCCTCCCACCAAATCATTTGCTGTCTTATCATTGGCGCCCTCGAGGACTGCCACATCCCAAGCGCCGTGATTATGTGTGCGATCTTTCAGGTCGCGCGAGAGAGGTCTCATTTGATTGAATTCGACCGTAACTCTAAACTTGTTTGAAGGAACTTTTACTATCCACTGCATGACAATTAGTGAAGATATAAGACGACATGAAGGGATGATTCTATAGACATGAATAACCTAACACCGCAGAAAGTGACACAGTATTCTTTGGCACATAGACCTAAGGTATTCGAGAACGTGAAGGGGCAAGATAACATCGTCAAGGAGATGCTCCAGCGTTCGAAGATGAATAAGTTTCCCTCTGCTATGCTTTTTCAAGGCCCGACAGGCACAGGGAAAACTACATTGGCTTTTCTTGCAGCAGCAGCTATTCAGTGTAAGCATAAGGATGAGAAAGGCAATCCGTGTGGAGAATGCGCCACCTGTAAAGACATCTTTGATGAGAAGTTTAGCCGTGGTTGTACTCACATGCTGGATGGAAGCTCGTCAAGTAAAGATGATGTAATTGATTTGATAGAGCAAACAGTACACACTGTACCGCTCCACGGGCCTAAGCACGTATTTATCATTGAAGAGATTGATCAGCTCAGCACAGCAGCTAAGAACTCGTTCCATAAGTTTCTCGAGAAGCCCTCGCCTTACGTCCATTTCATCCTCCTTAGCATGGCTGACAGCGGTGGTAGTAAGGTACCTCAATCTATTATGGACCGCTGTCAGCCTTATTATTTCAAGAACATCACAGAACGTGATGTCGCTTATACACTGAAACACATCTTAGCAGAAGAAGGGTTATGGGACGAACTACCAGCTGAATTCAAGAAAGAAGGTATCTTCCTAATAGTCAACAACGCCAAAGGTTCATTGAGACGCGCTATTCAATTCCTTGAGCGCGCTATGATAGGTGAGTTCTTCACCGTCAAAGAAATCGAGGACAACTTCAAGTTTCTATCCGAGTCTTCGAGTCTGGGTACGTTGAAGATGATGATAGAAGGGGAAGGCAAGAAACTCAGCAACGAATTAGAGGCAATGCGGAAAGAGAACAAGGCAGTCGATTGGGTCTTCCTTGTGAGCTTCTTTCTTTTCCGCCATAGGCAGAATGTGATGACAGGAGAGAAGGTAGATGAATCTCCTTCATCTTCATTGCTGGGTAAGCTATATAGTAAACAACCCGCCGTGTACAAAGAGCTCGAGAAAGGAATCAAAAGTATCTCTGAAGAGGTGAGACACGGGTCTTACATGACCAGCACCCATGTATCTCATTTGCTGGTTGATTTGTATGAGAAGATTGAGAAAGCGCGAAAAGGTGATTCAGTGCCCTATCGATAGGTACTAAGTAACAGAACACACATAAAGGAACAGAACATGAGTGCCCCCATCAAGCTTGATAAGACAGAAGATAAGGAACAGGTAATTGGAGTTTTTCAACCTTTGTTGAGTAAGACATTTGGTGGAGAAAATTACCAGAAGTATTATCTCAATGACGCCAAGCAGTTAGTACGCAGCCACGTCAATGCAGAATTGAAGCGCAGGAACATGAGTCTGGATGCTGTAAGGAAATGCCAAGAAATCAAACGACAGATTGATAAGTCAAAAAGTATCAACAAGATGCTTGAGCATTTGACTGAAGCTTGCTTACTCGATGAAGAGTTGATTGATTGATTTTTTGAAAACAGGGTTTTACTAACCACTAATTATCGTAAGCACAACAAACAGGATGTAGCAACAGCTTATCCTGTTTCGTGTTTATAACAGCCGCTCCGTTGGAGGGCAACAAACTTTATCAAGTACACACTTGAGGCGTTCGTCGAACGGCAAGTGATTGTACACAGGAGGTCAATTATGGCACCTACTCCTACTCCCATCTTCAACCTTACACACGTATTGGATGATTTCTCAAATGCACTGGATTCTATGTTTGTAGAGTCGACTCAACCGCGTTATACGTCTAATTCGGTTTTGCCACCGAACACAGGCGGTTGGGGTGGTTGGAACCTTACAACTACAGACCCTTACACAGACGGAAGCCCAACGATTGACGACATCATTCGAACAATACGGGAAAAGGAATTTCCTAACACCAGTGTAAGCGTATTCGAGAGAGCTAAGAAAGCTTTTGCGGACCTGCCCAATTTCCCTGCTACCGACATTGTCATGGATAAGGATTCGGGCGACCTAACGTTCCGCGTTGCCCTACCTGGTTATGCGGAAGAGGACATCGACATCTCTTTCGAAAGCGACACAATGCAAATCAAGGTGGACAAGGACAACTCCCTCAAGAAGCAAAAGGAAGAGGAATCGTCTTCTAAGGTATATCTACGAAAGAGTCTAAAGACTTCGAAGGTCACCCTAGACATCCCAATTCCCTTCTCACGTTTCAATGTTCGTGAGGCTTCAGCGGAATACAAAAACGGACTCCTTACCGTTACCGTTCCACGTAACGAAGACTTCGCTCCTCACCGGATTCAGTTGGGGAAGAACAAAGATCAAAAGTCGATTGAAGAGTAAGGAGGAGATTCACCCAGGCTTCGGCCTGGGTGATTTTTTTGTATGGCTAAGAAAAAAGGACCCCAACCTATACTGTTGACTTACCCTCTCACAGAAGTGGGAGATATCGTTGAGTGGCAAACAAAGCCCGATGTACTGAACCTTACCCGCAAACAAAAGAAGATTCTCAAACGTTTAGACCATAACATTGTGGCTGTCTTTATTGACCCCTCCGAAGGGCAAATTGTGTTAGGTACAGCCACAGGTGAGAACCTTATCCGTAAGCAGCAAGAAGAAGATGCTGCTAATACCAAAGACACTCACGCCCATAGAAACCGAGATAACTCTCCATTTGCTCGCGCTTTAGAGCTCATGAACAAAGAAGAATCCTGATTCTGGTCTCTCTCCTATAGTACACTAATTTTCATAGGCACCATGCCTTAGACGTACAACCTATAAGAGAGAGTCCAAAATATGACATTATTTGAACAAGCAAACAAACCCGCCCCTTTCTTTAGCCCGAAACACGCAGTTCTTCATGAGGCTTCCTTCCTACAGAGAAGTGATGAGGAACAACAAAAGCTAGCAGATAAAGTAGCTAAAGTGATGGCGCGCAAGGCAGGATTAGAAGCTTATCCTGGTAGCGTACCTTATTACTTCGAGAGAAATGGTGATTCCTATGTAGCCTATTTCTCAATGACAAGTGACCCCAACCTTTCTTTCCGTGTGACATTTTCATTGGAAGACCGCTCAACAAAAGTTGTTTGCGTGGACTTGTATAAGGGCATCAAAGAAATGGATGACCCTGACATCACGATTTCCATTAGCCCTAATGTGAACATTGTGCAGCTAGTCAACACTGTTGGCGATAAGATGCTTAGTGCTGATGCCACCGCTGATGATTTTGAAGAAGTGCCTGGTATGATTGCTGAGGCTTACAAGTATGCTGAAGCATCCAAACGCATCAAAGAGGCATCAAAACGAGATGCGGTGATTGAGTTCCTGAAAACACAAGGCGGTGACTTCACAGATTACGTGAGATGGGCCACAGCCAATAACCAACCGGTTGGTTCACAAACCATGTTCAATAATGCTCGGAAGGTATGGCAAGCACAAGGGGGCGAATCACCCACCGTTGGAGGCGGAGCCCAATCTTATCAAGTAGGTCCTGCTGAACCAGAAGAACCTCTATACCACCCAGATGATGCGGATGTGTTTGAAGATGAAGCACAAGGTGAAGCTGTTGAGAAGTTTGAAGAGTTTGAGGTTATGCTTCGTGAGATGGCTCATGCTTCTCCTAATACATGGGCATTGTTTGTCTACGGTTCACCCGGTGTAGGTAAGTCACGTTCTGTGAAAAAAATCTTCCAAGAAGAGAAAGCAGCCCTCGAACGAACGGGTCAGAAGGTTGTCAGCAAGACAGGTGGTATTGGTGGTTCAACAGGTCTTCTTCAATTGCTGTATGATAATAAGAAGAACACTATCTTGGTCTTAGATGATAATGACAAGATTCTTGAAGACCAGACAGCGGCTAACTATCTCAAGGGAGCTTTGAACACTGAGATTGAGGATAGACACGTTACCTATACTCGTGCTAACCTAAGTGCGTTGTTTGCTGAAGATGATGAAGAAGAAGAGGAAGATATTGATGAAATGCCGCATCTTGATGCTGATGAAGGGTTCCTGCCAGATGTAGAGGAAGCGCGTGTACATCAAGATGAACGTGGACATGTCATTTTTGAAAGCGCATCTAAGAGGTATGACCTTGGCAAAGCCAACGTACAAGAGGCCAAGAAAGACGAAGAGGGAGAGTCAATCAAAGACTTCTATTTCCGTTCTCGCATGATCTTCGTTTCAAACTTGCTCAAAGTACCACCCGCCGTTGATGACAGATGCTACAGCATTGACATGGTATTCGATTACGACCAGATTTTGGCGTTGATTGAAACGGCTTTGGATAAGATTGAGATTCCGAATGTGGATCTTGAGATGAGAAAGGAAGTTCTTGAATTCTTACGTCGAAACAGATGGGCGATTGAAAGGAAACTGGGAATGCAGGTAATCCTGACTTTCCGTAAATTCCGAAACGCTTGTGTTGCTTGGGAAACAGGTAAGCGCCACGGCATCGACATGAAGACGACAAAGAAATGGGCCATGCGACAGCTGCGCGGTGCAGGTGGGAAAAAGAAGAGATAATGAACACGTACCGATTTATTAGGTTCGTCAAAGAACCGGTACAAAGAAGAGGGCGACTCGAGGATGTTGTCAAGGTGTTTTTCGACATTGACGACTACCCCCAGAATTTCTTCACCGAAGAGGAGTTCATGGAATTCCTCGAGTCGTCTGAGCTTATAGAGAAAGGTACCCGTCTATGGAGGGAAATCAAGGACAACCTCAGAGTATATGGAATTCATTATGTTCTTGATACTAAAAAGGGTCAGCTTATACATTATGGATTGGAAGCAGCGCCTGAGGAACAACCTTCCCTCAAAGCAGCCATGAATGAGATGTTAGAGACGGGTGGTTATCTCCACAACGGTGGTAGCCATCCTCGACGACGAAGAAAGAAAGACATTCATGATTATCTAAAAACTAACTTACCTACTATTGAGCGAATAGGCCAACACACTATTCATTAGCTCATCTTACCCTTGATTATATAGACATGAACGATTCTCCTACACAACGTCTGTTCTTGACGCCTGAACAAAATAAGGTCTTGTTGAGGGCATCTGGGGTGAAGATAAAAAACGTTACATCTTCTTCAGCCAGATGTCATTGCCCTTACCATAATGACAAGAACCCTTCTTTCAGCGTCAACTTACGCAAGGGTGTTTATTATTGCCACTCCTGTAAGAAAAGCGGCACATTACCTCAATTGGTATACGAGCTGACAGGGAAAGGCGCGCGACATTGGGTTGGTGGATTAGATTCCAAAAAGGAGTTTGATTTCAAACAAGACACACCTGAAATGCTTATGCGCATGGCTCAGATGTATGCGAATGAAGAATCCCCTGTGGATGTGATTGAGAAGTATAAAAAGATGAAACAACCTCTTCAGGAAGGTAATACCCTTCCATGGCATAAAGCCGCCGATGTTAGAAGATGGATGCAAGATAGGGGTATCCCTGAAAAGACGGCGGAGGATTGGGGTTTTGAGTATGCGATGAATGTCAAGTACACCTCTGGATATGAAGTGGAAGAAGGCGAAGAGCCCAGTCAATTGAACGTACACAGAAGAGTAATTGTTCCGTTGTATGGCCCTGATGGTAACTGGCTTTCAATAGAGGCAAGGGCAGTCAATAACAAGAGCAAGCTCAAGTCCTTATACATTAAACCAATGGACTTCATCTTCAGGTACAAAGAGCTAGATAAGACTAAGCCTGTATACATCTGTGAAGGGTTAGTAGATGCGGCGCGCTTGTATGCTGTAGAGCCCAACACAACTTACTTGTTTGGTTCTTCATTGACAGAGGTAAAGAAGTATCTATTGAGTAAATTCCCCTACGTGGTATTGATCCCTGATAACGATGCACCAGGTTATAAGCTAGCACGGGAGTTCAAACAAGCGGACTTGAATACCAAATTCATGCAAGTCCCTTCCCATGTAGAGGACTTAGGGGATAAAAAAATGACTAATTCATATATCCGCCGTTGGTTCTCTTCTACTGAACCCATCGATTTATCTCTTAGGGATATCGACGTGATTATATATAGATACGAAACTTTGAAGACTGATTGGGAAGAAGATGCCTTTGCGTATTGATGACATCATACAAACATTCAATAAGAAGTTCTCCAAAGTGGCTGAGAAGATGCCATGCCANGTAGATTTCATTCCCTACACAGGGCATGCGGAGATAAGAGTAGACGCCTTACCAGCCTTCAAAATGGAATGGGATTCCATTATACGTGATGTGCATTCCAACAACAAGACAATAGAGGAAGCTGTCAAGAAGTTCATCTATGACATCAAATACAAATTGGCGGAAGAAGGATTTTTCCCTACCATAGAGTATAAGCGTTGGGGTAAAAGACAACTCACCCCAGATGAAGCCATCTCAACCCTCCTCTCAAAGCAAACGGAAGAGATTGAAGATGAGGACATGTACAGAGATGACCTGCTCGACAGGAAGACTTTCATTATAACTGAAACAGACATACGTAGAGGTGTTGTCACCTTATTAGATGAAGAAGGCAAGTTCCACAAGTTCAAGCATCCTGTGGTATCTGTTATCAAACTCAAGGCTCTCAATAAAGATGTGACGCCTGAAGAGTTGGGGAGAGTGTTTTTCAAGAAAGCAAAGCCATTGAAGAGAGGTATACATAGTGGCTAACTATCAAAGAGGACCAGGAGATATAGAATGGAACAACGTTGTAGCAGAGGTGTTTGCACGCGATGTGAATAGATGTCGTGCACAACGAGTGTTCCGAGTAGCGGAATGGCAGGAATTCAAAATGCATGCGCCTAGGACGTTGATTGCTACATTAGACCCTGCTCATGTAATCCCAGCTAGTAAAGCTGGGCACATGGTGTATGATGTAGATAATGTTGTGGTGATGAACAGATGGTCTCACGATAAATTAGACCACAACCGTTCCCCTGTGAATGGAAAGAACCTCACCAAAGAAGAAGTTCACCAATGGTGGGCTCGCATAGTTGGTGTTGAGAAGTATAAAGAATTATTGATGCGGGCCTCGCGAGGACCTGCTATGGAGGAAAAGGATGCAGACAACGAGTGATTTCACTGACAAAGGTAAAACTTATGTCTTGGATGGCCGTCCTGTTACTTTGATGGAATTGGAGAGTGCTCGTTCACGATTGATGGAGTCTCAGAAGAAGAATCCAAATGAGCCGCCCAAGAAAATTGTTGAAGTGGCCCCCAATGAGTACAAGACCAAGACCGTGATTCAAGGCTAAGGTAAATATGGATGCAGTTCTATCTCTTCAGAAAAAAGACTTCGACCCTCTATACCCTGTGGTTTGTATTGATATGTTTGCCCTCGCTCATTTCATGTACCATTCAGGGGTTAAGGACAAAGTCAAAGAAGGTACTGGCAAAAAGCTGGAAGAGGTGAACATACAAACATCGGGTAGGAAAGATGGCAATGTTTATCCTCGCATGGCTTTGAAGATGATTCGATACATAGAAGAGTTAGCCGAAACAGGGAAACACATCTATCTATTGTTTGACAACGCCACCAGTAAAGTACAGGCGCGCCAATACATTTCAGAGACGTACAAAAGCTCCCGCACCAATAAACCTAATGTGTTCTATCGTACGGTAGACTTTGTGCAGTTTTATGCAACTCAAACATGTAACAGCAATGTAAAAATTATCAGGGTACCTTCGCGAGAAGCAGATGACCTAATCAAGTCCCTATTGCTTTTCAATGAAGCACATGAGGATTTGGAAGCGCCGTTGAAGTTTCCTGACATGGATAAAGAAGATAAGATACTGTGTGTGGCCAATGATTCAGATTGGTATGCTTGCTTAGGGTCCCAAGTGCACATGGTATGGTTTGGCGATACAGAGCCTTATACGGAAGAGAGTTTTATCAACGAATTCGGATTCAAACCTACTATGAAACGAGTAGCAGTATATAAAGCACTTATGGGAGATACCTCCGATGACATTGAACCAATCCTACGTAAAAAAGACCTTGACCATGATACTCTTATTTACATCATTGAGCACTACGGCGTCGGTGATTACGCTGATGTTCTTCCTGTTCTAATCGCCAAAGATGATAAGGTATGTCAGAAGGTCAAGGACATACTGAGAGAGAAGCGTGAGAAGTACCAAATCAATCTAAAGCTAACAGACTACATGCCTACCAGCTTATCTCGAATCCATCGATACACATTCCAAGGTAAAGGAAATCAGTTGATGCGAAAAACTCTAATGAAGGTTCTGTTAGCAATGATAGATGATTCTTCACCTATAAAGAAGTTCAATTTCGGGGGAATGTCAGCTAATGTCTAAGAGAGCTTGGGTTTTGGGAGACCTGCATCTCAGCGGAGAAACAGAGTGGCAATCAGCAGTCTCTAACAAAGTCATCGATTGGGTGCACGAACATGAATATAATAACCCATCCACCGAGGTAATCCTTGCAGGTGACTTGATTGATAAGTTTCACAGCGGCCCACGTTCTCATTACTTGGTAATGAAGTTCTTAGCAGGGTTGAAGACATCCAAGGTTCACATTGTTGTGGGCAACCATGACATAGAGAAAGATGAGTCCGAGACAGGTCAGATACTCTCGTACGAGTATGCCAGCTTGTTCAGCCACTCGAATGTTGAGTATACGTTATACTCATACCCCACTGAGTTCACAGCAGCTGGATTATCTTGTATTGCAATCCCTTTCTACAAAGCCCCTGTCCATAGTTTGGTGGAGTTGAAAGAGAAAAACCCCTTAGCGAAGTATGAGATTGATGCAGACAAAGAATTCGATTTATGCATAGGCCACCATTTCGTTGAGGATAAGAAGCAAGGCCACATCCCTGAAGAGATAAAAATTGATTTCAAAAGACTGGTACCTAACGCTAAGAAACTTCTTGCAGGTCATGTGCATGTAGCTGATTCACTACCCAATACCTATTTGGGTTCTCTGTACGCCAAGAAAATAGATGAGCAGGGGCAACGCTACCATTGGGTATACCACAGCGACATGCAGGAATGGCACAGACATAAAGTACCCGTCTTTTGTGAGCTAGTGTCTGTGAAATATGGAGAGCAATTACCACCTGTCAAGCATAAAAATGCCTTACCCGTTTACACTATTACACAATGTCCAAACCCGGAAAAAGCTCGCTCCTATTACGGCCCTGATGTGTATATTAGAAAGGTAGTATCCTCGTGGGAGCATATTCGAACGAACCAGGACTTTGCAGAGATTGACCCTTCATTGTATCAAAATACTCAAGAGGGTATGATTTCTAAAAAAGAGCTCATGAGTAAGTTTGAACAGATGGTTCTGGATGATGCTGCGGAGTGGAAGAAAGTAGATGTGTCTAAAGATGTGCTCACATCTGCTGTTCAATTTATAAGAGACCTATCGAAAGAGGGCACAGAGCATGATTCAATCCAGTAACTTTTATTACCCCCAAGAAGAAATTCCTTACAATGTTCAGGAACAAATCTATAGCATTCGCAATGCCATGGATGAGTTTTTGGGCAAGCTATTATTTTCTATTGATGAAAATCCAACTGACCGCGTGGTCTGGGCGCCACAAGAGTATGCGGTATATAGACGGCGCGAACAGCTGGGTGAGCTAAAAGATTCAAGTGGCATGGATGATTTGCAGCTTCCCTATGTAACTTACTTCCGCGATGACTCTTGGACAGTAGATGATCGACCAGCTGGTAATCAACTCTCTAGTGTGATGAATTCAATTCGTTGGGGTCCTGATAATACCGGTGTACAAGCCCAAGTACGCCAAGCCCAACGAACATTCAAATGTGTGGCCCTCTTTGCGAGCGAAAGAGATGCCACGATAGCCCAAGATACTATCTTTTGGTTGTACGATAGAGTTCATTGGGTGTCTTACAGTATCTACGCCGGACAAACAAAGATCCTAATTCCGCTGTCAATCGAGCTTACTCATGGCCCAGACATACTCCCAGATGATAGTATGTTTGAGTGGATGAAAGAACGTAAGATGGTTCTTGTGTATTTCAACTTCTTAGTCCGCACTCCGTTATTGAAGATTGAGCCGGATCCAGGTGAAATACACTTCACCGAAGAGGTTGTATTTTATTTCAATAACAGAGAGTTCGATGTACCAGCTGATAAGCTCCCGGATACGTGGGAAGAGTGGAAAGACATTTCAGAGAAACTTACAGCGTTGATAGATGCAGACGAAGCTCCTGAACCCTCTATTGAACATGCTGATACACGAATCCATAGTATTGAATACAACGTAGACCCTGAGAACGCCAATATCAAGTTCACATGGGAATACATGAGTGACACCCCTCCTGATTCGATAACTTTTTATCTACATCGTGGTTCGAAACTGGAAACTCATGAGTTGGACCTAACGGGTTATGAATCGACAGAAGAAGCACCTACCTCCTTTGTGATGAAAGAGAATGAGCCTGACTCTATCTATGATGTGGCAATGCTGATTCATTCTTCATCCCCTCCGGGTTCGGTGTGGAAGTATCATTATCAGATTAGCACCCCTTCATTACCTGATAGAGGTAAAGGACTTGGCGGTCTCAAAGGAATGACCTTATAAACGGGTCATCCACTAATTATTGAGTAAAACAGGAGACCCATACCCTAAAAAGATAGAGGATCAAGAATGAGAACATACAGACTTAACATTGAAGCGGTCGATTTTTCTGATGTGCAAATAGCTGACTCGGGTACAGCGTTTGCGGGTTTCACTACCATCAGAGCAAAAAGAGGATCGACGGAACCTTTATTCGTTCCTATTGGGAACGAATCTTATATCATTGAACAGTTTGGACCACCGCGAGCAAGCAACCCAGAAGTTCAGGAAGCTATTGACTTCAACAGAAACCATCCTATTTACATATCAGCGCCTCCGGGTGTTGAAATGGATGACAAAAGAAACCTATACGGAACCTTGTTTATTACTAAAGAGGGTCTCTACACTGGGTATTCGACAGAACCTGAAACAGAAAGCACTGCCAAAGAGCGCGATGTTCGTTTCGAGGTTGAGCAAGCTTCTGAAAAGCTTACCAATGAATCTAATGAAAACAACCCAAGTAAGTACCTGAAGTTCTTCAAACTTACTGATGAGCATTCACCGGCTAAGATGAACCAAGGTTCTAAGGTTGTGTTTGACCTTGAATACAACGGTGATGTTGAAACGGCTTACGCGATTGCGGCTGAGGATTGGACAGAAAGAGGTGATGTAACTCTTCCAACCGATGCTTCAACGACTAACAACAAATCAATTTCATACCTAATTGATCAGATCGAAGATGCACCAGATCGCCTGAATTGGTTCAATGAGAATCCAGGCTATTTCCGATTCCTACGCCATTTCGACCCAGACACAGAACAAACAGGTTCATTTGTCGGTGTACAGTGGTTTGAAGAGAACGGCGGAGGAGATAGGTTAGAAGTACACACTCGTCTGTATCTTGCTGTACAAGAAGGCAACCCAGAAGAAGATGCTGCAATTTATCCGTTTGCGGATAACTCAGATTACCCTCTACATGGCGAGAATTCATTCTTCCAGTCATTCACTCTTGCATCAGCCACAGATCGCGCATCGATGTACTGGGAAGCAACAGTAGAAGCAGAAGCAATCATCTTCCAACGGTTCCCAACAGAGACTCGAACCAATATTCGAATCACACGACCACCTCGAGCAGTGGTGGAAGATAACTTCGTACGTGTGACTGTTACCGACTGGCCGGCACGAAACATTTCTATCACTCCCCGAGCGTATGATGTTTCGCTTGACCGGGATCAAAAAGACGGATTCGGTACCTCACAATTCATTGAAGATGTAATGGCTAATGACCGCGTTGTTGGTACATTGCTGTTAGGTGGCGAAGATGACGATGAAGTGAAGATCGCAGACATCGCGCCTTTCCAAGAAGATCAGATCCCTGCAGATGGGTTCATCATGGATCTTCGCGGTTATCGTATAATCGACCACTTGGAAGACACAGAAGACATTGAAGCCTCATTGGAAGCAGGGTGGGAAGAAGCCCGCGATGTTGCTTATGATAATGTAGCCATCTTCTTCACCCCAAGCGGTTATGACGGCCTCAACAGTACGATGGTAGACATTCGAACTACACACCAATTCGCACGCGTTGTTCAACCGGCTCTTCCTGGTGTGACTCAAGCCCAGGTAGAAGAAATCCCAGGGATGAGAACTTCATACGAAAACAACCACGGATTGGCTTACCCAATCAATGAGGTCCTGACACGCGATCCGCGAACAGGTACCAAGTGGTGGAGATTCCCGGTAGGGGCTTATTGCGACATGTTGGTTCGCATCATGCGCCAAAAGAATGGTGCTTGGGCTCCGATGTTCCAGAACGATAGTGGAAACATTGGCGGGCAGATTGACGCCAGCTTTGAGAAGATTCGTATCAAACGAATCAAACGAGAACAGCAGCAAGAGATTGATGAAGCAGGGTTCAACACTCTCATTTACGATGCAGACATGGGCCTTGTAATGGTCAACCAGCGAACAGGTCAGAATCCTGATACGCTGAATGATTCGAGCTGGCTTTCACACGACATGGCTTTCGACCTCTTCAAGAGAGCTGTGTATAGAAACGTGATGATTCCACAGCTTGGTAAACCGATTGATTCACAATACATCGGTACAAGAACACGGCAGCTTCAGAACCTTACGACCAGATTTGGTAATGCATTCAACGCTGTTAGAATAGAAGTAGATAGCCTGAACACACCTGAGACAAGAGCTCAGCGAAGATTCCAAATGGCTGTATCTGTACAGGTAACGCCGTTCTCAGAATTCGTTGACTTCTTCTTCTACAACGTTGGACAGGAAGCTAGTGTGGATGATCCTTTCGAAAACTAAGGTTTCGAAGGATACACTAATATTGAAAGGAAGGAATTAACATATGGGAGCTTTCGCAACCAACGCAGAATTGTTATTAGCATCTGGTAGAGATGCGATGTCTAACTTGTATGATATTTATATCATACCACCAGACGGGTTAGGTGTAGAGGCTGCGCTTTCAACTACTTCAGCAATGGTTATCCGCGCTATGGATTTCCAGCCACCTGAGTTGAGTGCAGAGGTTTATCAAAACCACTACAAAGCCGACTTCATGGATGTACCCGCCCCGAAGATCACTGGGGACAAATCCTTCAGTGTACCTTATCGGATTGATGCATCTTATGCGCTTCATAACGCCCTCCGTAAATGGAAGTTTCGATCTACCATGAACACCACTATGAGTGATGTTGATGAAGTAGGCGGATACACCTATAACGGTCTTTGGGGCTTCCAAGAGAGCGATAAGGTGTTTGGACGTGTGGCTGTAGTGGCGCATAAGTATAGCGACATCTTTGATGAAGGTGTAAACTCAATCACAGATACCCAAGGATATGGTATTGCAGCTGGTCTTCTTGCAGCGCAAGGTGAGGCTGGTGTAAACTATGTCGGATGGATCTTCAATAACGTTTGGGTAGAGAACGTAGAAGAGCCTTCATACACGCGCGATTCATCAACACCTCTTCAAGGTAACGCAACATTCAGGTTCGTTACAATGAGCTTGGTCGGGGCTAATACTTCGGCTATCTCAACTCTTTCAGAGTTTGTTGGTAACTTCGACGGCGCCGCTGTCGAGTAACATAAGTAGCAACTCTCCTCCTCATGCCCCTGTTTTCGTCTTTGACGGCAGGGGCTTTTTTGTACTAATTCCATATGGCAAACAATACCTTCAACCCAGAATTCCCTGAGGAAATTCAAGGACCAACGGGGTCTAACACAGGAAACACTTTCAACCCAGATTTTCCTGATAAAATACAAGGACCTACAGGTTCTCCCGATGGGCATACATTCAATCCAGATTTTCCTGATGAAATACAAGGACCGACGGGAGGCCTCAGCGGTCACACATTCAATCCGGATTTTCCAGAAAAAATAGATGGCCCTACATCCACTCAAGGGGGTACTTATAACCCGGAGTTCCCTGATAAAATACAAGGGCCCACGGGCGGTTCAAGCGGGCGCACATTCAATCCTGACTTTCCAGAAAAAATAGAAGGGCCTACATCCACCCAAGGTGGCACGTATAATCCCGAGTTCCCTGATAAGATTCAAGGACCCACGGGGTCTTATACAAACACCACTTTCAACCCAGAAATCTCGTTTGAGCAAGACCCTATGTTGGCATTAGCTGCAGAAGCTGGGTTAGACCAACAAGGTATTGATGAAGCCATAAATGTAGGTAATTTCCTTTACCGTTCAATGGCTGAAGGGTATAACCCGGATACTGATGCCGTTACTTGGGAAAGAGGTCCTGACGCTGGGAGCGGTATTGAAGGGATGGTGGAACAAAGTGCTGAGGATGATAAGACCTATCCGCCATTAGGTGAAGGCTCCCAAGCTAG
>SL_8KL_010_SEDDRAFT_10001694_pt1 | contig 19047 bp, 21 predicted proteins | sample SodLakKL_010_SED_4_FD_11160 | JGI IMG/M metagenome (IMG submission 11160)
AATTTACCGCGAGTCATCTTTCGATATGCACTTGAGAAGACGCCGAAGAATGTGAAAAGAGAATTGATGAGCCTGTAATAGTAACTTTTTGGAAAAAAGATGTGATTTTGATTTTTATGATTTGATAGATGAGTTTATTTGATTGACCTGCTAGAGGACCCAACTCAACCAAGTTATCACATTCACAGCGGCCAAAACCAGTATAGATACTATGAATATTGCAAGGTTTTGATACAGATTATAGTAGGCGCTACCTACCAGAAGCCAGTAGACCAAAAATATAATCCATCCAAGACCCGATACTGCTGATACAGCGGCTCTCCAACCGATCGAAGATCTCTTCGGTATCCAGATCAAGCTATTGACCGCAGCGATGAGCAGAAGAGATAGGAAAAAGACGCCAAAATTTCTAAGGAGAGTGTAGTCCGATGCATAGTAGAAGAGCCATATCACTAAGAAGATACCTAATAACAGTCCAGTAAGCGTGGAGATTATGGATTTCCAACCCTTACGTTTATCGATAAAACTCCACGCAGTGCTGTTGATCACGGAAAGCACTATTATAGATGCCAATATAACACCCAAGTTCTGATATCCAGTGTATCTCAAAGCATAGAAGAACAACCAGATCACAAGAAATATAAGCCAACCGAAGCCAGTTGTTATGGAAAGGATGGTGCGCCATTTGATATATCCTCCAAATGATCTCGATCTTTTTCCTATCATATCTTTCTCCCTAACTTCGAGAAAGGTCTCAGTGATATATAAATTTTGAACTTCTCAGTGATTCCTAACGTCACTCTTTTAGGCAATATCGATAAAATAGACCCTCCATTACTCCGACCTCACGGCCACACGATCATCTTCACAGCTATCAAAAACAGGAATATACCGACTACCTGTCTAAATCTTTCTTTAGGAACTTTATCTACAATATTTTTTCCAATATAAGCGCCTCCTAATGTCGCTCCGATCAAAAACGGAGCACCATAGAGCAATACTGTCTCAAGCCTTGCTCCTCCCATCACATAAGTTATTATCCTGGTCGTGTCGATGATCAGGGAGATAGCGCCTGTCGTAGCGATATACACAGATTTTGGAAGTTTGTAAGCTAGAAGGAACATCGAGCGTATCTCTCCACCGATCCCAGAGATACCTGAAGAAAAACCGTACATGCTGCCTCCTAAAAGAGCATTCTTTTTATTTGCTTTTACTTTGAAATCTTCCTTCACATGGATGAAGATCACGTACAGGATTATGACCACACCGATAGCTCTTGTCAATATAGAGTGTGGGATCTCAACCGTTAGTCTAGCTCCAGTATAGGCGAGTATGATACCCGGGAAACCAAAGAACAATATCAACTTGTAGATCATGCCCTCTCTGAACAAGGTGATCCTCCACACATTGTTGAACCAGTGGATTATCCCGACGATGAGTAAAGTCACGGGAGGTGGGAAAAACAGTATGAATATAGGGATCAAGACCGTGGAGATACCAAAGCCTGTAAAAGTTCCGAACATGGACGCGATGAATGTACTAGCGATCAATAGGATCAGTATGGTTTCCATATTCTACGGCCCATACTGGTCTAACCTGTTTATATATATTTTCGAGGTTTCATAATGAAAAGATAGAGATTCTAGAATGAAAAATCTATATACCAAAGTCGATGTAGAAAAAAATAAGAACAGCTGGAATCGAACAGGGAAACTTACGGTGAAAACCTTGCTCAGAAGTTTTAGAAAAATTGAAAAGACAGAATGCGAGATCTGCGGAAAAGAAAGAACGAAGATTTCAAGTTCCCTGCCACTGTGCCTGGAATGCATACGAGAGATGCCTAACAGATCGATAGAGATCGCGTCGCAGATACATTCAGAAACTAGAGAGGGATCAGGACTTCCTCCACATGTCCCTGATAGTTCCGATGGAGTTGAATGTGACTACTGCGGAAACAATTGCAAGATCTCCGGAGGGGATAGGGGATACTGCAACCTTTCTAAGAACGAAAACGGCGAGTTGACAAGAGAATACGGAACCTCTGAAAGGGGGATTGGTTCTTGGTATAAAGATAGACATCCAACGAATTGCGTCGCATCATGGTGCTGTGCGGGAGGCTCAGGGTCGGGCTTTCCCACTTATGCGAAAACACCTGAAGGCGATAAAGGTTACAAGAGCGCAGCGGTCTTTCTTGGTACGTGCAGTTATCATTGTCTTTACTGTCAGAACAGTCAATGGCGTAGGAACGCTAAAGAAAGAAAACCGGTTTTGGAAAAAGACGAACTGGTCGAAGAGATATTTTCTGACGATTCGATCACTTGTATGTGCTGGTTCGGAGGTTCTCCCGAAACTCAGTCTCCGTTCGTTCATGAAGTTTCAAAAGAACTCATAGAAAGGTCTGAGGAGGAAAATAGGATATTACGGGTTTGTCTAGAAACCAACGGTAATTTTTCCAAAAATTGGTTGAACAAGATAGCCCATTTATCTGTGAAAAGCGGCGGCGGTATAAAGTTCGACCTGAAGGCCTGGAATGAAAATCTCAATCGCATCCTATCGGGTGTCGATAATACGCCTACATATGAAAATTTCGAGCGTTTAGGCGAGTTACATTCAGAGCGTAAAGAACCGCCATTTCTCAGAGCATCGACTCTTCTCGTTCCGGGATATATAGATGTAAAAGAGATCCGAAAGATAGCTCGTTTTATCAGCGAGGTTGATCCTACGATTCCCTACTCGCTCCTTGCTTATGGACCCGCTTTCAAACTGAACGATCTCCCAACCACTGAAAGAGAATTCGCTTTCAAAGCCAAGAAAGCCGCAGAAAAAGAAGGACTCGAAAATGTGAGGATCGGTAATAAGCACCTCCTGCATTAAAAAAACTGATATACACAAAAAGATATAAACATCTAAGATGAATCCATTTAGCTCTGAACTCTGGTCCCCTTACGTAGTGGGAGCGGGAATCGGCGTACTCTTATGGCTTGGATTTCTGCTTTCAAACAAAGCGATAGGATGTTCCACCGCATATGCCCGAACCTCTGGGATGGCTGAAAAGTTTGTTAGAGGAGATAAAGTCAAAGAGAAACCCTATTACAAAAAATTCATACCTAAGATAGATTGGGAATGGATGTTGGTCCTTGGGATCGTTGTAGGAGCTCTTATATCTTCTCTCTTATCGGGAAGCTTCAGGATAGAAAGGGTACCGCAGGTCTGGGAGAACAGCTTCGGTTCAAGTCAAATATTAAGGTTTGCAGGAGCGTTGATCGGCGGAATACTTCTCGGTTTCGGAGCAAGGATGGCAGGTGGGTGTACCAGCGGTCACGGGATCAGTGGAACGTCGCAGTTGTCGTTAGGGAGCTGGTTAGCTTTCTTATTCTTCTTCATAGGTGGTATATTGACCGCTGTGATCATTTATGGAGGGATTTAGATGTTGGAGGAACTTTACAAGAAAAAGAGAAAGCAGCTTCTTCTTGGCTTTTTGATCGGAATCGGCTTCGGTTTCCTCCTGGATAGAGGAGGGGCGACAGATTTCAATATCATAGTGAATCAGCTGTTACTGAGAGATTTTAGAGTCTTGAAGATCATATTTACTGCTGTAATTACTGGAATGATAGGTGTACATCTTATAGTCAGATATCTACCTCCAGAACTTCAGCCGAAGCCCTGCCAGTGGAAGCCCATAATCATAGGGGGTCTTATATTCGGTGTAGGTTTTGCAATCTTAGGTCTCTGTCCGGGGACCGCTACAGGAGCCATGGGAACGGGTGCAGTTCACGCAGTCTTTGGAGTTATAGGCATGCTTCTAGGAGCGGGGATATTCGCATCGGTTTACACTCATATAGAAGATTTTATGGGTGAAAGTGATCTGGGGCCTGTCACCATACCAGAATCTCTCAGTATCAACGCATGGTGGATAATACTGACATTTTCTATTGTCCTAATTGCAATCATGTTCTTTCTAGAGAGAGTTGGATTGTGAAAGGCAAGACTGATCAAAACATTCTCTAGTATTAGCGGAACATTCAAAATAAACACATTTTTCACTCAAAAGCTCCATCGATGCCCGTTTCCTCATAGATAAGAAGATACTCATCACGAAGATTACCTGGCTGTAGCACCCCTTCTTCCATCATATTATCCACAGCCTCTTCAAACGAATCAACATTGCTCATACCTCCGTTCTTCAGATGATCATAGACTAAGACTGAGACTACATGGCTCCCATCGTCGTGTTTAACAAAGTATTCTAACGGTGATTTTATCAAACCAAATTTATCCGCTAGATAGACATGGGCCCCTTCAGTGAGATGTTCCTCCAAAAATCGAAGATGAGTATTGTAAGTGCTATCCTTACTTTGACCATCATAGGCTTCTTTGAAGAGGTCGTCGTCTTTAAGATGCTCAGCCATCTCATCGATCTTTTTACGGGAAAAAGGCGGATGTATCATCTCATGCAGAGCAACAGGCACGATCTCTTCAACGCCCCATCTGGCATCGGCTAAAAACGATTGATCGTAAAGTTTAGTACCAAAAGGTGCAGAGAACTTTGAAAGATACAACGTTATCTTATCGGAAGACAATCGGCGGTGATCAGGACCTAAAAGTTTATTGACTTCACCTACTACGTCATATTTTGAGACCTGTTCCTGCAGTTCCTTTCTCCTTTTATCTAATTCCGGTTCACACTCTTCCTTCCAGTAACTTAAAAAACCGTTGTTATGAATATATTTTGCCATGTCGCTGAGTGAAGGTAGTAAAGAATCTAAACTCTTCCAGACTTCTTCTGATATCACCTGCTCCTCAACAACATAATACTCGTGAAAACGTTTCTTTTTTTCAGGGTCATCGATGATCGAACAGAGTTTTTCAACGTCAAAACCATCGTGATCTACAAGATCGAATGCGCTGACTAGTACGACTCTAGGATCAAAACCACTTTCCACCATCTGTTTAGCGAGTTCGATCAAATCCGGCCTAGCATCGATGATATCTTCAAATCTGTCATATCCTTCTTTATGAAGGTCTATCAGGTTTTCTGATTTTGAGAACAAATTACAGAAACTCGCTAGATCGTATTTGTAAGAATAAGTTACTTTCCATGTATTCACCATATCTACACCGATTTATCTTATCTCTGCACCTCTATTTAACACTCGCCTATATTCATACTGACAACAGGTATATACTCCTACTTATTTTCCTCTGCATGAAGATCGCAGCTGAGAAGGCCAGAAAGGTCTTATGTAAGGTACACGGCTTTGATTCTCTCGGAAAGGGAAAGAAAGATACAGCACAGCTGTTCAACAAGATCCCCTGCATACAGGTCGATCCGATAAATCCCGCGGGTAAAAATCACGATCTGACCCTTTTCAGTAGGATAAGAGATTATAGACCTGAATATCTTTCTGAGCTCTTGTATGAGGACAATCTGCTCTTTGAGTATTATTGCAAGATGCTTTCGATCCTGCCTATAGATACTTATCCTGTCTTCAAAAGCAGGATGGAAGAACAGAGAAAAAAGTTTTCATCTCTTTTCAAAAAGTACAGTGATGAGATCGATCATATAATGAAAATTCTTGAAGATGGACCTGTCAGTTCGATTGAATTGAAAGAGATGGGAACAACCGATACGGAAACGTGGAGAACAACGAAACAATCCAATAGATTACTGAGGAGTCTATGGCTGTCTGGCAAGATATGTATATCTCACCGAGAAGGTGGCAGAAAATACTATACTCTACCTGAAAAAGTGATACCTGAAAGGATACTTCAAAAAGAAGTACCGGATGATGAAGAGACTAAAAAGAAAATTGCGGAGATCATCGTAAGTTCCTCAAGACTTGTCTCACCATCGAAAGCTTCTGCTCAATGGAAAAGTATAGGTGGAGTTAAAGAAGTCACTGCAATACTCGAAGAGTTGAAAGATGTTGGTAAGATCTTCAGTATCGAGATCGATGGATGGAGAGGAAGGCTGTACGCCCACATCGATGATAAGAAATACTGGGAAGCACCCGAATTGAACCTTCCGTTCGTCAGGTTTTTAGCTCCTCTCGATCCTTTACTTTGGAATAGAGAACTGTTCTCCTGTATATTCAAAAACGAATACGTCTGGGAGATATACAAGAAAAAGGAGGACAGAACGTACGGATATTACTGCTTACCGATATTATATAATGATGAATATGTTGGCCTTATCGAACCATATCAGGATGATGATGTTTTAGAGATAAAAAATCTTCATCTTTTCAGAGATATCGAAGAAGATAGATTCACCTCGGAATTAAAAAAGGAATTATTCCGCTATATGGAGTTTCTCGATGTAAGCGATGTCAATATAAAAACAAAAACAGGACTTCAACTAGAGTGTACTATCTAGCATCTACACTAATTTTTTATATATTCTGCACAATCTCTTCATAAATGTAACGATAGGGTGACATCATATGGAAGAATTCGAAAACCCATATCTAGATCCAAGACACTACGACGCGATGCATCCGATGGAAGGAGACATCGAGTTCTACCTTAAATGCATTGAAAAATACGGAGATCCCACGCTAGAATTAGCTTGTGGGACCGGAAGAGTCACCATCCCTTTGGCCCAAGAAGGTGTAGACATCACCGGACTCGATATTTCCGAAACAATGTTGAAGAGGGCTAGAGAAAAAGCTTCGGAGAAAGACATCGACATAGAATTCATCAAAGGCGATATGATAGATTTCTCACTAGATAGAAAATTCAATACGATCTTACTACCTTTCAATACTATCCAGCGTCTCATCCATCTTGAAGAGTACGAATCTCTTTTCTCAAATATTCAAGAACACCTATCAAAAGAAGGCAGGTTCATATTCGAGATATTCAACCCAGATTTTGATATAATAGTAGAGGCTTTAAACGAAGATTCAGATGAAGAATCTGAAGTCATCGAGTACGACGATCCCTACGGGAACGGAATGGTCCAGGTGACGGAAAACACGGATTTTGATCCGACCACTCATATGTTGGATATGAAGTGGTATTATTACATCGATTGTGAATTGAAAGAAGTAAAAGATTGGAACTTGAGGATACTTTTTCCTAAAGAGATCGATGCCTTACTGAGATACAATGGATTTAGAGTAGAAAAGAAGTATGGTGATTACGATCGATCTGAATTCTCCCGCGATTCAAACACGCAGATGATCATCTGTAAAAAGATTGAATGACACCTTGAAATTTTAGAAGAGTAAATTTTGCTATGATAGAGGTTTTCTAATGAGCTATTATAGTGGAAGCTGAAACTTTTTAAACCAAAGTTTCAACATCCACTGCTAGTCAAAGACCCTCAATTATTACAAAAAGTCGGGTCATTGACTATAAACCGAGGTTATTATATATAAGAATATGATTTTCAACTAGAAAAGAACCATGCGAGCCACTGTAAAACAAAGGATTTTATTGCATTTGAATAAATATTTACGCGAAAACCATAGTGATAAACCATCCTATTATACATCCCAAAAAGGGATCACAAGTGGAGTTGATGCGAGTCGAGGGTACGTGAGCAGAATCCTCGATCAGATGATCGATGAGGGCTTGATCGATGAAAAAATGGAAGACGTAGGAATCGACCAGAAAAGAAAAGTTAAGGTGTACAGTTTAACCCCTAAAGGCCGAGATAAAGCTGATCTGATCCAAAAAAAATTTCTTGAAAAGGAAATTTTCATAAAAACATTAGATGAGAAAAAGAAGATAAAAGTAAAAGATTTGAAAAATTATGTATCAAATCAAGATCCGGTTCTTAACGCAATCTTGAATGTGAACAAAGATGGGATATTAGATATTACCGAATACGAAAAACTCGATAGGACCTCCTTCATAGATAGAAAAAAAGAGCTTTCAAAGTTGGAAGAAGATTTAGAATACGTAATCGAGGATGGTTGTAGGATAACATTCATTTCTGGAATGGCTGGAAGTGGAAAAACCGAACTGTGCTTGGAATTTAAAAGAAATCTGGAAAAAAAAGATATCTCTTTTTTTACCGGAAAGGCACCAGTAGAAACATCAAAACCTTTTTCACTATTCGCAAATGCCTTTGAAGATTTTGGAGATAAAAGTTTTGACCTCGATTTCAAAAATTTAGGAGAAGTCACCATCAAAACTGATGATCATGATTATTTCCAGGATCGAAAGACGGCTTACTTTCAAAGAATATCTGATCAGGTCAGAAGATCTTCCATCAAAAAACCAATGGTTATATTCCTAGATGATCTACATTTATCGGACGCTGCGTCCATAGAATTACTAAGATTTTTAGTTATGGACCTAGACGACGCTCCTGTTTTATTTTTATGTACATATCGACCTGAAGATATACCAGATGATCACTTATTGCAAGATATAAAAGAGAAACTTCTCAAAACTGAGAATTGTACCAATATAATACTTAGAAACTTCGATCTAGATCAATCAAGAAAATTTTTGCAGGAACTCACTGAAAGACCCCAACTACCTCTCAAATTCGTAAAACTTCTTCGCCATTTTACTCAGGGAAATCCTCTATTTTTGAAAGAGTTCGTAAAACTCTTGATAGAAGAGGGAAAAATACCACCTTATTCGTCTGATTTTCCAAAAAAAGAAAGCGAATTGAGGATACCAGAAACTCTTAAGAAAGTTATTAAGGAACGGTTAGAGTCGCACCTATCTGAAAAGGCACGTAAAGTCGTCGAATCGTCTTGTATATTAGGAGATCCGATATCTCTTGAGTTACTCAGTAAAGTCATAGGGATGGACTATCCTGACCTTTTAGACAGTATAGAGGAACTTTTAAACAAAAATATATGGGATGAAGGATCAACCGATGATACTTTTTATTTTTCTCACCAGCTCATCTCAAAAGTAGCTTATGAGACGATCCCTTCTTGGAAGAAAAAGGAGATACATCTTCTCGTAGCTGGAAAGATTCAAGAATCGTTCAGAGAAGATATAGAGAAGCACTATTCTGAGTTAGCTCATCACTACGAAAGGGGGGAAAAGATCACCAGTGCAGTTGACTATTACATAAAAGCTGGAGAAGAATCAGAGAAGGTATTTGCTCACCAAAATGCCATCGAGATGTACAAAAAAGGTTTCAGTTTAACAGAAGAAAGCTGTGAAAACCTACAGGAGCGATACGATATGGCCAAAAGGATCGGACGGGCTTATTCGCTACTCGGTCGTTTTGAGAGAAGTAGAGAGTATCTGGCTAAAGCTGTTAAATTGACCGAAGAGAAGAAGGAAAAAAAAGAGATATACTGCAAAATAGCGAATACCTTTTTTATCCAAGGGAAGTTTGATAGAGCTCTCAATTATATAGAAGATAGCCTTGAATTAGAGGATAAAAATGATGAGATAACTTGCAAATTGTTCAGCTTGAAAGGTTGGATACACGTTAGAATGGGGGATTTAGACGAAGCAAAACGCATATTCAAAAAAGAAAAAAGTTTAGCAGAGAATTGTGGATCTGATAAAGAAAAGGGACGAGTTTATCATGACTTAGGTACAGTATATTTGGGCAAAAAAGAAAACAATTTAGCGATACAAAAATTCAAAAAAGCTATAAAGATAAAAGAAAGGATCGATGATAAAATTGGGTTGAATCGATCTTATAATAATTTAGCGTTAGCTTATAGACGTATGGGGGAACAAGACAAAGCTGAAAAGTATTTCAAGAAAAGTTTAGAAGTTTGTGAAGAAGCAGAGTATAAAGTTGGACTCTTTGATATCTTATCAAACTTTGGATATTATCTATTTAACAAAGGAAAGATAGAAAGGTCTCGTGAATTATTCAAAAGGGCCTACAAAATATCAGATGAATTAAAAGATAAAAGACGGAAGAAGGTCTCTTTTTCAAATCTATCAGATCTATTTTTGACGAATGGAGATCTTGAACGGGGAGAAGAATATTTGAGGAAATGTAAAGAGATCGAAAATGGGCCTAACGGTAATAATCTTCAGATGAAAATTTTCTTTCTCGATAGCAAGTTAAAAAAGAAAGAAGGAAAGTTGAGAGAAGCGAAAGATAAACTGTTCGAAGGCAAAAGATTAGCTAGGGAAAGAAACGATAAATGGAGTCTCGGTCAAATCTATTCTCGATTAGGGACAATATATACTCTTCTAGGCCTCTTTGAGAAAGGAAAAGAATGTTATGAAAAAGCTAAAACATATGGAAATGAGAGCGGTTACAAGGATATCACATCTTTATCATATGAAGGCTTAGCAAATATTGAAATGATGGTCGGTAGGGAAGAGAATGCTAGAAAGTTATATGATCATGGATTGAGTTTAGCTGAAGAGTTAGATAATGAAGAAGTTATTATGAAAAATCTAATTGGATTAGGTGAATATCATCTGAAAATGAATGATATCAAAAGTGCTGAGAAATGTTTGTCGAGGACATCGAGAATAATCGAAAAACGAGAAGAGCCTGGACTAAGAATAGAATATTATCTCTCTATGGCCCGACTACTTGGTAAGAAAGAAGAAATCCCGAGTGTTAGGACCTATCTAGAGAAGGCACTAGAAGAGAGTGATAAAGGAAATGACAAGATTAGGAAAGCTAAAACGGTCTTCGCTTTGGGCATTTTTTATGCAGTAACAGGAAAGAAAAACAAATCTGAAAGGTACATAAAGGAATCGCTAGAGATGTTCGATGAGATAGGGATGAAGTGGTATACAGAAAAAGCTAAAAAGTGTTTAGCAGGCCTAGAGCGAGGAGCAAATTTTTATGATCTAGCCTGAGATAAATTAAAATAGATTTTACTTATTTTATTCAAAACCACTAAAAGAATAGGAGTATTTAAAGAGGAAATTGGAAAATTCTCCGATAATGTTTATATATATTATCTATGTCTAATTTGCTCTATATGCCTGCATCATGGAAATATTTCGCAATCAGGACCTTAAACATGGTTGTGACGATCTTGATCATAGCCATGGTACTGTCTGCATTTTTTACTACTCTCGAAGAAGAAGATATGGAAGAGTCTATTCAAACGCAGGTAAAAAGTGAAATAAGATGGCAGAATTTCGATGATCCATATGAGGCCTATGAGTATCGAGAAAGAAGAACACAAGAATTGAAAGAAGAATATAACCTTGATCAGCCGAGAATAAAAAGGATATTCTATAATTCTGTAGATTTGATGACCTTGAACCTTGGAGAAACAAGGAGAATGACGTCAAGGGGGAGTCAAGAAGTCTCCACCATAATAATGCATTATTTACCCTACACTATTTTGTTGTTCACCACCGCAGCTGTGATATATACTTTATTAGCTATCTCAATCGGTTTGAAGCTAGCACAGAGAGCTGGTTCTAAAATAGACAAAATCTTTACTACTTTAGCAGCCTCGTTGTCCTCTGTACCTGTATGGTGGGCCGGTATGATCTTCATGGTTTTTTTCACATATATGCTAGGATGGTATCCAAGGCCTGATCCTAGTTTTCCTAGAGTAGTTAATGTAGGTTATCTAGGATATTTCCGGGCACTCTTGATAAAAATGTCTCTACCTTTGTTCACGATAGTACTTTTCAAGTTCGGAGGCCGGCTTTTGATCTCTAGAAGCATCGTGATCGGCGTCTTAGAAGATGATTATATAATGGCCGCTAGAGCAAGGGGTGTCCCAGAAAAAAGGGTAATATATGGACATACATTGAAAACGGCTGCACCTCCAATCGCGACAACGGCTGTGTTGGCTATTATCACATCTTTGGCTGGAGCTCTTATAGCAGAGGTGATATTCTATTGGCCTGGGATCGGATACTTGTTGAGAAGAGCCCTTTATCAAGCTCGGACTATATTTGATCCACCTGGTGTTTTTGAACCCCAATTGATCATCGGCATATCCTTCGTTCTCATGGTGATCTCCATAATTGTATTCTATTTTGCCGATATCATCTATGGTCTTCTCGATCCGAGAGTAGAAGTCGGTTCTAAATTTGGAAGAGGGGAAAAATGATGGAAGACAGTATATTTCAACTCATTGCACTTTATTCCGTATATTATCTAGCTATACCTGGTTTAATCTTTTTAATTATTTGGAAGATAAAGCAAGAAAAAGACTTTATCAAGGCTTTGACCAGACATAACGAGGATAAAGGAGATAAATTTTCCGATACACTAAGAAAGAATAGTAAGAAGTTGAAAAATCTTCAGATATTACTTGTGATTTTCATCTTGATATCTATGCCTGTCCTCAATTTAACTTTCCATGGTTTAGAAGATACTTCCATACGCCGCAGTCGAGATTATTCAGGCCGTGGATATTTTCCCGCTCATATTGACCGTGTAGACGAAAAAATAGGTCCTACTTTTGATTCAGAAGCGGTAATAGAACAGATGACCGAAGCTGAATTCGAGAATTGGTATCTAGATGATATTCGAGAGCAGGTTGATCTTGACGAAATCTTTCGCTTACCTGGCAGAGTTACGGTTTACAGATTAGGAGAAACAATGAGCGAATATGAGCAGATTGTAATTAATTATGCTTACTTGTCTCCTATACCTATCACTAGATCCATAGAATTCACCATTATGGAAGAAAAGGCGTTCCTTGAAACGAACAGAATAATCGCATATCCTATCCCTCCATCTCTAGCCGCTCCATCATGATAGGGATTTGATGTTTACGCAACCGATAAGTCATATGAACTTTCGATCATCGATCTCAGGAAAAAACTAAACCGTTAGTTTCTAGGAAAAAATATTTTAGCACCAAAAATATTTTGATTTGATGTATGGGTAGAACGGGAAAATACAGATCGCTCGATCTAAAACAAAAAAGTTCAGGTGTCCGGGCTAATCCTTTTTTTAGAGGCATAGCCTATGTGATCGATGCGATCATAATCCGCTTTATCTTTCAGGGCATAGTTCTTCTCCTGAGGAGCAGAGGATTAATAACTGATAGCTGGATGGAGAATATAGGTTTTTATCTAGGTCAGGGAATAGCTCCTTTACGAGGTGGAGGTATAGTCCTTGAACACTTCATCTTCATAACGTCTCTGCAGGATCTGGTTATCCATTTATCATACAGTGCGCTGTTCCTAGCTTATTTTATAGTGCTGGAATCGGGCCGGATCGGAGGGCAGACCATAGGTAAAAAGATATTCGGGATCAAAGTTGTAGATAGACACAGATCGGAAACATCATTCAAAAATTCCGCTTTGAGGAACTCGACCAAGTACCTTCTCAGAGTGCCGATATTGAATTTCATTGTGGGTCTTCTAGAGGTTATCCTTCTCTGGTTCTATTCCACCAGGAGCGGCGATATCATAGCGGATACGGAGGTTATATCGCTCTCTGGAAAAGGAGTCGTAGACCTCATCAAACGGAGTGGTTAGTTTTTACGACTACTCTCCTGTTTTTATATCCTGTGAAGAAAGCAGTCTTATTATAATAAATGCGATGAAAAACACAGCTGCAGAGAGAACCACCATCATCAAAGTCTCGAGTCTTGATCCCATCTCTATCCCTATGGAACTAGATAGTACTATAAAGGAAGCCAAGATGGACAAAAGAACTCCTATCAGAAGTGTATTTAAGATCTCGGTCAAAGAAGCTCTTCTATATTCTGATAATCCAATATCGGATTTGCCTTTGACTCCACTTTCGATACCGCTGATCAATAATGTGTTCCTACCATAGAACCAGATACCCATCGATAAGAAAAAGAACAACATGATCAAAAGTAAATTATAAACGCTAGGTTGTAGATTGGAACTGGCAAATAGATAAGCAATCACTGTTAAAAATATACCTGTATCAAAAACGTAGACCTTTTTCAAAACATAAGCGATCAAGGAAATGACTCCAAATATAAGGGGAAAAATCCTGTAAACTGTGTGCGGTGAAAATAGACTCATAGCTCCCGCAACCAACAGGATCAAGATAGAAATAAGCCATCTTTCCGTCTTCATCTGCGTCTGTGTCTGTATCTTAACACCTCCTCTAATGTGGGTTCAAGCGGCTCGGTGGGATCCCAATCTATAACCGTAGATCCATGAGACCAGAGTTTATCTAACAATTGTTTTCTCTCTGTCCTGTACAACCTTTCAGCCGTTTCTTCATACTCATCCTCATCCAACACCTCTTTTTCGATCTTTAATGGATCTGGAGATATGAGGATCACGTCATATTCCTTCATACATAGATCTATCAAAGTACTGCTGTACTCGGGAACCGTAAGCGGCGAGATCAAAACAACCATACTTTTTCTAGGAAAGAATTCTTCTAAAAGCCATTTTACACCTTCCAAACCCCAAGCACCTCCCCTTTGAAATTTTGTAAGATTCGACATTATCTTGTGGTAATGGTTACGACCAGTTCCTGGATAGACCCAATTCATGTATTCTCCAGAGACGATGAGACCGACCCTATGCCGGGCCGAAAGTAGAACTTCTGCTAAACTCGCAGCGACACCGATAGAAGCTCTCATCGTATTGTTGTCCATGGTTCCCACTATCCCCTCTTCATAACCGTCTACTATCAAGATGACGTCACCAGATCTCTCACCTTCGTATTCGTTGGTGTGAGGATCAAAATACTTAGCTGTAGCTTTCCAATTTATATCCCGTAACTCATCACCGGGTTGATATTCCCTTATAGCAAAAAATTCACTCCCGACACCAACACTTTTAGATTTTATCTCGCCCAACCAATGTTTTGTATAACTTGGATCGATATCAACTTTCTCCATATCTTCGCTCCTAGGCAGGACCCGTATCTCCATCTTTTCATCTGTCTCCATCTCCTTTGAGAATAGATTTAACGCATCTCTATATCTCAATCTTATCAGGCCGAGTTCGAATTTTCCGGTGATAGGGCACGATATCTTATAACTCAGTTCTCGTTTTTCGCCCTCATCTAACTCCAATATCTGATGATTGGATCCATCAACGACCTCAACTAGAGATGGAAGGACGTCCTGTACTTCCAAAAAACGGATCTTTCCTCCTTTATTTTCTATATTTATAGTTATCTCGAGTTCGTCCTCTACATAAACGTTTCTTCCCTCTTCAGTTGAACCTCTGTCTATCTCTATGTCCAATTCTTCAGGCGGTAGCGATCTAACAGCCATGACAAAGAGAGAGAGAGAGAAGATACTCACGGTAAAGTAGACCCAACTGTTGAAAAGTACACCTAAAATTAAACCCACCACTACGAAGGAGGCTAGATACGCGATAGGTCTTTGTCGGTTGATCTTCATATCTTTTCACCTACATCTCTTGCTTTCCATCTTATTCCCATCCTTCGATCCGCTTCATCAAGGTGGATATCCATTTTTCGTATTTCTTTCCTTCCAAGCTTTCTTTCAAGGAAGATTGATCATCAATAAAATCATCTTCATCAGTTTCTTCTCTAGATAATATGAAGTCTGATATGATCTCGTCATCTACCAACTCTCGGAATTCATCTGGTTCCTTTAAAAGCGCTCTAACTTCTTTCTCTGAGAGATTCCTATTCTCCTTCAGCTTTTCCATGAAAAGATCCATCATCTTTTTTTCTAAAAACCCCTGGCTCAATTCCATACCTTTAAAAGCCCTTCGGAAAAAATCCGAAGATTCCTTAAGCCTTAGATTTACCTCTTCATCGTATTTATCTTCCCTCACCCAGATCTCCGATTTTTCTGTTTGCTCCACCGACCAGTAAACCAAATTGAAACCAATTATGATTAAGATCAAGATAGCCAATGTCAATCGAAGCATTCCACCAACAACGATGATACCTCCCGCCAACGCAAATATGATAATAGCCATCAGGATATAAAATAATAAATCGTCATCTTCTTCTTTAGAAAGGGGTATTGAGGGAGTCCCGTACATCGAACCCGAACTATTTTTAGAATTTGTCATCATATCCCTCCAGTTCATTTCTGAGTTCCTTTAAAGCGTTCAAAGCCTTTTTTCTCTCTTTTTCTCCGAGTTCGTAGCCGCTGTATTTAGCCAGTTCAAACACCTCTCTTATCTCCGTTATTTTAGAAGTCGAGACGTCTAGTGTTCTCAACGCCTGTTTTTCGAACTCTCTAGGGGTCATAAATTTGAAGTTTTTCGCACCTTTTTCCTCCAGTATCAAACACATCCGCTGATAGCAGCGTAAGATTGTGGAATGAACATCCTTTCCTTGACGGAGTTCTGTCACAGCTTGGTCCATGGTAGAGGAGAGTTGATCTTCAAGTCCTTTTTCTTCCTCCTCTCTTTCCGGAGAAGACTTCATGAAGGGTATCACTTTTTGAGCGAGCAAAAATGCTACGATCCCACCGATCAAGATGATCAGTATGAAGGTTCCAAAACCTCCAAAAGCGGTCTCTATATATCCGCCGGGATCGTCCCAAGGGATAGATGGGATCTCACCATTATCACCTATATCTACGGGTATACCTGTTTCCGTCCCACCTCCTAAGAAAAGCACTACAAACAGAACAAGACCGATCACCGCGACCCCAGCGATATATGGAGACGCTCTCTCATCTTTGAATAATTTCCATATAGATATCGCAGATAGGACTATCATCAAAATTATCAAGATCAAGGGCCAACTAAAACCAACTAGTAAGATAAGATATGCACCAAGAAATACAGCCGGCCAGAAGAAAACAACCGCCACATAAGCGGGTGTTCTCCCTCTGATAAGGAAAGCCCCTGCTGCGATTATCATAGATGCAATCAAGATAGGAGTTAAATCGACATCCGTAAAAGTGGGATCCGTTTCTGCTTCAACTAAACCCGCAGAAATGTCCATAACGATCCCTATGCTCCATGAGGCTAAAAGGAAGAGTATCAGCAGCAGTGCGGTCAAAGTCCTTCGATCGATATCTAGGATTATCTAACCTCCTTCTTTGATTGAAGTTTCTTATATATATGAAGCTACAAAGGTCAGTTATTAATCTTTTTCTAGTTCCTTCGAATATCTGAAAAGCTATTTTACACTTCATTTGTAGGTCCGGCATTTAGGGCAATAATGACTCTGATATTCCTCCCGATACTCGAGTTCCGTACCACATTCATTGCACTTTTCTTTTCCACTAAACGGGTTCAACCTAGAAAGCAGGCTTTCTTTCTCCCTTGAAGGCTTTTTTGTCTAGTAAGCTGTAGGACTGTCTGTCTTCACCCTCACCTTATCCGACTTCAGTTCTTTAGAAGAGGGTTTTTTGGGACTTTCTTCACTCTCGGATTTCATACTCCCAGACTTAGGTTCGAGTAAAAAGGATATTATCTGAGGTATGAAATATATCGCTATGATCGCAATACTTAGGATAAGTACGAAAGATAAACATACCAAAGCTAAAGTCCAGTTCATCTTTTACCTCGTTTAGATCTCTTCCTCCTCTTATCTTTTAGTTCTACAACTCCATTAAAGTAAAAATCATTTTCGATCATTAGTGTGATAAACTACCTTTTAAAATCAATATTCTTATATAATGATATTCATCTGATTTTAGATCAGTGAAGAAAGATGGAAGATAAAGAGATCTATTCGATCCATGCAGAAGCGTGTAAGATGTTCTCTCATGAAGTCAGATTGGAGATAATCGATAATCTTAGGGACGGAGAAAAATCGGTCAGTGAGCTCGCTACAGAGACCGGTTTAAATCAACCTAATGTATCTCAACACCTAGCAAAGATGCGGGAAAAGAATTTTGTTGAGACTCGCAAGGAGGGGACTCAGATCTATTACTCTATAGCGAACGAAAAGATATTCGAGGCCTTCGATCTTATGCGAGAGATCATAAAAGAGCAGATGGTCGATCCTTCCTCGCTTTGAATATTTTGAAATCAGTTGTCTTCTAGAGCACGATTTACTGCGGCTTCAGCGTGGATGGTAGTTGTATCGAAAAGAGGGATATCCACATCGTCTTCCGTGATATATAATGGGATCTCAGTACAACCTAGGATAATACCCTCTGCTCCTCGTTCGACTGTATCTTGAAGCATTTTCAAAAGAGAGCCCTTCGATTCTTCCCTGACTTCTCCTTTACACAATTCGTTATAGATTATATCATGAACTTCCTCTCTATCCTCTTTTTTAGGGATCAATACCTCGATATCGTGCCTTTCTTTCATCCTTCTTTTGTAAAAATCTCCTTCCATCACATATTTTGTTCCTACTAAACCCACCTTAGACATATCTCTCTCCTTTATTACTTCGGCAGTCGCATCTCCTATATGTATAACTGGTAAGTCGACCCTCTTTTCCACTTCGTCGGCCATCTTATTCATGGTATTAGCACATATGAGCAAAAAGTTCGCTCCAGCCTCTTTCAGATCTTTTCCAGCTTCCACCATCATATCTTCCAATTTTTTCCACTCTCCTTGTTCCTGCAAACGGACGATGTCGTAAAAATCGAAGGAGTAGATCACTACTTCAGCGGAATGGTCTCCTCCCAATTCACTCCGCATATCTTCGTTGATGATCCTATAATATTCAAGAGTCGATTCCCAACTCATACCTCCGATCAATCCGATGATTTTCATATTATCGATATAGGATATGTGGTGAAATGATAATTAGATTTTTCTAAAAGAAAAATAGATCGTTCTTCTTCCGAAATAATTAAAATAAGCTTACTCATCATGACATCAATGTGTTATGATGAACCTCGATAAATTACTCGATGCTAGGACCGTAGCGCTCAGTGCTGTTTTTGCGGCAGGTGTTGCAGTTGCCACGATGGCCATAGCTATACCCTTCGGGCAAGGTTACCTGAATTTCGGCGAGATCGTTATTTTCACCGCTGCCTTCCTATTTGGAGGTATTGTCGGTGGATTAGCTGGAGGTGTAGGAGCAGCAGCAGCTGATATCATACTTGGCTGGGGCTTCTACGCTCCGATAACCTTGGTCGTTAAAGGGTTGGAAGGTTTTGTTGTTGGAGAACTCAGTGAAGAGAGCGTAAAAAGCAAATTGATCGGGGTCGTAGCTGGAGCGCCTATCATGATATTCGGTTACACTCTAGCGAGAGCTTATTTTGAGGGGGTTCCCGCGGCTCTGTTCATAGAACTGCCGATAAATGTGGTGCAAGCTGGGGTAGG
>SL_8KL_010_SEDDRAFT_10001696_pt1 | contig 19034 bp, 17 predicted proteins | sample SodLakKL_010_SED_4_FD_11160 | JGI IMG/M metagenome (IMG submission 11160)
GCTACTACTCCGGCTCCTACCGTACGTCCACCTTCTCGAATCGCAAATCGCAGTCCTTCTTCCATTGCGATTGGGCTGATGAGCTCGATGTCCATGGTTACGTTGTCTCCGGGCATTACCATTTCGGTTCCTTCAGCTAAGCTGATGGATCCCGTAACGTCGGTGGTTCTAAAGAAGAATTGTGGTCGGTATCCGTCAAAGAAAGGCTTGTGTCGTCCACCCTCTTCTTTTTTCAGTACGTATACTTCTCCCTTAAACTTTGTATGAGGATCAATGGTTCCCGGCTTTGCCAGTACTTGTCCTCTTTCAATTTCGTCTCTTTGGATTCCCCGTAGTAAAAGTCCTACGTTGTCTCCCGCTTCTGCATAGTCTAATAACTTTCTAAACATTTCCACTCCCGTTACTACAAGCTTTCGCTTAGCTTCGGAAAGTCCTACAAGCTCTACTTCGTCTTGTACTTTTACAGATCCACGCTCTACTCGTCCCGTGGCTACGGTTCCTCGACCGGTAATAGAGAATACGTCCTCTACAGGCATGGAGAAATCTTTGTCTAAGTCTCTTTCAGGCTCAGGAATATAAGCGTCTACCGCTTCAAGTAATTCAACAATTTTGTCTCCCCACTCGCTGCTTGGATCTTCCAATGCTTTTAACGCTGAACCTTGAATGATTGGAATATCGTCACCGGGGAAATCATACTCGTCTAAGAGTTCTCGGATTTCCATTTCTACAAGCTCTAGTAACTCTTCATCGTCTACCATGTCGCACTTGTTCATGAATACTACGATGTAAGGTACCCCTACTTGTCGAGATAAAAGAATGTGCTCTCGTGTTTGAGGCATTGGACCGTCGGCTGCAGATACTACTAAGATGGCTCCGTCCATTTGGGCGGCTCCTGTGATCATGTTCTTTACATAATCCGCATGTCCCGGGCAGTCTACGTGAGCGTAGTGTCGGTTTGGTGTTTCGTACTCTACGTGGGCCGTAGAGATTGTAATACCACGTTCTTTTTCCTCAGGCGCTTTGTCAATCTTGTCAAAGTCTATAGCGGCTCCTGTACCAAATTTCTGATGCATGGTAATGGTGATGGCTGCGGTAAGCGTGGTCTTTCCGTGGTCTACATGACCAATGGTCCCAATGTTAACATGGGGTTTATTTCTTTCAAATTTTGCTTTTGACATTATTCATCCTCCTCTATCAGGTTTTAGAGATTTGATTATTTATGTATTCCCTAATCACTTGATAACAATTTTACTATGCTTCAAACCTTATTGTCAACACCCTACAGTTATTTATTTGCCATCTCTCTTTCGTGCTCTTCCAGGTAATTTTCAAGCTTTCGTTTGACTCTTTGCAGTGCATTATCCACGGATTTAATGTGTCGGTTAAGATCCGCTGCCATTTCTTGATAGGATTGACCTTCCAGATAGGCGGTAAGCACCTCCCACTCCAGTTCGCTAAGTACATCTCCCAGTTTTCCTTCAATGGTTCCCATCTCTTCCCTTCCGATGATCAGATCTTCCGGATTTACGGTGGATTGCTCCGAGATAACGTCTAATAACGTCCGATCCGAATCTTCATCAAAGATAGGCTTGTTTAGAGACACATAGGAATTAAGAGGGATATGTTTTTGTCTCGTCGCAGTTTTAATTGCAGTGATAATTTGTCTTGTAATGCATAATTCCGCAAAGGCTCGGAAAGATGATAATTTATCGGACTGATAATCTCTAATTGCTTTATAAAGGCCGATCATCCCCTCTTGAATAATATCCTCTTTGTCTGCCCCTATTAAAAAGTAGGATCGGGCCTTTGCTTTGACGAAGTTCTTATATTTATTCATTAGATATTCAACGGCTTCAATTTCCCCCGCTCTTGCTCTGATTACAACCTCTTCGTCAATTAAGTCCAGTTTACTTTCCGGCACTTCCCCTGTTTTGATCTTCCTTTTCTTTATGGCACCTGTTCCCATAGACATCGCCTCCACCCCTTTTATAAGCGTTGCAAAAACTATGGTTTAATTATAACCTAGTAAAATACCCAAAGTCAAGGGGTTTGGCTATTCTTTTCTGAATTTTTCAAGCTTTCTAAGAATTTCATGATCGATATTTTTAGATATGGAGTTGGAAATGACTTTTCCCAGTTTCTCACTTCTGCGATTAATTTTTCCCTTTGCCGCGTCAAAGTCTAAGGCCAGTTCCCGTACGGTGATTCTCGTAGCACCGCTTCCCAGGATGATCTGCTGTTCCGCCCAGTCATTCGTTACAACCGAAACGTGATTCCGTTCCGACAGTTCCTTAATCAAACGTTCAATATAACTGTCAGCGGTTTCCCGCTCTTTTGTATAGACCACTTCCACATCTTTAATAGACTCTTTCAACTTTTTGGTACCTTTGACCAGATAAGCGTCAAAAACAATAATAATCTCGATCCCTTTAAAACTTTTATACTCCGCCATTAAATCAATTAAGGCGGATCTGGCTTCATCTAAATTCACCTCGGAAATCTTTTGGACTTTTGGCCAACCGTTGATCACATTATATCCGTCTAAAATCAAATATTCTTTCAAAGCCCACACCCCTAAACCTCTTTTAGTTTCCTTTGACGCAGTACTTCATACATTAAAATTGCTCCGGCCACGGAAGCATTTAACGAGGCGATGGCTCCCTCCATGGGAAGTCTTACCATAAAATCACATTTCTTTTTCGTCAACTCCGAAAGTCCTTTCCCTTCACCGCCGATAATCAGGGCAATAGGACCTAAAAGGTTTGCCTCATAGTGTACGTGCTCCCCTTTCATATCCGCACCAACCATCCATAATCCTTCTTCTTTTAATCGCTCCATGGTCTGAGCAATGTTTGGAACCTTGGCCACCGGCACATGTTCCAGGGCTCCTTGAGCCACTTTGGCAACACTTACCGTAAGCCCTACGGATCTTCTTTTCGGAATAATGATTCCGTCAACTCCGGAAGCGTTGGCGGTTCGAATCATAGAACCTAAGTTATGGGGATCCATAATCTCATCTAAAATCAGAAAGAAGGGTTCTTTATTCTTTGTTTTTTCCAATAAGTCTTCCAGCTCTACGGTTTCATAGGCGGCAATTTCTGCAATAACCCCTTGGTGATTACGGGTTGCCGAGATTTCATCGAGTTTTTTCCGGTCAACATACTTAACCATAACCCCTTTATCCTTCGCCATCCCCACGATTTTTACAACAGACCCTTTTTTATCTCCTGAATCGATCAGTATTTTATTTATGGGGTGCTCCGACTTCAGGGCCTCTATTACGGGATTTCTCCCTTCGATTTGATTCAGGGATTCCTCCGCTACCTGTTCCTTGGAAAATTCCTTTCTTGCAGCTTTCTCCGGGGCTTTTTCCCCCGTCATCCCTTGGGGTTTTTTTTCTACGGGTTTGTTCGCCCGCTTATCAAACTTACCTCGTTTGTTTCCCTGATGGTTTTTTCTCGTACTTTTACTTTTTTTCATAATTACACCTCATCATTTCCTGGTTTATTTATCGGCTCATTTACCGGTTTATTTCCTGTTGAACATCCATTGTTATAATTTTGAAAATCGATCCCTAACCTCCACAATCTCTCCACAGGTCATCGCACCCTCGGGACAGGGATTATCCAAACATTTCGGACCGCCTTTGTCAAATACCGTAGGGGCGATTTCCTTTACCTGCCTTAGCATTTCGATGGCAAGTTCTTGAATTTCCCACTGGGCCCGATTGCAGCATCGATGATTAAAGAAGTGAAGCAGCGCCCGAGCATTCATGGTGACGATAATTTTCGTCTCGCAGGCATTGGGAAGTACAAATCTTGCGTCCTCAATCGCCTTTTTCTTTGCGGTTTTTTTTGCCTCTTTTTCAGTTTCTCCCTTTTCCATATACAGCTTCACGTAATCTTCGTATAATTCTTTCGTAATTTCCTCGTAATATTTCCCGCTCATCTCCATGGCTTCTAAATAGTTCGCCTTTGCCTTCGGTCTGTTTTCAATTTCCGGAGGGATAATATACTCAAAGTTCTTCTCCTCCACATATCGCTGACTTTTTTGAGAGTAGCTGGCTCCGATACGATGTCGGACTAACTGATGGGTCAGACTTCTGGAAACCCCTTCGATTCCAAAGGTAAAGGAAATATGCTCTAAGGGAGATTCGTGCCCCATACCCACCAGCATTTGAACAAATTTCCGATTTTTTTCATCGTCGGATTGTTCCATGGTTCCTTCTATTCCCTTGGGAGAATAACAAAGTTTTGCCGCTCCGGCGATGACTTTTTCCGGATCCGGAGTGTGGGTAATCAAGTGTACATTCAATCGACTTTGCATTTATTTTTCCTCCTCCACAATAATTTCAACCGCTCTTTTCATTATTTCCATTAAGCGCTCATAGCGTTTCATACAAAACAGGAATCCGATCAGGGCTTCAAAACCCGTTGCATACCGATAATCCCCTATGTCGGAGTTCTTTGGCACGGTTTTGGATTTTTGATTTCGTCCCTTTTTAACAATCCTCCACTCTTCTTCCGACAGTTCCTGCTCTAAGGTCAGCACAATATCCGCTTGGGCTTTCGCCCTTACGTATTTAACCGCTTTCTTATGCAGTTTATCTACGGATAAATCCGGATTCTCAATAAGAACTTTTCGAATATACACCTCATAAACGGCATCCCCGATATAGGCTAAGGCCAAAGGGGAAGTTTGCCCCATATTCAATTCCGATTGATTTTCTTTAAATTGTTCTAAAAATCCTTCCATAAATCTCCTACCTTTCTTGACTCATATTATATTTCAAAAATAAGAAAAACACAACTTCCCCGTAGGGGAAACCTCTACAGAGAGCAGTGTTGTTCTATATGATTCCATTTATGATTTTGTCAAGAAATTCTTCGCCATTGTACCCCTTCCGGAGTATCCTTCAGCTCAATTCCCATATCCTGCAGTTGCTCCCGAATTTCATCCGCCAGTTGATAATTTTTGTCTTTTCTTGCTTGCTGTCGCTTCTCGATTAAGGCTTCAATTTCTTCCTCCAAAACCTCTTCCTGCTTTTCCAAAAGCCCCAGTACCTTTGTCAACTTTAGCAACAGTTCGTTTCCTTGCCGGATGATTTTTTCCGATGTGCCCTTTGTGATATTGGTATTAAGGTCTTTGACCAGATCAAATATTACGGATAAGCCGTCGGCGGTATTGAAGTCGTCATCCATTTTTTGAACAAAACGCTTTTCATGTTCCAAGAGTCTGTTGGAGAGTGTTTTTTCTTCCTCTGTCAGCTCTTTATCCTCGGCGACCTTCAATAAAGATTCCAGGTTTTCTTTGCTGTGGTATAACCGCTCCAAACCGCTTTTGGAGGATACCAGCAGTTCTTTATTGAAATTCAGGGGGTTTCGGTAATGGGCCGAGAGCATGAAGAACCGAAGCACTTCCAAGTCAAATTCTTTTCGAATGTCTCTTACGGTAAAGAAATTTCCCAGGGATTTGGACATTTTCTCATTATTTACATTCAAATACCCTACATGCAGCCAGTAATTGGCAAAGGGTTTTCCCGTGGCGGCTTCACTTTGGGCCACTTCATTCTCATGATGGGGAAATATTAAATCTCCCCCTCCGCCATGGATATCGATGGTCTCCCCCAAATATTTTTTCGCCATGGCGGAGCATTCGATATGCCATCCGGGACGACCTTTTCCCCAGGGACTGTCCCAGCTGGGCTCTTCCGGTTTGGAAGATTTCCATAATACAAAGTCCAAGGGACTCTTTTTCCGCTGGTCCACCTCTACCCTCGAACCCTGTTGTAAATCCTCCAGGTTCTGTTTTGATAATTTTCCGTAATCTTCATAGCTGTCTACATCAAAGTACACATCCCCGTCGATTTCATAGGCATGGCCCTTCTCCTGAAGGGTTTTGATGATTTCAATGATCTCGGGAACATTTTCCGTCACCTTCGGATGAACGTCGGCTCTTTCAATGCCTAAGCTGTCCGCGTCGATAAAATATTCTTTAATAAACCTTTCACTGACGGCCTCGGAGCTTACCCCTTCATTGTTGGCCTTGTTGATGATTTTATCGTCGATATCGGTAAAGTTTTGTACAAAATGTACTTTATAACCCCGGTACTGAAAATATCTTCGCATGGCATCGAAAACCATAAAGGTCCTCGCATTCCCTATATGAAACAAATCATAGACCGTAGGGCCGCAGGCATACATTTTGATTTCTCCCGGCACCACAGGACGAAATTCTTCCTTTTGTTTGGTCAGGGTGTTATACAGTTTCATCAAGACATTCCTCCTTTCATCCATTGTGCTGCGCTTTGTATCGCTATAAAATGCAAATCCCGTGTTTCCCTTTATTTACTGTTATTGTATATCTTATTAATGGACTTGGTTTCTTTATTTATTTAATTGACTTTTTACAAATTCGATTCGCTTTAATAATTTTTCCCGGCCTAGTACCTTCATCACCAGGGTTAGGTCCGGACCTTGAATCTCACCGGTAACCGCCACTCTTGCGGGCTTGAAAAGTTTCGGACCCTTTGCTCCCACTTCTTTTTTCAGATCCTTAAATACCTGCTTGCCAAAGGCCTCATCAATAACCTCTGCAATTTTCACCTTTTCGTAAAAGGCTTCCAGCAGCTTTTCAATATGGTCATCATTGAGAATTTCTCTTCCTTCAGGAGTTATTTCGATTTCCTCTTTAAAGAACATCTCCGCTTTTTCCGGTACTTGGGCTAAATAATCCAAATACTCTTTAATCACTTCCATCAGGTCTTCCACCCAGGAAATTTCCGTCTCTCCCTGGCCCGGTTTTAAATATCCCGCCTCTTCCAGATAGGGAATGGCAAGTTTTGCTAAGCGATGATTGTCCGCCTCTTTTATATAATGATTGTTTACCCAATTCAGCTTTTCCACATCGAATACACCGCCGCTTTTGGATACCCGCTTTAAGTCGAATTTTTGCTGCAGCTCTTCCATGGTAAAGATTTCCTGATTATCCTCCGGACTCCAACCGATCAAAGCAATGTAGTTTACCAGAGCTTCGGGTAAATAACCCTTCCTTTGGAAATCCTCTACGGCTACATCCCCTTGGCGTTTGCTTAGCTTTTTCTTGTCTTTGTTTAAAATATTGGGTAAGTGGACGTATTTCGGAATGTCCCAGCCGAAGGATTTATACAAGTGAATATGCTTCGGTGTGGAGGTTACCCACTCCTCTCCCCGGATAATATGGGTGATGCCCATTAAATAATCATCCACCACCACGGCAAAATGATAGGTGGGAAATCCGTCGGATTTAATCAAAACCTGATCGTCCATATCATCGGTATGAAAAGTCATTTTTCCCCGGACCATGTCTTCAAAGGCAATTTCCTTGTTTTCCGGGAGTTTCATGCGGATTACATACTCTTCGCCCTTTAATATTTTCCCGCTTACTTCCTCTCGGGAAAGCCCCTTACACTGTCCGTCGTACTTCGGCGTTTCTCCACGGGCTTTTTGCTCTTCTCTTATTAAATCAATTCTTTCCTTAGAGCAAAAACAATGGTAGGCATCGCCTTGATCAATCAGTTGTTTAATATGCTTTTGATAAGTCTCAAGCCGTCTGGACTGCATATAGGGACCGTATTCCCCTTTTTCGATTAACTGTCCCTCTTCCAGCTGGAACCCTTCATCATGATTTACTCCTGCCCAGTTCATGGACTCGATCATGCCTTCGATGGCCCCTTCCACATAGCGGGCCCGGTCGGTATCCTCAATTCGAAGGATATACTTTCCTTCATTTCCCTTTGCAAATAAATAGTTGTATAAAGCTGTTCTAAGGCTTCCGATATGAACAAATCCCGTAGGACTCGGTGCAAATCTTACTCTTACCGACATTTGTATTCCTCCTTTATTTATTGCTCCAAGCACTTCCCTTTTTTCATAATCCCTTTAGCTAAACAGGTCAGGGATTTTCCTTTCCTTTTCCTTAATAGGCTTTTGCGAAATAGGTCAGGGATTTTCCTTCTTTACCGCAGAAGGGACAGTCTCCGCCTAAATCTTCCTGCTCAAAGGGTACGCAGCGCATGGTGGCCCCGGTTTCCTGTTTAATGGCTTCTTCGCATTCCGGTTCTTCGCACCACATAGCTTTTACAAACCCTTGGGTGGTGTCCATGATTTCCTTTAACTCCTCCATACTCTTAGCATAGTAGGTGTTCTCATCCCGCATTTTTTTTGCCTTCTCAAACAAGTTGTTGTTGATTTCTTTTAGAAGTTCGGGAATATAGGCTACAAGTTCATCTATGGATACGGGCGTTTTTTCCAGAGTATCCCGTCGTACAATCATTACTTGATTATTTTCAATATCCCGGGGACCGATTTCAATTCGAATCGGCGCTCCTTTCATTTCCCACTCATTAAACTTCCAACCGGGGGAATAGTTTTCCCGATCGTCCAGTTCTACCCTAGCAATATCTTTTAACTGATTAAACAGTTCCGAGGCTTTCTCCAGCACCCCTTCTTTATGGGTGGCAATGGGTACAATGGCCACTTGCGTCGGAGCAACTCCCGGAGGCAGTACCAGTCCCCGGTTGTCTCCATGAACCATGATAATTCCACCGATCAGTCTTGTGGAAATTCCCCAGGAGGTATGGTAGGGATACTCCTGTTTTCCGTCCCGGCTTAAGTAACTGATATCAAAGGCCTTGGTAAAGTGCTGAGCCAAATTGTGAGAGGTTCCCGCCTGCAGGGCCTTACCGTCATGCATTAAGGCTTCCATGGTGTAGGTGGCGTGGGCACCGGCAAACTTCTCTTTTTCACTTTTTTTCCCAACCACTACCGGCATTGCCAGCAGTTCCTCCGCGGTTTCTTTATAAATGTTGAGCATCTGCAGGGTTTCTTCCTGGGCTTCCTCTTCGGTTTCGTGCAGAGTATGTCCTTCCTGCCATAAAAACTCTGAGGTTCTTAAGAAAGGTCGTGTGGATTTTTCCCACCGTACCACGTTGCACCACTGATTGTACAAAAAGGGAAGGTCCCGGTAAGAGTTCAACCATCTGGAATACATTTCGCAAATAATTGTCTCCGATGTGGGCCGAATCGCCAGGCGTTCCGCCAGTTCTTCATCTCCGCCGTGGGTTACCCAGGCAACTTCCGGGGCAAATCCTTCCACATGCTCCGCTTCTTTTTTCAGTAAACTTTCAGGAATTAACAAGGGAAAATAGCAGTTTTTATGTCCCGTGTCTTTGAATCTTTTGTCTACATAGGCCTGCAGATTTTCCCAAATGGCATAGCCGTAAGGCTTAATTGCCATAAAACCCTTTACCGGAGAATAGTCCACTAAATCGGTTTTCTTAATAACGTCGGTATACCACTTTGCAAAATCCTGCTCCATTGGAGTAATTTCTTCTACGAATTCTTTTTTCTTTTTTCCCATTTTTTCACACTCCATTATTTTTTTTCATCTATTGATTAAAAAACACTCACCCCTAACCCTTAGAGATGAGCGCTGTACCATGCTTTAAAGCCTATTCTATCCCATTGCGCTCAGTCAGTCAAGTGTCCTTTCAGGAGGACTTTTCAATCTTTTTAATACTGGCAATCGCCATGGAGGCGATCCCTTCTTTTCTGCCTTCAAAGCCTAATCCCTCTGTGGTTGTTGCTTTTACGTTGATTTGTCCTTCGTCGATTCCCAGGGCCTCGGCAATGTTTTTACGCATCTGCGGGATATAGGGCGCCATTTTCGGTTTTTCCGCAATAATGGTTCCGTCGATATTGTTTACTTCATAGCCTTCTTCAAGCAGTAACTGCCCCACATGCTTTAACAGCTTTATGCTGCTGGCTCCTTTATAGGCAGGGTCCGTATCGGGAAAGTGCTTTCCGATATCCCCTAAGGCCGCAGCTCCAAGGAGGGCATCTTTTATTCCATGCAGTAACACATCCGCATCGGAGTGCCCTAGTAAACCCAGTTCGTAGGGTATTTCCACGCCTCCTAAAATGAGGCCTCTTCCCTGTTGAAATTTATGAACATCATATCCCATTCCTACTCTCATTCTATATCGTCCTTTCCTTTAGACTTTTACTCTGTTCACTTCATTCCCTATAATCAACTCCATCCCTATGGGAAAATGGACGATGTCTCAGTTTAATACTACCTTAATCGAAGAGGATTTGCACGGATTTTTTTCGAAGAATGGTCCTCTTTAAACAACTCTCATTAAAAAGACTTTTCCCTTCTCACTTAAAAGCTCTTGTACCTGATTAATTATCCGGGCTTGATTTTCAAGGTGAGAAAGCACCCAGACACAGAGGATAATATCAATTGTTAAACTCAACATCGAGATCATAAATTTTTTCCAGGTTAACACCGGTTCCACAACCTAACTCTAGAACCGAGGTCTCTTGATCAAGATTATTAATTAAAAACTCACTGAATTTTTTCTCCGCCTTTTGTGAGAAAATTTTATTCCATGGGATTTTTAAGAGGTCATATATTCTGACAAAGCTATTATAGAACTTTTTCACCCTCATGATTTTATTTTCTTTCAAACAAATCTCTCCTTGATCAAATGTTTTACGGTTTTGCTCGATACCTTCTTCCCCTTTATATTGCAAACAGGGCAACCTGTTTTCTCTTCTGCTGGACCAGTGGAACCGGCTGAAGAGCCTCAACAATTTTTGATTGCTTGATTTTTCAAGTTGTTCATACCTCCTTACCGATTGCCCTTTCGCCTTTTTAGAATCGCTTGCCCAATTTCCAGGTCTTCCGGGGTTGTGATTTTGATGTTCTCGTAGCTCCCTTTAATCATCTTCACCCTGCCGCCTAAGGCTTCCACCAGCATGGCATCATCGGTAACCGATAGATTCTCGGCTTCTCTTTTTTCATGAGCCCGGAGGATGATCTCTTTTTTAAAAGTTTGCGGCGTTTGCACAAGCCAAAGATTTTCCCGTTTCGGCGTATCCTTTACAAAGCCTTCCTCATTAATGATTTTAATCGTATCCTTTACGGGCATTCCAACAATGGAGCAACCATAAACATTGGCCGAAGCAATGCTTTCATTGATTATGTCTCCGGTTACAAAGGGTCTTGCCCCGTCATGAATCAGTATTACGTCACACTGCTGAGACACGGCTTTAATCCCATTATGTACGGAATGATATCGCTCAGTTCCCCCTTCAACAATTTTTCGAACCTTTGAAAGGTTGTACCGCTCTACTATATTTTCTTTACAAAATTCCACTTCTCCTTTAGCCACCACGATAATTATTTCATCGATTGTTTCATGGCTTTCAAATTGCAATAGCGTATGGGCCACTATGGGTTTATTCTCTAAATGAATATATTGTTTATTATAATCCTGTTCCATCCTTTTGCCTTTCCCAGCGGCAACAATAACAGCACTGACTTTTCCTGAGAATTTTTGTTTTTGTCCGACTTCCTGGTTTCCCTCGATTTTTTTACTTGCCTCGATTTCTTGGTTTCCCACGACTTTTCCTCCTTCACCTCTGATATGAAACTGCGATGTTTGGGTATGTAAAAGCTTCTAATAGCAATAGGCTTCCTTGGAAAAAGGGACTCTTTATGATATAAAGAACCCCTTTTGCAAACTGTGTTTATGCAGATTTTCCTTGCATTTCCTTCGGTTTGGCGAAGATCATTCTTCCCGCTGCGGTTTGAAGTACGCTGGTAACCAGTACTTCTATGGTCTTTCCGATGTGTTTACGTCCGCTTTCCACCACGATCATGGTGCCGTCATCAAGATAGGCCAGACCCTGTCCCGATTCTTTACCATCTTTGATGACCTCTACTTCCATTTCTTCTCCGGGAAGAACTACGGGTTTTACGGCGTTGGCCAGTTCATTAATGTTAAGCACGGGAACACCCTGGAATTCCGCTACTTTATTAAGATTGTAGTCATTTGTAATAACTTTTCCCCCAAGCTGCTGGGCTAGTTTTAACAGCTTTACGTCTACCTCTAAATTTTCCTCATAGGCCTGTTCAAACCCATGGTCCAGGATTTTCACTTCGATCTTGAGTTCTTTTTGAATGATATTTAAAATATCCAGTCCTCTTCTTCCCCGGTTGCGTTTTAAAGATGCGGAAGAATCCGCCACATGGCGAAGTTCCTCGAGAACAAACTCCGGAATAATCAGTGGCCCTTCTAAAAATTCGGTTTTGCAAATATCCGCAATCCGACCGTCAATAATAACACTGGTGTCTAAAATTTTAGGGCAAGGTTTGTGACTTTCATTTTTAATTTTTTCGATTTCCTTATCACAATCCTTTTCACTGTCTAACCCTGCAAAAGAATTTAATATTGATAAGTCCTGTCCTCTTTTGGTTGCTAAACTTACCCCTAAATACCCTAAGAAAATTGCCACAAGTATTGATAGAATTGTACCAATAAAGGGGAGCGGGATGTTCATGAGTAATCTGCTGATAATATAGGCTATGATGAGTCCAACCACCAGTCCAATCGATCCGAAAATAATATCCGATGTGGGAACTTTTGATAATTCCCGCTCGATCCAGTTTGCCACCCATCTGCCGAATTTAATGATTAATGGAGAAACTAAGAAAAATATGAGTCCGCCTGCAAATAGGGATACTGAATATCCCAAAACCATGTGCCAAAAATTTTCCGTGATACCTTCATAAAACCGGGCTCCGTTATAAAATAGCAAAACCCCTGATACTCCCCCCAGCAAGGCAAAAATCCACCTTACAATTTTGTTAACCATTCCTTCACCTCCTGATTTAATATTATTTATTTAAATTTATTTAATAATGCCTCTACCCCGTTTAAAACTCTATTATACCCCTTACCCCATAACTTAAACCGATAAAAGATCCTTTTTTTAAAGTTCATTTTTTATTCAATCATGGCCTCTATATCTTCCAGGAGATCTTCTTTTTCTCTTCCCGTAGCTAAAATCAATTCACTGAGTAGCACTTGCTTCGCGTTTTGCATGATTTTTCTTTCTCCTGTGGACAAAGCTTTTTCCCGATCTTTTAACGTTAAATTCCGCACCACCTCTGCTACTTCAAAAACATCTCCGGTTTTTATTCGATCCATATTTGCCCGATATCTTTTATTCCAATTGGCTGACATTTCTGTGATTTGAGCGGATAAAACCGCAAAAACCATCTCCACTTCTTTTTCATTGATGATTTCACGAATACCAATCTGGTCCATACCGTCTAAAGGAATCATTACCTTCATATCATCCAGCGGCATCTTCATTATATAATATCGTCTTAACTCTCCAAGAATTTCTTTCTCTTCAATTGCTTCAATAACCCCTGCTCCATGAACAGGATAAACCACTTTATCACCAATAGTATACATATAATTTCCTCCAGATTCTCTATTTGCTCTCTTTTAAATTATACCCTATCCCACTTCATGAGTCAAACAAACCAGATATTCTATCATAGGCTTTTTTCTCTGTCAATATCCTTTTTCGAATGTTTTTTTTCGTGGTTTACAATGGGTAATCTTCTAAATAATCCCTCATTTCCATTGACAAGCGGTTCTTTTAAAAAGTATAATAGACTTAACGATTACTAAACAAATCCAAGGGGTTGAAGATATGGACAAAAATTTTTCCTTAAGCGAATTTCAATCATTAGTCGACGAAGTGCTGATTCGCCATAAAAGCATTCTTGATATTTTGAGCAAGGTACAGGAAAGCAGCGCACGGGTAAATCGCGCCGTTGCCAAAGCCGGTACAAGTTGCGGGTGCATTGAGATTCATGCCGAAAAACCGGAAATTCCCGATGACGTAACATTCTCCAAACTGAAAACCTATATGTCGGATCATGTAGAAGGTGAGCTTTGCCACACCTGTGAAGAAAAAATCAAACAGGAGATTTCCAATAATCTGTTTTATTTGTTTGCATTATGCAATACCTTTGACTTCGATACGGAAAAAATGACCGAGGATTATTATAAACAATTAAAGCTTCTTGGAAAATACGGATTATTATAACTGCACTGCAAAAGGCCCAAGGATGAACCCTTGGGCCTTTTTATATTTCGATACAGCCTTAGACGGCTTATCGGACAATCTCCTGCACGGCTTCCCGTAAGGTATCCACCCCTAAGAGGTTTTCCCTGTGATGTTTTAGCTTTTTTTTATTTCTGTTGGAAAGCATCACCGACTCAAAGCCCATTTTCATTCCTTCCTTAATCATTTTTTCCGCCTGAGCCACGGGTCGGATTTCTCCCGTCAGGCTGATTTCCCCGATGGCCATAACCTTTCTCGAAGGGAGGTCCACCCCTTTAAAGCTGCTGTAAATACTGAGGGCCACCCCAAGATCGTAGGAGGTTCCTTCAAGCTTCAAGCCGCCAACCACGTTCACATAAACATCATAGTTGGCCAGGGGAATATTGAGTTTCTTCTCCAGCACTGCAATGATTAGGTTCAGCCGATTATGATCAATCCCCACGGCGGTTCTCCGGGCAAAGCCGATATTGTTTTCCGTGACCAGGGCTTGAATTTCCACAAGTATAGGACGGGTTCCCTCCACTGTGGAGATCACAATGGCCCCTTCATTTTTTTCATTCAATGTCTCCAGAAATAATTCCGAGGGATTGAATATTTCAACTAACCCTTCCTCCCGCATTTCAAACACCCCGATTTCGCTGGTGGTTCCGAAACGGTTCTTCAGCGCCCTAAGAATTCGAAACTCCATGGTTCGCTCCCCTTCAAAGTGCAGCACTGCATCCACCATGTGTTCCAGTACCCTGGGTCCCGCCAACTCTCCCTGCTTGGTTACATGGGCAACGATGAAAATCGGAATGTTTGTGGTCTTGGCAATCCTCATTAAATTGTTTACGCATTCCTTTACCTGGGAAACACTTCCCGGGGCCGAGGTTAAATCCTCCCGGTAAAGGGTTTGAATGGAGTCCACGATTAAAAATTTCGGTTCGTAACTTTTTACATATTCCTCAACCACGCCGATATTCGTCTCCGATACCACAAGAAGGTCCTCTTCCATGGCCCCTAAACGTTCTGCCCGCATTTTGATCTGCTCTTCCGATTCCTCTCCCGATACGTACAGCACTTTTCCGTAGTGTTTAGCCATATTGCTGCTGCATTGTAGAATCAAGGTGGACTTTCCGATCCCCGGCTCTCCGGAAATCAGGCATAATGATCCTTTGACAATGCCTCCACCCAGCACCCGGTTTAACTCTTCTATTTTGGTGTCATAGCGGGAATATTCCCCGGAATTGACTTTCGTGATGCTTTGAGGCTTTTTACTGGGTCCCGTGGTAGCCGAGCGTTTCGTTTCTTTTTTTGATTCCACCCGTTCTTCTTCAAAGGTATTCCATTCCTGACAACCGGGACATCTTCCCATCCATTTGGGACTCTCGTAGCCGCAGCTTGTGCAACAAAATTTTGTTTTACTCTTTGCCATATGATCGCTCCTAAGTCTGTCTGTTTTTTTCCAGTACTAAATTACCCTGTTCTTCTTTAAGAATCACTTTATCTCCTGCTTTAACTTCATTTCCAAGAATCTCCTCGGAAATTTTATCTTCAATAAGTTTTTGTATGGCCCGCTTTAAAGGTCTTGCCCCGAATTCGGGATCATAGCCTTCCTTTGCAATGGCCTCCATTGCCTCTTTTGTAACTTCCAGGGATATGCCAAGATCCCCCAGGCGGTTTTGTACGTCCTTGACCATGAGTTTAACGATTTCGTTAATATGTTTTTGCTCTAAGCTATGGAATACGATGGTATCGTCAATTCGGTTTAAAAATTCCGGTCTAAAGGTTCTTCTGAGATCCTCCATCACATTCTTTTTCATATTCTCATACTCACTTTGAACTTGGTCCTCATAATCAATGGCAAAACCTACGGTGCTTTGCTTTTTGATCATTTGGGCCCCCACATTGGAAGTCATAATAATCACGGTATTTTTAAAATCCACGGTCTTTCCCTTTGCATCGGTTAACCGTCCGTCATCGAGAATTTGCAGGAGCACATTAAACACATCGGGATGGGCTTTTTCGATTTCATCAAAGAGAATCACGGAATAAGGTCGTCTTCGCACCTTGTCCGTCAGTTGCCCCCCTTCATCATATCCTACATATCCCGGGGGGGATCCGATCAATCGGGATACCGTATGCTTTTCCATGTACTCCGACATATCAATTCGGATCATGGCGTTTTCATCCCCGAACATAACCTCTGCCAAAGCTTTTGACAGCTCGGTTTTTCCAACCCCGGTGGGTCCGAGGAAAATAAAGGAACCGATGGGCCGTTTGGGATCCTTCAGCCCCACCCTTGCCCTTCTGATGGCTCTGGATACGGATTTGATTGCCTCATCCTGTCCGATCACCCGGCGGTGCAGTACCTCTTCCATGTTAAGCAGTCGCTCCGACTCTTCCTGCCGTAATTTATTTACCGGAACCCCCGTCCAATTGGAAACCACCGTGGCAATATCCTCCGCCTCCAGCACGGCATTGGTTTTATTCTTGTTATTGGCCCAATGATTCTTTTGTTCCTCCAGCTCTTTTAGAATTTCCTTTTCTTTATCCCGAAGCTTCGCCGCTCTTTCAAAGTCCTGAATGCTCACCGCTTCTTCCTTTTCCTTTCCGGTTTTTTCCAGGTTTTCCTCAAGCTTTTTCAAATCCGGGGGAGCCGTCACGGAATCCAGTCGAATTTTGGACGCCGCCTCATCAATTAAATCAATGGCTTTATCCGGTAAAAATCGATCACTGATATAGCGGTGGGAAAGTTCCACGGCGGCTTCAATGGCCTCATCCGTGATTTTTACCCGGTGATGGGCTTCGTATTTATCCCGCAGTCCTTTTAAAATTGATACCGTATCCTCCTTGGAAGGCTCCTCCACTAAAATGGACTGGAAGCGACGCTCCAGGGCTGCATCCTTCTCGATATGCTTTTTATACTCATCGGAAGTGGTGGCTCCGATGGCCTGCAGTTCTCCCCGGGCTAAGGCCGGTTTCAAAATATTTGCCGCATCGATGGCCCCTTCTGCGGCCCCGGCACCGATCAATGTATGAATTTCATCAATAAATAAAATAACGTCCCTGGAAACTCTTAATTCCTCCATGATTTTTTTCAGTCGATCTTCAAATTCCCCTCGATACTTGGAACCTGCTACCATGGATGATAAATCCAGGGTGACGATCCGCTTTCCCTTTAATAAATCCGGGATCTCCCCTTTAAAGATTCTTTGGGCTAAGCCTTCAGCAATGGCGGTTTTCCCTACCCCGGCCTCTCCCGTTAAGCAGGGATTGTTTTTGGTTCGACGGCTGAGAATTTGAATGACCCGCTGAATTTCCTTTTCCCTTCCGATTACGGGATCCAGCTTATCCTCTCCCGCCATTTGTGTCAAATCCCTTCCGTACTTATCCAGGGTCGGGGTTTTGGATTTTTCAACTTCTCCCTTTGCCTTTTCATGGGAGCCCGGTTTACTCCCTCCCAATTGATTAACCACCTCGGTGTGGACTTTTTCCAGGTCCACGCCCAGTTCTTTTAATACCTTAGCGGCAATTCCTTCCCCTTCACTGATCAGTCCCAACAACAAGTGCTCGGTTCCGATGTAAGTGGTTCCCAGCTCTCTGGCTGCTCGAAAGCTTAATTCAAATACTTTTTTCGTCCTGGGGGTAAAACCCAGTAGATTACCGTCGTCATTCCCTCTTCCAACCAGGGAAATAATCTTCTCTTCGGTTTTTTTAAAATCCACCCCGAGCTTTTTCAGTGTTTCCGCTGCAATCCCCTGGCCTTCATGGAGGATCCCGAGTAGTATATGCTCCGTCCCCACATAGTTATGCCCTAAGTTTTGAGCGACTTCCTGAGAAAGCAGAATTACTTTTTGTGCTCTTTCCGTAAATTTTCCGTCCATGGACATGATTATCAGCTCCTTTATCTTTCCTATTATAATTGACTAAATATTGGTGAGTTTTTCCCTTAGCAAGGTCCCTCTTTGAATGTCCAGATCCCGTAAATTAAGTTCTTTTCCCAGGGCCGCTTGCAAGGATCCCGGCTGAATCATCGTAATCAATTGATGAATCCGGCCCAACTCCGGATTCTTTATTATACCCAGACTGTTTCCCAGTTGAATATTGGAAAGCAGCTTCATGCCCTCCTCTAAGGAAATGATTCTTGCACTTTTTAAAATCCCCAGGGATCGATGGGTCTGATCTTCTATTTCCACGGGCTGTTCCTTTACCAGATTTTTCCGAAGACTTCGTTCCTTTTCAATGATGTGCATGGTTATCTCTTGAAGCTTTTCAATAATTTCCTCTTCGGAAACCCCCAGGGTCACCTGGTTGGATATTTGATACATGTTCCCGGTAAAGTCACTGCCTTCACCGTACACCCCTCGAACCGCAAGACCCATTTTATTGGCAAATTGAAGCATCCCGTGAATTTGACCGCTCATCCCCAGGGCCGGCAGATGAAGCATCACCGAAGCTCTCATCCCCGTCCCTGTATTCGTGGGGCAGGCGGATAAATAACCGAATTCCTCATCGAAGGCATAATCCAGCCGTTCTTCTATGACGTCGTCGATTTGATTTGCACTTTCCAGCACCTTCTTTAATTGCAGCCCGGGCAGCAACGCCTGAATTCGAATATGATCTTCCTCGTTAACCATAATGATCAGGTTTTCCTGTTCGTTATAAACCACTGCACCACTCTCATGATGTTTGGCTAATTGAGGGCTGATCAAATGTTTTTCCACCATTTGCAGCCTTTGGATTTGTGTTAAATCTTTCATTCTTTTCATTTTAAAATCTTTGTTCATTGCTTCATTAGCGGAAATAATGCTTTGATACACTTTCTCGATCACCTTTTCGCCCCCGGCGGGATCTTTGATGGTAGGAAAGAAAAAATCTTTTATATTTCGGGCCATTCGCACCCGACTGCTTACTACGGTATCCTTATACGGACCTTGATTATCCAGCCATTTTGTCAATGCGCTCCCTCCCCTACAGATCTTTTTCCAAATCCTTTATTTCATCCCGAAGCTTTGCAGCTTCCTCAAAATTTTCTTCCTCAATGGCCCGCTGCATTTTTGCTTTTAATGTTTTTATTTT
>SL_8KL_010_SEDDRAFT_10001698_pt1 | contig 19019 bp, 18 predicted proteins | sample SodLakKL_010_SED_4_FD_11160 | JGI IMG/M metagenome (IMG submission 11160)
CTGCCTGAACACTTCTTTACCGGTCGGTGACTCTTCCTGCTCATAAGATCTTTTTAAGGCCTCAAACTCGTCATCTCCAAGATAAATATTAGCATCACGACACATCTCGGCCACATTTTCAGTAATAACTGACGCGGCAAGTTCTCGCAAAACCAGACACCTCCATTTGATCAGTAGTATCCCATAAACTTAAGTAANCACAGTTNNACAANAANTAAAATTCTGCGTTTTGCATCGAATTCCTGCCGTCAATTATAATTTCTGTTATCATTCTAAAATTTATATCTTTTTAAANNGCCTCTCTTCCTTTTTTTAAAGCTTCCAGGTTCATGGGCAGCAATTTCTTTCTTTTTGCAGGCAGAACTTCTTCCAGAGCTTTATAAACACTATCTTCAGTAACCAAACCAGTTGCTTTTATAAAAGAACCCAGCATAACCAGGTTAAAGACCCTGTTTTCTCCCAACTCAGCGGCAATCTCATTAGCTGGTATTTTGTAAACCTTCAAGTCGTTCCTCTTTAGCGGTTGATCTACCAGGGAACTATTGACCAGGAGATAACCGCCCTGCACTGCTTTAGGTTCAAACTTCTCCAGAGAAGGGTTGTTAAATATCAGCAAACCATCCGGGTTTTCAACCAGGGGTGAGCTGATTTCCTGCTCCGCTATCGTCACAAAACAATGTGCTGTTCCACCGCGCATTTCCGCGCCATAAGAAGGAATCCAAGATACATGTTTGTCTTCCAACATCGCTGCATGGGCAAGCAGCTGCCCCACGAAAAGCACGCCCTGCCCGCCAAAGCCAGCTATGGTAGTCCCAAATTTTTTCAATCAGGACACCCCCTGAACTGTTTTCAGTTCACCCAGCGGATATACTTCGATCATATTTTCTTCAAGCCACTGGATCGACTGTACCGGGTTCATGCGCCAATTGGTGGGGCAAACAGAAAGGATCTCCACCAGGGAAAAGCCCAGTCCGTCCCTCTGGACCTGGAAAGCCTTCTTAATTGACTTTTTAGCTTTGTTGATATTTTTCGGATTATGGACGGAAACGCGGCTTAAGTAGACCGCTCCTTGCAAGCTGCAGAGAAGTTCCGGGACCCGGATCGGATAACCGGACAGCCTGGCTTCCCGCCCTTCAGGGGTGGTAGTGGTAACCTGATTTTCCAGGGTAGTCGGGGCCATTTGTCCACCGGTCATCCCGTAGTTAGTATTATTGATAAAAATAATGGTGATCCTTTCACCACGGGCCGCAGCGTGGACCAGTTCCCCCATTCCGATGGAAGCCAGATCACCATCACCCTGGTAGGTAAAAACAAACCTGTCTGGCAAAGCCCGCTTAACCCCGGTAGCTACTGCCGGAGCCCGGCCATGGGCGGCCTGGATTATGTCGAAATCAAAATAAGCATCTAAGAATACACTGCAGCCTACCGGGGCAATACCGACAGTCTGTTCCCGTAAATCCATTTCATCGATTGCTTCACCGACCAGGCGGTGGACAACACCGTGAGAACAGCCCGGGCAGTAGTGTAATGCAGCATCTTCTAAAGACCTGGTTTTTTTCAAAACAGTACTCATGATTTACACTCCCCCTATCTTCTTTATCTCTTCCAAAACATCTTTGCTGTCGGGCAGGTTACCCCCGGTGCGCCCGTAAAATTCAACCGGCACTCTACCGTTAACAGACAGCCTGACATCTTCGAGCATCTGACCGGTATTCATTTCCACGGTCAGGATACCTTTAACAGAGTCAAGATCGTTAAAAGCATGATCTGGAAAAGGCCACAGGGTAATCGGCCGGATTAAACCGGCCTTGATTCCCTCACTGCGGGCCATATCCACCGCTTCCCTGGATATCCTGGCCGCAATGCCAAACGATACTACCAGTATCTCAGCATCCTCAGTACGATACATAACCACCCTTTTTTCATTCTCGGCAATCTGCCGGTACTTCCTATTAAGCTTCCAGTTGTGAGCTTCTAATTGATCTGGTTCCATCAAAAGGGTATTGATAACATTCTTTTCTCTTCCTTCACAGCCGGTTGTTGCCCAGGGTTTCTCCGGTCCAGTGGCATAATCGTCATCTGCTTCTGAATCAAGTATTTCTACCACTTCCATCATCTGCCCCAGGAATCCATCTCCTAAAATTACTGCCGGGTTGCGGTATTTATCAGCTAGATAGAAGGCAATCCTGGTAAAATCATATATTTCCTGCACAGAAGACGGAGCTAGAACAATCAAACGATAATCTCCGTGTCCGCCACCTTTTGTGGCCTGAAAATAGTCTGACTGCGAGGGGGCAATGTTGCCCAGGCCGGGACCGCCCCGCATGATATTTGCTATTACACAGGGAAGCTCTGCTGCTGCGATATAAGAAATGCCCTCCATTTTAAGGCTGATGCCCGGACCAGATGAAGAAGTCATCACCCTCGCCCCGGTAGCGGAGGTCCCATAAACCATGTTAATCGCAGCCACTTCGCTTTCGGCCTGAATGAAGACTCCTCCCGCCCTGGGCAATTCCCTGGCCATATATTCCCCTATTTCGTTTTGGGGAGTTATCGGGTAACCGTAATAATACCGGCAGTTGACAGCTATTGCCCCGGCCCCAATAGCATCATTTCCTTTCATCAATACTCTGCTCATTTACTACCCTCCTCTAGCTTTTCCACTTCGATTCCCACATCCGGACAAACCAGAAAACAGAAACCACAACCGCTGCACTTATCTTCATCAATAACAATAGCCGGATTATAACCCTGGATATTGATTTTTTTATCCAGTTCCAGAATGCCGCGAGGGCAAAATTTCACACACAAACCGCATCCTTTGCATTTTTCCCTGAAAATTTTTACTTTAGCTTTGACTGCCAACTTTAATACCTCCTTTTAGTGATTTGTGGTGACCAAAACACCATGCAACAGCTTGCAGTTTGCTATTGTTTGCCTGCAATATATTACACGGTTTTCTTTTTATGGTTGCATTTTTATGGTTGCATTTTAAATAAGGTTAATTAATATTCCTCTGCAATCTTTCCTCAGCAAAAATATCAGCCAACTCCTGGGGCAGTTTATTTTGATCGCGGGACCGCCGGAATATTTCTATCAAGCGGTCTGCAACATTGTCTATAACAGTTTTTATTTGATTGGTATCAGTAATCCCCTGGCTGGTCATCCATACAAAAATCAATCCGCCGGCATTGATAATGTAGTCAGGAGCATAGTAAATACCGCGTTCCTTTAAAGCAGCGCCATACTGCATATCTTTTATAATGTTGTTAGCTGCGCCGGCAATTATGCTGCATTTAAACTGAGAAATTGTCTGCTCATTAACTACACCACCTGCAGCGCAGGGTGAGAAAATGTCGCACTGTTGGGAGTATATTTCCTCTGGTTTCACTATTGTAGCGTTCCACAGATCTGATGCTTTTTTCAACCTTTGCTCGTCAATGTCTGTTACAATCAAGTGTGCCCCCTCATCAGCCAGATGCTGGCAAAGGGCACTACCCACACTGCCAATTCCCTGGATAGCAACTACTTTATCTTTTAGGCTTGTTGAACCAAAAACCTCACCTGCATAAGCCTTGATCCCTTTCCAAACACCATAGGCAGTGTAGGGGGACGGGCTGCCGATAGCTGAACCGCCAATTATGTGCTTGCATTCCTTGCGCATGCAGTCAAGATCTTCTTCACCGATCCCCATATCTACAGCTGTTACAAACCGTCCATTCAACTTCTCGACACATCTGCCGTAAGCCCTGAATAATTCTTCACACTTATCATGCTCGGGATCGCCGATAATTACCCCTTTGCCTCCTCCAAGCGGCAGTTCGGCTGCTGCTGCTTTGTAACTCATCCCCCGGGCCAGGTGCATTACATCATCAATGGCTGCTTCTTCAGAAGGATAAGCCCACATCCGGGTTCCGCCCAGTGCCGGTCCGCGCACCGTATTGTGTATGGCAATTGCACCTTTCAACCCGGTACTTGAATCCTGAACCAATATCAACTCTTCAAACCCCTTCTCTTCCAGCTTGGTCAGATAATCGGACACAAAAAACCCTCCAAAAATTTATTTACACTCTCTCTTATTATTATACTATATTTGCAATTTTCATACCGCTATTTTAAAAGCAGGCCAAAAGTGATGAAGAAGACTTTAGATTTGCAGCCGGAACGAGAAAAGAAAACAGGGCGGCAGGCTAAAGCTAGCAGGCTTGCTCTTCTCAGCACAGAGGATTGTGGAGTGCTTAAACAAAATCTCCTCTTCTAACGAGCAGGAGAACTGCTGTCTTTTTGGCTGCAGAAGTGAAAGCCCCGAGGCCCAGCTGCAGAGCTCTCGGGATCGATTTTACCCGAAAAAAACTTCTGTCCCGCCAGATTAATACATCCTGGCTGAATAAAAAAATAAGATGGACCTTTTACGGAAGCTTTAAATGAGTTTGTGCTGATGCAGTTTATTATAGAGGTTACGAATGGAAATATCGAGACGGCGGGCTGCTTCAGCCTTGTTGCCATCACTTTCCTGCAGAGCCTTTTTCAATATATCTTTTTCCCAGGCAGAGTGCATATCCTTTAAAGAGCCCTTAAGCTGGACTAAATCGTGATCATTTTCAGATTGTGCGGCACCAAAAGGCATGACCAGGTGCTTTTCTTCGATAATATTTTCATCACGGCCCAGGTTAATCAAGGCCCGGGCGATAACATTTTGCAGCTCCCGCATATTGCCAGGCCAATCAAATTCTTGGAGGCGCCGGTAAACGGACGGGGCTGCTTCAATAACTACCCGGCCATATTCCCGGGCATAGTGGGTCAGGTAATGGTTGGCCAACAGTGGGATATCCTCCTTNATCTCACGCAGGGGAGGCAGCTCTATCGGAAATACATTAAGCCGGTAATAGAGATCTTTGCGGAACCTGTNATTTTCGACCAAATTTTCCAATTCAGCNTTGGTGGCGGTAATAATTCGAACATCGACCTGCCTGGCCCTTGATTCACCAACCCTGATAATTTCACCTTCTTGAATGACCCGCAGCAGCCTGGCCTGAGCTTCATGGCTCATCGCACCAATTTCATCTAAGAAAAGTGTGCCCCCGGTCGCTTCCTCGAAATATCCTTTGCGTCCGCCTTTTTTAGCCCCGGTAAAAGCTCCGTCTGCATAACCAAAAAGCTCACTTTCCAGCAAAGTATCGGCCAGGGAAGCACAGTTAACCCTTATAAAAGGCTTATCTGACCGGTCACTGGCATGGTGGATAGCGTGGGCAAATAGCTCCTTACCGGTTCCGCATTCACCACGCAGGAGAACACAGGCCGGAGTTTCCGCAACATGCCTGGCTCTTTCAATTGTTTCATGAATCTGCTTGCTGTTACCAATAATATCATCAAATGTATAGCGTGACTGAAGATGTCTGACCAGGCGGCGGGTCCGTTCGAGCTCTTCCATCACCCAGCGCAGCTCAGATATATCCTGAATCACCCCGACACTACCTCTTAATTGACCTTTAATAATCAGTGGAGCGCAGCTGACAACCACTTCGCGTCGAAAGGGCCCGACTTTCATACGCACACCCTTGATCGGCTGACCGGTCTTTAAAACTTTCAGGTGCACACTTTCACCTTCAGCTATGTCCACAGTGGCCGGTTTATTTAAAACTTGATCTTCGTTCATCCCGGTGATCCGCGTATAGGCCCGGTTAATCATGATCCCGTTCCCGTTTTCATCGACCACAGAAACAGCATCAGAAAGAGAGTCAATAATTGTTTGCAGCATCAACTTTTGTTCCCCTTCTGCAGCCAAGGTCGAAACTTTCTGGTCGGTCATTTGCGCCTCACCTCCCCCTTCGATGCTACCCTTTCCTTAAATCCTCTTTCATCAAGCACTTCCACGCCCAGTTCGCGAGCCCTGTCCAATTTGCTGCCCGGCTGATCGCCGGCCACCAGGTAATCGGTTTTTTTGCTNANCGATGAACTGACTTTACCGCCCTGCCCTTCAACTAAGGCAGCAGCCTGTTCCCGCGTAAACTGTTCCATTGATCCGCTAAAGACAAAGGTTTTACCGGACAGATCCGGTTCCCCCGCTGCAGCAGAGGATTTTGACGGTTCAGTAAAGTTCACCCCGGCTCCCCGTAATTTATCTAAAACCGGTCCGGTTTCGGGAGTCCTAAAGAAGCCGGTTACCGCCCCGGCTATCTTTGGCCCGATTTCGGGAATCCCGGTTAGATCGTCCTCATCTGCCTCGCTTAGAGCCTCTAAAGTCCCGAACCGTTCCGCTAACAGGCGAGCTGCTTTTTCACCAACAAAGCTGATCCCCAAACCAAATATCAGGCGCCTTAAAGGGTTTTCCTTGCTTTTCTCAAGGGCTGCAACCAGGTTTGATGCGGATTTTTCCGCCATCCTTTCTAACCGGGCCAGCTGTTCAGTATCAAGATAGTAGAGATCACCGACATTGCTGACCAAACCTTCGCTGTAGAGCATTCCGGCCACGGCCGGACCCAGGCCCTCGATATCCATGGCCCGCCGGGAAGCAAAATGAATCAATTTTTCAACCAGCTGGGCCGGGCAGGTTGGATTAAGGCAGCGCAGGGCGGCTTCACCACTTAGGCGCACCGTTTTTGAACTGCAGGACGGGCAGGATCGAGGCATTTTAAATTCTTTTTCTGCACCACTGCGCTTATCCTTTTCCACCCTTAATATCTCCGGAATAATTTCACCGGCCTTATGAATAACCACGCTGTCACCGATCCGGACCTCCTTTTCAGCTACCAGGTCCTCATTATGTAAACTTGCCCGCTGCACGATTGACCCGCTTAAACTAACCGGCTCCAAAAAAGCAACCGGGGTTATCGCCCCGGTTCGGCCGACATTGACCTGGATATCTAAAACCCTGGTCGTCTTCTCTTCGGGCGGGTATTTATAGGCGATCGCCCAGCGCGGGCTTCTTGCGGTAGCGCCCAGGCTTTTTTGTAGATCAAGGCGATTGACCTTAACAACCATTCCGTCTGTTTCGTAAGGCAGTTGATGTCTTTTCTCGATCCATTCCTGGCAGTAGCGCCACACTTCCTCCGGCCCTTCGCAGACAGTGTGATGCGGGTTGACCGGCAGGCGCAAATGTTCAATAAATTTAAGCAGCTCCGCCTGGGTTGCCAGCGGCAGGGTATGATCACCAAGGCCGTAAACAAAAATCCTTAAAGGCCGGGCAGCTGCCAGGCGGGGATCCAGCTGCCGAAGCGATCCGGCGGCGGCATTGCGGGGATTGGCAAAAAGAAGCAGCCCCTGCTCTTCGCGCTGCCGGTTAAGCTGTTCAAAAGCAGCCTGCTTGATATAGACCTCGCCCCTGGCTTCTAGACTATGCCCTTCAGGCAGCTGCAGGGGAATCTGCCTGATCGTGCGCAGGTTCAAAGTAATATCTTCCCCGGTATAGCCGTCGCCCCGGGTTGCGCCGCGTTGAAAAATGCCCTGCTCATACTGCAGTGACACAGCCAGGCCGTCAATTTTAAGTTCACACAAATATTCAACCTTCTCGAGCCCGGTCAACCTGCGCACCCGGGCATCAAAATCCTGCAGGTCTTCTTCGCTGAAAGCATTATCCAAACCAAACATCGGAATTTTATGATCCAGCGGTTCAAAGGCGGGCAGAGGCTTTGCGCCAACCCGCCTGGTCGGTGAATCAGGATCCTGCAGTTCCGGATGCGCTGCTTCGAGTTCCTGCAGCTCCCGCATCAACATATCGAAACTCTGATCATCAATTAAGGGCTGATCAAGGACATGGTAGTTATAATTGTGCTGCTCGATCTCCTGGCGCAACTCTAAAACCCTGTTTTTTAGTTGTTCATGGCTTTCTGAATGCATTAACCTACCTCAGATCGTTGAAACTGGAATAAAACAATTAAGAACCGGAAGCTGCTTTGAATTGTTCAAAAATATAACCGGTGATCTTTTCAAGTGAGTCACCCGGCGTAAAAACCTGGTCGGCATAGCCGTCCGCAAGGAGAGCAGCGGTGTCTTCTTCGGGAATAATTCCGCCCACTAGAATTAGCACCTCATCCATCCCGTTTTCCTGCAGCAGTTTCTTAATACGCGGCACCAGGGTCATATGGGCCCCGGAAAGTATACTCAAACCGACGACATCGACATCTTCCTGCAGGGCCGTTTCAGCAACCTGCTGCGGAGTCTGGTGCAAACCGGTATAAATAACTTCCATCCCGGCATCCCGCAGCCCCCGGGCAACAACTTTGACTCCCCGGTCATGCCCATCCAGGCCGGGTTTAGCGACCAGGATCCTGATTTTCCGATCAATCATCAAGCAGACACCTCCCAATACCTGTTCCGGCAGTTTGAATTAGCAAAGCCTTAAAATAACTTCTAAAACAGCGGTTTTTCTTTGTATTCGCCAAAAACTTCTTTCAAAACAGCAGCAATCTCACCTTCCGTGGCATAAGCCCTGACCGCATCTAAAATTTTAGGAATCAGGTTATCGCTACCCGCCGCGCTCTTTTTCAAGCTCTCCAGGCAGTTCGCCACCGCCTCGTTGTCGCGCTTCTCTTTTAAGTTATTTAATCGTTCGAGCTGTTTTTCTTCTACTTTTGGGTCAATCCTGAGCAGCTCAATTTCCATCGGCTGATCTGTACTGTAACGATTAACACCGACCATGATACATTCACCTTTATCAAAAGCTTGTTGAAAGCTGTAAGCGGCATCGGCGATTTCTTGCTGGAAAAAACCCTGGTCAATAGCCGGGAGCACCCCGCCTAACTGATCGATTTTCGAGAAATATTCTTCGGCTTCCGCTTCCATTTGATCAGTTAAGGACTCTATGAAGTATGCACCGGCCAGGGGATCAATCGTATTGGCCACCCCGCTTTCGTAGGCCAGGATCTGCTGGGTGCGCAGGGCGATTTTAACCGCTTTTTCGGTTGGCAGGGCGAGCACTTCGTCCATCGAATTGGTATGCAGGGACTGGGTCCCGCCAAGCACTGCAGCCAGGGCTTCCGTAGTTGTGCGCACAATGTTGTTTTCCGGTTCCTTAGCCGCCAGGCTGCAGCCTGCCGTCTGGGTATGAAAGCGCATCATCAGTGAACGGGAATCTTTGGCACCATATTTTTCTTTCATCCGACGGGCCCAGATGCGCCGTGCAGCGCGGTACTTGCAGATTTCTTCAAAAAAATCAATATGGGAATTGAAAAAGAAGGACAGGCGCGGCGCAAAACGGTCCACATCAAGACCGGCCTCAAGCCCCGCCTCCACGTAAGCAAAACCGTCCGCCAGGGTAAAAGCCAGCTCCTGCACCGCTGTCGAACCGGCCTCCCTGATATGATAACCGCTGATGCTGATCGTATTCCAGCGCGGTACGTAATCCGAAGCAAAGGCAAATATATCGGTGATCAAACGCATAGACGGTTCCGGGGGGAAGATCCACGATTTTTGGGCAATATATTCTTTTAAAATATCATTCTGGATAGTCCCGCCAACCTTATCTAAGCTTACGCCCTGTTTTTCAGCCGTTGCCAGGTACATGCACCACAAAATCACAGCCGGCCCGTTGATAGTCATCGAGGTGGTCACCTGGTCTAAGGGGATCTGATCGAAAAGAATTTCCATATCTTCTAAGGAGTCGATAGCCACCCCGCAGCGGCCTACCTCACCAAGCGAGCGATCGCTGTCCGAATCATAACCCATCAGGGTGGGCATATCAAAAGCGACGCTCAGGCCGGTTTGACCCTGTTCCAACAGGTAGCGATAGCGCCGGTTGGAATCGTAGGCATCACCGAAACCGGAAAACTGGCGCATTGTCCAGAGCCGCCCCCGGTACATATTCGGCTGCACACCCCGGGTATAGGGATAACTGCCCGGAAATCCGAGGTCTTTTTCATAATCTAGATCTTCGGTGTCCAGTGGTGTATAAAGCGCCCTGACCGGTTTACCTGAAACTGTAACCGCCGGTTCTTCACGCGCTTTTAACTCTTCGACCTCTTTTTCCCACAACTCCTTTAACTCCCTGATCCGTGCAGATTTTTCCTGACCCATTGTTTAACCACCCTCCTTCCCTTCTTCTCCGTAAAAATTGATCTTAGCCAGCATCTCGTAAGCAGCGCTGTATGGATCCTGCCTGCGAAGCACAATCTTTTCCACCAGGTCGTCCAACCGGACCTGCTCCTTAACCTGGTTCCAAACTCGGTTCTTAACCAGGTATTCAACCTGTTCAGTCAGCTCCCGCCTGACCCTTGCCCGGCGGATTTCCATCAGCTTTCCACTTTCTTCCAGGTAATTTCGATGCTCTTTTAAAGAATTCCACAGCGCTTCGGTTCCTTCGTTACGCACTGAGACTGTTGATAAAACCGGCGGTCGCCATGCTTCGCTTTCCTTCATATCAAGCATCATATTTATTTCGGTGGCGGTTCTCTCTGCGCCGGGCAGGTCAGCCTTGTTGATCACAAAGATATCGGCAATCTCCATGATCCCTGCTTTAATGGTCTGCACACTGTCTCCTCCGGCAGGAGTAAGCACAAGCATGGTGCTGTCAGCTGTTTTTACAATATCTACTTCCGACTGTCCTACACCCACGGTCTCAATGAGAACGACATCTTTGCCCAGGGCATCAAGGACCTGGATCGCCTCCCGGGTAGCCCTGGCCAACCCGCCCAGGCTGCCCCTGGTCCCCATACTGCGGATAAAAACCTCTTTGTCAAGGGCATGCTCCTGCATGCGGATCCGATCGCCCAGGATCGCACCCCCGCTGAAAGGACTGGTCGGATCAACCCCGATCACTCCTACTTTCAGGCCGTCAGCCCGCATCTTTTGGAGCAGGACGTCAACCAGTGAACTCTTGCCCGCTCCGGGAGCGCCGGTTACCCCGATCACATAAGCCCGGCCGGTATGGGGGAAAATTTCTTTTAAAAACTCCCTTTTCCCGGGAGCATCATTTTCGATCTGGGAAATAAGACGCGCCGCTGCGCGCCGGTTACCCTTTAACAAATCTTGAACCAATTGCTGCATCTAAACACCTCATCATTTATTAAAACACCGTAAGTTCCGCGTTAAGGCCGGCCAAGCCGGTTTACTNGCCTTGTATTAATATTCGATGCCCGGTAAACAATCAGCGCCCTGCTCGTAATGGTGCTTGATGGCCAGTACTTCGCTGACCAGATCAGCCATTTTAACCAATTCCTGTGATGCGCCCCGGCCGGTCAGGATCACCGAAACATGAGGCGGCTTGTTTCTGAGAACTCTAAATAAATCTTCCCCGGCAAGCAGACCGTAATCTACTGCGACATTTATTTCATCTAAAATAACAAGATCATATTCCTTGCTCTGGATCGCTTTTTCAGCCCTGGCAAAGCCGTCCCGGGCCAGGTCCACATCGACCGGATCAGGCAGCTCCCGGCAGACAAAATCATCACGTCCGGCCCGCACGATAGTCAGGTTGGGGATCCTGGCCAGGGCCAAGAATTCACCGTAATCACGCCCTTTCATGAAATGGATCGAGTAGACCCGGTAACCATGCCCCAGGGCCCGGACAGCCTGCCCGATAGCAGCAGTGGTTTTACCTTTCCCNTCACCGGTAAAAACCATNATCAGGCCCGGTTTTTCTACACTCATTTTAAGGGTTGCTCCTTTCAAATAAACCAGTTTTTTGTTATTCTATTCTCCAGTTAACCAGTTCAAGCTGACCGGTAGCCCGTGCACTACGTGCTCGATCAGGCAAGCAGGTGACGCGAAATAACCAGGCGCTGCACCTCACTGGTTCCTTCGTAGATCTGGGTTATCTTGGCATCACGCATGAAACGCTCCACCGGATATTCCCGGGTGTAGCCGTAACCACCGAAAATCTGCACTGCATTAGTGGTCACCTCCATCGCTGTTTCTGAAGCAAAAAGCTTGGCCATGGCCGAGGCTTTCCCGTAAGGAAGCCCCTCGTTTTCAAGGTATGCTGCCTGATAGGTGAGCAGGCGGGAGGCTTCAATCCTGGTCGCCATATCAGCGAGCATGAATGATATAGCCTGGAAATTGGCAATAGGCTGGCCAAACTGCTCCCTGCTCTTTGCGTAAGCAGCGGCTTCTTCCATCGCGCCCTGGGCAATACCTACCGCCTGGGCGGCGATACCATTGCGCCCCCCATCCAGAGTACTCATGGCAATCTTGAAGCCCTGGCCTTCGCTGCCGAGCAGATTTTCTTTGGGAACCCGGCAATTTTCAAAGATCAGTTCCAGGGTCGGAGATGATCGCAGGCCCATTTTTCGTTCTTTCTTGCCGAATGTAAAACCGGGAGTATCCTTTTCAACAATAAAAGCGCTGACTCCTTTCGCCTTCTTCTCCTGGTCAGTTACAGCAAAAACTATATAGGTTTCTGCATCTCCGGCGTTGCTGATAAAAGTCTTGCTGCCGTTTAAAACATAACTGTCTCCGTCCAAAACTGCAGTTGTGCGCTGGTTTGCGGCATCGGTTCCGGCAGTATCTTCGGTCAGGGCGTAAGCGCCCAGTTTTTCTCCCAGGGCCAGCGGTTCCAAATACTTTTTCTTTTGTTCTTCACTGCCATATTTATAAAGAGGCCAGCCGGCCAGCGAAATGTGGGCTGATAGGGTAGTCCCGGCAGAAGCATCGACCCTGGAAAGTTCTTCCACGGCAATCACATAACTGATAAAATCGCATTCACCACCGCCATATTCTTCCGGCCACGGGATCCCTGTCAGGCCCAGTTCGCCCATCTTGTCAAAGAGATCCCGGGAAAACTCTTCACGGTCATCACGCTCCTCCGCGCCCGGTTTAAGTTCTTTTTCAGCAAAATCACGGACCATTTTTCGAGTCATTTCTTGTTCTTCGGTTAATTCAAATTTCATAATAGTGGCCTCCTTATTATTTAAAAGCCCTTTTGCTTTAGGGCTTTATAGTTCTTAACAACTCCCGGGCTACAACAATGCGCTGGATCTGATTCGTTCCCTCGTAAATCTGGGTGGCCTTGGCATCGCAGAAATAACCACTCAGCGGATTTGCAGAACGTGAGCCGGAAAATCCGCATAAATCAATGCAGCGCGCAGCAGCATCCATCGCCAGGTCTGTTGCAAAATACTTGGCCATCGACGCTTCCTTTGAACAGCGTTCTCCCGATTCCTTGATCACTGCCGCCCGGTAAACCAGCAGACGGGCCGCTTCTAAGCGGGCAGCCAGATCAGCAAGCACAAAAGAGGCTGACTGACCGGTCTTTTTTCCGGATGCTTCCTCTTTTTTTAGAAAAGCGGTAGTATATTCGATACTGGCCCGGGCCAGGCCCAACCCCTGGGCTCCGATCCCGATTCTTCCGCCATCTAAAAGAGATAAGGCAATATAAAAACCTTCCCCTTCATCACCCAACCTGTTCGACGCTGCAACGTAAAGATCCTCCATTCTAAGCTCAGTGGTACTGGAACGGTTTAAACCCATCTTCCTTTCTGATTTGCCGGCAACCAGGCCGGAGACTCCATCCTCTACCAGGAAAGCAGTAATTCCTTTATGGCCAAGGCTGCGATCGATAGTGGCAAAAACGGTATAGAGATCAGCTTCTCCACCGCTGGTTATAAACTGCTTGGATCCATTTAGAAGGTAACCTTCATCCTTGGCTGCGGCAGTAGTTGCTAAAGCTGCCGCATCCGAACCGGACCCTTCTTCCGTTAGGGCAAAGGCCCCGAGCATTTCACCCCGGGCCAATGAAGGCAGGTAGCGTTTCTTCTGCCCAGCAGTGCCAAAATAGACCAGCGGGAAAGTTCCCACCGAGGTGTGAACTGCTATGATTGTCCCGGTAGCCGCGCAAACCCGGGAAATTTCTTCAATCAGCAAAACGTAGCTTAAAAAATCATCACCCTGTCCGCCCCATTCTTCTGATAGGGGCAGGCCCAAATAGCCGCGCCTGGCTGCTTTTTGAAGATTATCGCGCGGGAAATGCTCCCCGCAGTCGATTTCTTCCTCCGCAAAGCGGCGAAACTCTGCTTGCTTTTTCAAATGGTAATCTGAGAGCAAAAATTTCATGTTTGCACCTTATCATTATTCCTCGATATTATTAAACCTTCACTATTGTTGCCTCACCCTGGGCAGCACCGCTGCAAATTGTGGCCAGGCCGTATCCCCCGCCCCGCCTGCGCAGTTCTGCAATCAAGGTAAGCAGGATCCTTGCTCCGCTGGCTCCGATCGGATGCCCGAGTGCTACCGCCCCGCCGTTGACATTAACTTTCTTCTCGTCCCATCCGCCCAGCTTAATGCTGGTCAGGGCAACAGCGGCAAAAGCTTCGTTTACTTCGATCAATTCCATCTGATCTGCGCCAAGGCCTGCTTTATCCAGGGCATTTTTTGCAGCTTCAAAAGGGACCGTGGCAATATAGCGCGGCTCTAAAGAAACCATCCCCTGGGAAACAATCTCAGCAAGCGGCTGCAGGCCCACCTGCCGGGCCCGTTCGGCGGAAGTCAACACCAGGGCTGCAGCCCCGTCGCTAATGCCCGGAGCATTTCCGGCCGTTACTAACCCTTCCTTCTCAAAAGCCGGGGGGAGTTTGGCCAGTCTTTCCAGGCTGGTATCCTCCCGGGGCAGTTCATCATGTTTGAAAAGCAGGGCATCTTTTTTCCTGCGGGGCACGGATACCGGGATTATTTCTTCGGCCAGGCGGCCGCTTTTGGCAGCCTCCACAGCCCGCTGGTGGCTGCGCAAAGCCCATTCATCCATAGCGGTACGGCTTATACCATGCTCAGCGGGAACCGCGCTGCCGTGCACCCCCATATGCACATCATAAAAAGGGCACCACAAACCGTCATAGACCATCCCGTCAATCAACGGGGCATCGCCCATCCGCAAGCCGGTCCGGGCCCGGGGCATAAAGTAGGGAACCGCGCTCATATTCTCCATGCCACCGGCAACCAGGACAGAAGCCTCCCCGGTCCTGATCATCAGGTCCCCTAAATTAACGGCCCTTAATCCGGAAGCACATACCTTGTTAACCGTATCGGAAGGAACATGATAGGGCAGTCCGGCTTTTATAGTGGCCTGGCGTGAAGGGATCTGCCCGGCCCCGGCCTGTACCACCATCCCCAGCAAAACATTATCAACATCCTCTCCGGAAACCCCGGAGCGAAGCAGCGCTTCTTTGACGGCGAGCGCCCCCAGTTCCACGGCCGGGATATCCTGCAGCGCTCCCAGAAAACGCCCAAACGGCGTGCGAGCATAGCCGACAACCACGGTCGATTGCATAAGACACCGCCTTTCAATCTTCTAAAAATAAGCTTATTCCTTAAGTGCCCGGTGGGCAATGTCACGCCTGTAATATGCGCCATCAAATTTAAGCTGGTCACAGGCGCTGTAAACCCGGTCCAAAGCTTTTTTAAGATCAGCGTCCCAGGCAGTAACCCCGAGCACCCGTCCACCGTCGGTCACCAACCGGCCATCTTTGTTCGCCGTCCCGGCTTGGAAAACAGCTACGCGATTATCACCGGTCTGTTCTGCCTGATCAATGCCTTCGATCGGAAAGCCTTTCTCGTAACTGCCCGGATAACCTTTAGAAGCCATAACCACGCAGACCGCGGAATCATTTTTCCATTCACTCTCCAGACCTTTCAAATCACCGTCTGCTGCCGCTTCCAGCAAAGGCAGCAGGTCAGAGGCCATGCGCGGTATAATCGCCTGCGCTTCCGGATCACCAAAGCGGACATTATATTCCAGGACGTTAAGCTCGCCGGCGGAAATCATCAGGCCGGCATAAATTACCCCCCGGAAGTTTATACCCATCGCATTGAAGCCTTTAAGCAGGGGNCGAAAAACCTGTTTTTCGGTTTGTTGGGCCAGCTGATCTGTATATAGAGGAGCAGGCGAATAGGCGCCCATCCCTCCGGTATTCGGTCCCTTGTCACCTTCGAAAATAGCCTTATGGTCCTGGGAAGAAGGCAGAAAAACCATCTCCTTACCGTCTGTAATTGCTAAAACCGACAATTCTTCCCCGCTTAAACAATTCTCAATAACCACCCGTTCACCGGCTTCCCCAAATTTCTTTTCAATCATGATATCATAAAGGGCCTGCTCCGCCTCAGCAGGACCGGAAGCCACCGAGACCCCTTTACCGGCTGCCAGGCCATCTGCCTTGATCACAACCGGCCCACCGTAAAAGCGGGCCAGGTGACTGCGGGCTTTTTCAAAATCATCAAAAACCGCAAACCCGGCCGACGGAATGCCCCACTCCTTCATTTTCTGCTTGGACCAAACCTTGCTGCCCTCTAACTGCGCTCCCTGCCGGTCCGGCCCGAAAACTTTTAAACCGGCTTTGCGGAAATGATCGGCCAGGCCCAGCACCAGCGGATCTTCCGGCCCGACCACCGTCAAATCGATCTTTTCCTGCAGGGCAAAATTTTTGAGGGCCGCTAGGTCATCCACCGCAATATCGACACATTCTGCCATTTTAGAAATGCCCGGGTTACCCGGTGCACAGTAAAGTTTTTCCAAACAGGGACTTTGAGCCAGCTTCCAGGCCAAAGTATGTTCCCGTCCGCCTCCGCCGACTATTAGTACGCGCATCGATCAACAACTCCTTTTAATGTTTAAAATATCTTTGACCGGTAAAAACCATGGTCAGTCCCAACCGGTTGCACAAGTCGATCGATTCCTGATCTTTCTGCGAACCACCCGGCTGCACGATCGCTTTAACCCCGGCTTCAGCCGCTTCTTCCACCGTGTCCGGGAAGGGAAAGAAAGCATCTGATCCGAGCACCGCCCCCTTCGCTTTTTCACCGGCCTGGTTAAGCGCGATCCGGGCCGCTCCAATCCGGCTCATCTGGCCGGCTCCGACCCCTAAGGTCTGTCTGCTGCAGGCAATAACAATAGCGTTTGAGCGAACATGCTTAACCACTTTCTGGGCAAAATTCAGGGCTGCCCATTCTTCCTGATCAGGCTCCCGTTCGGTAACCACCGTACCTTTGCTTACCTCGACCGGCTGACGATCAAAAGTTTGGACCAGCAGACCGCCGGCAATCTTCTTCAAATCAAATTTATCTATCGATCCCAGCTCCGGATCAATCTCCAGGAGGCGAATATCCTTTTTGCTCTGCAAAACGGCAAGAGCATCTTCTGTAAACCGGGGCGCAGCGATAACCTCTAAAAATATTTTACTCATCTCCAGGGCAGCCTCTGCATCAACAGGCTGGTTCAGGGCCAGCACACCGCCAAAAATCGAGACCGGATCAGCGTCAAAAGCCAACCGGTAGGCTTCGCAAATATTGGAGGCTGCGCCGACTCCGCAGGGGTTAGCATGTTTAACCGCCACCGCACTCGGCCCTTCGAACTCAAGCACCAGTTCCCAGGCTGCATTAAGATCGTTTAAGTTGTTAAAGGAAAGTTCCTTTCCCTGCAGCTGGCGCGCTGAAGCAAGACCTGCAGGCACTCCTGGATTGGCATAAAAGGCCGCCTCCTGCTGAGGATTTTCTCCGTACCGTAAATTTTGCTGCTTCACGAAAGAAAGATTCAGCCGCTGCGGATATAGATCAACGCCTGATTCCGGCCGGGAGTTAAAATAGCCGGCAATCGCCGCATCATAGCCCGCAGTATGGGTGAAAGCTTCTGCGGCCAGGCCTTGGCGGGTCTTGGCGCTTACTTTTCCATTCCTTTTTAATTCATCAATCAAAGGTCTGTAGCGTTCCGGGTTGACTACAACTGCCACGTGAACATGATTTTTGGCCGCTGCCCGGAGCATAGTCGGTCCGCCAATATCAATATTTTCCACTGCCTCCGCGTGAGCGGTGCCCTCCCGGGCTACAGTTTGTTCAAAGGGGTAAAGGTTAACCACCACCATATCAAAGGGGGTGATTCCATATTCTTCAAGCTCTACGCGCTGTGCTTCCAGATCCTGGCGGGCCAGGATGGCAGCATGAATGTAGGGATGCAGGGTTTTGACCCGCCCCCCCAGTATTTCGGGAAATCCGGTCACATGTGAAGCATCGAATACCTCCAGGCCGGCCTCGCGCAGCGCCCGCGCTGTCCCCCCGGTAGAAACAATCTCAAACCCAAGATCGCTTAAGGCACCTGCAAAATCGACAATCCCGCTTTTATCGGAAACACTGATTAAAGCCCGTCTTTTTTTAGTCACTGATCATACACCTTCTTCCTTCGACTTTCAGTTTATCACGGCAAAACAACTCAACAGCCCGCGGATACAAACGGTGTTCCGAGGCATGGATCCGCTGCTGCAAAGTCTCGATGGTTTCCTGCTGAATCACCGGTACCGCTTCCTGTAATATAACCGGCCCGCTATCAAGCCCTTCGTCGACAAAATGCACCGTGCAGCCGGTTACTTTTACCCCATAATCAAAAGCCTGCTCCACACCGTCAAGGCCGGGGAAAGCAGGCAGTAAAGCAGGATGAATATTCATGATCCGCAGCGGAAAAGAACGAACGAACAGCGGAGAGAGCAGGCGCATAAAGCCGGCCAGCACCACCAGGTCCGTGCGGGCTGTTTTTAGTCGATCAACCACAGCCTGATCATAGTCCTGGCGGTTCTTATAATCCCGGGGATTTAAAAACAGGGCCTCCACCCCGTGCTTGCGGGCTCTTTCCAGGGCCATGGCCGATTCCTGATCACTAATCACCAGGACAACCTCGCCGGCAATCTCACTTCTTCCGACCGCCTCCAGGATTGCTTCCAGGTTCGATCCTTTGCCGGAAGCGAGCACAGCAATCCGTTTCATTTCACAGCTCCCCCTGGTTCTTTTATTTAGTAACGCTTCAAAGTATTTATTCTATAATGCCAGCCTCGAATCCTGTATCAGGGCAGAATTAAATAACAGGTTTTTAAAACTATTTACTTTAAAAAATTATCTGTTCCTCTCCAGACTGGATGAGCCCAATCCTGTAAGCAGGGAGTTCGCAGGCTGTGAAGTGGTCAATAACCCCGGCTGCTTCCTCCTCCGGGACCACCAGGACATAACCGATCCCCATGTTGAAAGTGCGAAGCATCTCTTCGCGCTTTACAGGCCCCAGTTCGCTGATCATCTCAAATATTTTCGGCTCCGGCCAGGAACCGGTCTCCATTGCTGCC
>SL_8KL_010_SEDDRAFT_10001699_pt1 | contig 19009 bp, 13 predicted proteins | sample SodLakKL_010_SED_4_FD_11160 | JGI IMG/M metagenome (IMG submission 11160)
CCTGCTGGACCAACAATTGTTACATTTGCGGGTTTGATTTTCATTACCTCACTAATAGGAAGCAAAATAGAGAGAATTATTCCCGGTAGAACTTCTTAACCTGGTTAAATTTATTCCTTCTTTTATACAAATGGAAAAATCCAAGTTTGAAAAAATTTTATTCTTTATAAATATCTGTTCTTTGGCTCTCTACTAAGGGTTTAAATCTCTCTAGTTATTATTTTCACTTACCTCTTGACTCTAATGGTTTTTGGTTTTGCCTTCATATTAGTTAGCGTAGCTCCAGGACAAGTTATGGCCATAATACGAATAGCTGCACTTTAAACTATTATGCTTAAACCTAGACCAAATATACCACAAAGTAAGGCGGTTTATTCTATCTAAAATAGTTTACCTTGAAATAAATGATGGGTATATTATAGTTTATACCACACCACACACTTAATCTAATCTAAGTTTACATCATCATAGTTTTTTTATATTATCTGATCTTTTAGATGGATCAGGTATAATATATTGAATTAAATTTTTAACTCTTCGTTTTTTATCAAAAACCACTATTTTATCTTTTACGCATCAAAAGAAAAATATATATGCAACGCTTATTTCGTTACAAAGTAGTAGGGGTGTACAACCTGGAAAATGAATGAAGAAAACAAAAACGAAAAAGATGAAGGTGAGAAGTTGGAAAAAGATGAGAGAATATCTAGGCGCGGTTTTTTAGCGGGATCTGTTGGGTTTGCAGCCGGTTTAGCAGCAGGGTACACAGGAGTTAACGAGTTTTTACCTCCACAAAAAGTTGATGAAGTAATTATAGAAGGGGAGATTACGGAAAAATATGTATGTCCCTATACCGGATCGGGGTTTGATTCATTTGAGGAGCTTAAGCAAAATATAGTTGAAGAAGGTCTCGGAAATCCGGTAAGGATGCCTACGATAAAAGAAGTTGATGAACCCCATTATGAAGAGATGATAGTAGAGGATTTAGAAAGGTTTGAGCAAAACAATATAGCTTTTGCTAGAGAAGCATGGGATGAGGAATTCAAAGAGAGGATAGAAGATGTTGAAGGCCCAGATTTAGAGAAACTAGAAATTGCAGAATATGAGGCTGCAGATAGTGCAGGCTGGTTTTCACATAGGAAAGTTGGAGATGAATTATACGACTGGCGAGACGGGGTAAGCGATGAAAAGATAGAGGTAGAAGATAGGAGCAAGATGACCGAAAAGGTTAAAGAGGCAGCAAAATTTTTTGGAGCAGACATAGTAGGTGTGACTAAATTAGATCCCAGGTGGATTTACTCTAGATTTGACCTAGAAGGAGAACCCGCTCCAGAAAGCGAGACGAATATTTCTTATGATTACGTTATAGCCCTTGCAATGAAAATGAACTGGGAAGGTATGAGAGAGTCCCCTGATTGGAGGGCTAGCGCAGTCGCAACCGGTAAAGGATATTCGGATATGGTAGAGGTATCTTCCAAGCTTGCAAAATACATAAGAGGTCTTGGGTATCCAGCAGTTCCTTCGGGTAATGATACCATCCTGAATGTTCCAGTATCTGTGGATGCTGGACTTGGTGAGGTGGGAAGGCACGGTTTACTCATAACTCCAAAGTATGGCTCTAATGTTAGGTTAGCTCAAGTACTTACCGATCTTCCTCTTGAAACTGATAATCCTATAGACTTTGGCATACAGGATTACTGTAGTAGATGTAAACAGTGTGCTAGGAAATGCCCGGTTGATGCCATACCCTTTGAAGAGAAGAGTGAAGAAACTCCAGGAGGCATATCCAATCTAGAAGGAATGGAACGATGGACAGTAGATACTCCTTCTTGCTTGGTGTTCTGGCGAGAGAATGGTTGGAGCTGCGCTAACTGCATAGAAGCATGTCCTTGGACCCGTCCTAGGTTCAAAAGAGATATGTATGGAGCTGAGGTTTAGAAATTACCTTAGCTATCTTTTTTGAACCCAACTCATTGCTTTTTTTTATTTTTAGCCCACTCTTGTATATCCTTAATTACCACCTTTGCAATATTTGACAATATGTATACGTGTAATCTATTAATGTAGATAAAGAGGTACTTTGGTAGCTCGGAAATCGCTATCTCTAAGCCAATATGAAGTGTGAATATAATCAACCCTAGTATCTAGAGTGAACTGTATGTTAAGTAACAGAACATAGTTTTACTGCATAATAAATTACGTCTTAGGATGGGTAAACATGGGTCTAAATTTAAGATAAGGGACAAAAAAATCTGAGCGAACTTTAGTTTAAAGGAGGTTTTTTAGGTGATTCTGCGAAGCTTTAAGCAAAAACATTAGATGAATAGATACGGACCCAAAAAAAAAATAAAAAATTAATATTAATCTAGGTTTTGAGAAATAGTAATCAATTTTAATCTATGCTGAAGATGGATTTATTATATACGATACAAAATTTTTTGACGGATTTTATATGAAAGATAGCTTCCTTAGCTAGCATCCTCTTCGTAAACTGTTTTCATTTTTTTGTTCAAACACCTCTGATAGAGCAGTTCTAACCAAATCCGATTGTGAAGTAAACTCTCCATCTTGGCTCTCAATTGAGATATTTTTAGTCTTTGTATTAAGATTTAAATAATATTAAATATCCTAAAGCACCCACCGCTAGTTATTTACTATATTGGATGGCTTTTCTAACCTGTTCGATTAAAGCGGGTCCTGTTAAAAATTCTTTGACTTCCAATATAAAAATTTTTCCAAGACAAATTATATGAGATTAATTCAACGAGGATAATGTTTTTATTTTCTCGAGTTGCTCGAAGAACCATCAAAAGAGTTCAATTAGTACAAAAAATAGGAAGGGCAAATTTATACATAAATGAAGCAATGAGGGGCCATGAGAAAAACTACAAACCCAACCCGAATAAAAATAAATAGGCTAGATGAAATGCAACTAAGTAGGATATTAAAGTTTATTGAAAAATATACATCCCTGTTCTATGAGGAAAGAAAAGGATAAACTTGAAGTATTGTTAAAAAACTGGTAAAAGTATCTAGACCTTTAAATGAGGAAAGGTCATATGATTAGTTCGAGGATAAAACATATTTGCGAACTTTTTCCAAAGACTTACCTCCTTCGATGAGATTTGAGCTAAGCATTTAAATTATCAAATAAACGATATTTTAAGTCGATTAAGTTGTAAATTAATGAAGTTATAGATCTATGAATAGTATTTTACTTAGGGAACCATAATTCAATAAAAATAGTCTTAAAATTTTTATTAGAAAAATGTATCTTTTAATTGAAAAATCAAAAACATAGTTCTTTCAAAGCGTGGTAACTATTATTCTTAAAGATTGGAAATTCTGTAAAATAAAATAAATAAAGAATGATGGGAAAGTTAAAATTTAACCTATAATTGGTATAATATATAATCTGTAATTTATTTAATTCTTTTTTTAACGATAATATTTAATAAAAATAGTAAAAATAAGAGTGTATTTTTTAGATTTTTGTATAATCAAGATAATTACTTACTCACTACCACCGTACCTGATACTTTGTCTCCAAGCCTTTGTTCTTTATCTGAGCGAATCATGAAGATAATCCCCAATATGTAAAGGAAAGGTAGGACATCTATGATTCGCAGAATATTTCTAACCAATGCTGAAGATATACCTGCAGGGCTTCCATCTTCCGAAACAACTTTTATCCCTAATAGCGCCTTACCGATGGTCTTTCCAAACATTCCTTCAAGTATTACGAAGTAGGCAAGCACCAAGAGGCTCGTGGAACCCATAACTATAAGTGCTGGAATACCAGTCAAGTGGAACCCTCCATTAGTCATTCCATTGAAAAATGGTGCTGCCAAGAAGCCAATGGCCATGAATATTACACCTGATACAACCATGTCTATTACAAATGCGATTGCCCTTGGTATAACACCCCGGTATTGCATATTTGACATTATATCACTAATTAAAAAAATTGTATTCTATATAATTTAAAACATTCTATATAATCTAGAAGTTGTATTTATTAAAACAAGGCCCTAAGAAGTATTTTAATTTATGTAATTTGTGATTAGATAAAGAAGTAAAGAAAAAAGAGAGGCTTAAAAAATATATCTGAAAATATCTAGATGTCCACAAATTATTAAATTTAACCCCAATTTCTTAACATCGTTCTTAAGTTAACCGTCTGTTCTATACACTAAAACTTTGGTAGGATCCATCAGGACAAGATCTATTATATATCTTTACATTGCTAATAGTTATTGCTCTTAATTTATCTGGAGACAGTTGTGTACTTTTTGTGAACACATTCATTGCTCTCTCGAACATATCCATTTATGTGGTAATTTCATTTAAAAAGCGTAAGAAGATGGATGGTAAAAAAAGATGGTATGCCAATCCCCTTCCCAGAATTTAGGCTTGTTTAGATTGTTTTAAAATATTAAGAACATTCTTTTAAATTAAATCCCGAATTTTTATCACACTTATTGAATACTTTTTCAATTTTCTTGATGTTTTTCAGTTGAATATCTTTTCCATATTTTTCACTTTATTTTCATAATAATTCATACAGTAATTTTATCATTATTTTGGATATTATTTAAGATCATTACATTTTTTTTATGTTTCCCTCAGGAGGGTTATTAGGTTTTTAATTTTTTTTATGGGGCTTATGTCTGCGTGAAAGGTTTTTATTGCTTTTTTTATGTTTTCTTGTTTATCCTGTGTGTAGGGGAACCAATTTAGTTCTTCCTTCTTATTTTTGTTTATCATAATTGATTTTGTGTGGCTGAATGTTTTTAGGCCTTCTGAGCCGTGGTACCTGCCTAAACCGCTTTGTTTTACTCCTCCAAATGGTAATGACGGATTTCCTATGTTTTTTACCGTATCGTTTATGTATATGTTTCCTGTTTGTAGTTTGTTCTGAATTTTTTTAGCTATTTTTCGGTCTTCCGTCCATATACTTGCATTTAGACCATACTTCGTTTGGTTTGCTTGTTCTATTGCATTTTTTAGGTCTCCATATTTTTTTATTGGCATTGTGGGACCGAATGTTTCTTCTGTCATTATCTTCATCTTGTGCTTTACTTTTGTTAGTATGGTTGGGTATATGTATTGATTTTTTCTCTCTCCTCCAATCTCTATTTTTGCTCCCTTCTCTTCAGCGTCCTTTATGTGTTCCATTACTTTTTCTGTTTGTTCTTTAGTGGTCATAGGACCTATATCCGCATCGGGACCAAAACCTATCTTTAGTTGTTTTGTTTTTTGCTTCACTTTTTCCAAGAATTCGGTGTACCTCTTTTCGTGTACGTATATTCTTTCTATTGAGACACATATTTGGCCAGTATTAGAGAACGCCCCGTATACTGCAGCACTTGAAGCCCGCTCCAAATTGGCATCTCTATGTACTATCATGGGGTCTTTCCCCCCCAATTCTAAACTTGTTGGGATCAGGCTTTCTGCTGCATTTTTAAGTATTTCCTTACCTACTTCTGTGCTTCCTGTGAAAAATATTTTGTCTGGGTTTATTTCTATCAATTTTTCTCCTACTCTTTTACCTCCTTGGAGTATATGTACTGTATTTTTGCCTATATCGGTATCCTTTAGAACTTCACCTATTTTTTCTCCAACTAGTGGTGTATTTTCGGATGGTTTTAATAAAACTGTATTACCTGCTACGAGTGCCGTCATCAGAGGTATCATTGAGAGTTGGAATGGATAATTCCAAGGAGATATTATTGATACCACTCCCATTGGATCGTATTGTACGATCGATTTGTTTTTACGGAAATATTTTGGAGTTTTTCTTTTCTCGGTTTTAAGTATTTCAGGAGCTTTTTTTTCGTAGTATTTTATCTGTTCAAGGGTTGGTAGTATATCGGCCATTAATGCTTCAGTTTCTACTTTTCCTGTATCTAATGAGATTGTTTCTGTTATGTTGTCAAGGTTGTCTATTATCGTTTTTCTTACGTTTTTTAGGGATTTAATCCTCTTTTCTATTGGTTTTGAACCCCAAGCTTCGCTTGCCTCTTTTGCTTGTTTGTATGCCTCTTCGACCTCTCGATCGGTTGCTTCAGGTATCTTTTTTATCACTTCTCCTGTCAAAGGAGATTTAGCCTCAATTTCCATCCTACATCTCCATTTTTTGTATTTCTTTTTAGATTTAACTCTCCTCGTATTTTTTGGTAATTAAGTTTGCTGTTATTCTGCCAGACTCATATATTGTTGGTAGGCCGCTTCCCGGATTTGTTCCTCCTCCAACAAGCCACATTGATTTGAATGTAGCTAGGTTGGTTTTTTCACCTCATTAGCAGGATTATTTAGGTTATGATTGCTAGCACATAGGTCAAAGAATTTGCTACATTTTCATCCAAACCAGCGATAGTTTTTGATAGCTTATTACGCTTATTTTGTAAGTTAAAATTGATTAGTGAAATTTTTAGGTTTAATTACTCATTGATTTCTATTAGTACTGATTAACTAAACCTAGATTCTTCCAAGTCTACAGTTATTCCTCCGATAATACTTGAGGCTGCATTGTATAGCAGAGCAAATATTATTCCACCAATAAAGCCACCAATTGCACCAACAATTATTCCTCCAATCACTGCCACTATTCCCATTAGAAAGCCTTCTAAAGGAAGTGTTGCAACTCCCATCATTAGGGCCATAACTCCCCATATAATACCAATTATGGCATAGATAACAGCTGCGATCTTACCCACAGATATAACTCCTAAACTATTTAGTTCCATTTCAGTCATATTTTTACCTTGTATAAAAGTATGTAAAAAAAGGGTTAATATTTTTCTATGTTAATAGTTTTTTAAAGAATTTCTTTACAAAAAATTTTGATGTTCCTAAAATAATCAAATAATATTTAGCTTTGAGAAAATGTAAAGTATAAAAATAAAAATAGGCAAATAAAAAGTTTAAGATAAAAGTTATTGATTAATTCTACTATATAGGTAGGAAGATAGACTTTTAATCTAACTAAAACTGATATAGGTTATATTAAATTTTAATATATGATATATTTTAAAAACTTTCAGTTTACTAAATTTTAAATTTTAGAATAGCCCATTCATAAATAGATTAGAGATTTTGTATATAACATACTATACTAAACTTCATTGTGATCCTTTTTCAAGAAGAAAAAATGTGTTCCACGTTTAACATATAAAAATGTTCCTACCCAAGTGTATGACAAACCATACAAGATGAAAAAGACAAAAAAATAAAGAAATTATTGTAAAGGTGGACAACACTCTCCCTATAGTAAAAAACCCTTTAAGATATAGATGTATATCCTCTTAGATTGTTGTAGTAATTGTAGCTATAGCTAAATGAGGTTGGAGTGAAGTTACTTTCCCAGATGTTGACAAATCTCTAATTCTCTTTTTTCGGATCCCACAAAAATTATCTTATTTAGGTTCAAATGCCCTCTCTAGCAAATAAGAACTTTTTTACAACAGTAATCCGAACAAGTAAGTTAAAAAACATATCGCTTAACGAATTTATGAAAGCTTTTTAGAACAACCTCTTTTTAGTACTCCAATCTTTTCATCAATTCTTAATATCCTTTTAGTCATCTTCTCGATCCCTATATAAACTATATGATCCACTACCTCTCTTACCGCTTTCTTTTCCAGAATCAATTGAATAATCCTTTCCACTTCCGTTTATTTCCATCTCCCTAAAAAAGAATACATATATAAAAACAGCGATGCTGAGTATAATAACTAAAATAAAAAAGGATGTTATGAATGTCGTAATGTAGAAGAGTAAACTCGCGCCCTCGACTATTAATGCTGATACTAATGTTAATAAAGCAGTTATGGCTACTATCAATATACCTACGCTTAACCATCTACCTGTAAGAATTTCCATACCTGTATTTCACTCCTTAATCAAAGTGTTTTTTTGCCTCCTATGTTTGAGTTTTTTAATACATTTAGAGTGAAAATCTTTTTTAACCACTTTCATCGATGTATTGTGATATCTTACCTGCAAATTCATCTATGGGTAGCGATTGGACCCATACAGTTCCTGGCCCCTCTATGGTAGCTAAAAAGAGTCCCTTTCCACCAAAAGCTAAATTTTTGATGCCTTTAACTCTATCTACAGAGTAATCCATATCTGCGTCAAATGCACCAATACAACCAGTATCAATCCTAATTTTTTCTCCAGCATCTAACTTTACTTTTTCTAATTCACCACATATGTTCAAAAAGACTAAACCTGGCCCCTCCATTTTTACCAAAATCATTCCTTCGCCACCTAAGAAACCAGAAGATATTCTTTTTGTAGCACTAGCATCAGGAATTACGTCTTTTGAGCATAGCCAAGCATCTTTTTGACCTATTAGTACATCATCTTCTCCTAGTTCTACTGGGACCACTTTACCTGGGACTTCAGATGCAAATGTAACCACTCCGCTACCAGATTGAGGTGTGTAATCAACCAGAAATATGGATTCTCCGGCAAACTTTCTCTTAATGGAACTAAGAATTCCGCCTTTTGCACCTGTATCCATTTCAACATTGTCGCTCATATATGCCATTTTTCCAGGCTCAGAAGTAATAGTTTCTCCTTCTTCTAGTTCAGTGCTCAGAATCTGCATCACAGTTCCTTTAAGATCATATTTCATATTTATCGTTTTTAACTATATACAAGGGTTACACTTATTTTTTTTGTAATATTTAGATAGTTTAGGTATTTAGAAATTTGACCAAAATTATGATATAAGAAAACATATAAGATAAAAAATAAAAAAAATCTACCAAAAAAAGTACCAGGCTTTACCTTAGTCCATTACAAGATTGATTGCCTATTTTNCGAACTACTGCAAAGGAAAAGNACATAGCCCTAAGTTAAGATTAAAAGAAAAAACAAGTTTTTTCTTGACTTGTATCCAATCAATCCTTGATATAACTCGAGCTATTTTTTGTTTCCAAATTAGATATAAACTTTAATTTATAACGCTTCCTTGCCTTTTAATTAGTGCAAAATTTCTATAACTTAAAATAATTCAGCTTCTAAAAATTAGTTCTATCAAATATATTTTTTCATATACTTTAACATCTTCAGATATCTGAGTCTATATTGTAGATTAGATTTCGAAATCAAGATCAAATATAGAGATGTTGGGTACTAAAAGATTTTAACACCAATCCCTTATGAATGAGAACAAAATATCAAGTTTTTGTTATTTGTTCGCTAATTTTTATTAAAATATATTCTCTATTTTTTTTAAAAAATAGTTAACTAGTGAGTTTAACCAAAAATCCAAATTTAAAATTTGAAAAATTAAATAAATTAACGACAAGAAATATGAAATTGGAGATAGATGAACATTAAATTGGTATTTACTTATAAATACCTATCTCTATTTTCTACACCGTAATCTTGGTCAGCCTCTATTACTTTGTCATAACTTCTAGCATTTTCTCTCCAACTATCTCTCCATCTTTTAGATGTCCTCAAGCTCTCTGCTCCATGATCGGTAATCTTTTCTCTTATCCTACACAAAAAAGGTGTGTTAACACTATCTCCTGCAACGACAGCTTGACCTGGAGTCAATCCTGGAAGTTCACTTAATAAGTCGGAGCCCACCTTCTCTACTGCCCTCTGTATTGCATCCTGATCGTTTGGATTTTGAATTTGCATAATTACTTGTGTCTTGCATTGGGAAAGGATATCATCATCAAGTTTACTTGGTCTCTGACTTATAACTCCTACACCAAACCCAAATTTTCTCCCCTCGCTAAGAATTTTTCGTAATATAGGTAATGATCTAGCTTCACCACCAGCAGGGGCAAACCTATGAGCCTCTTCCAGTATTGCAAAAACTGGAAAGTCCAGTTTACTCTCTCGACCCTTTTCATATTTTACTCTATCCCTGTATATTTTCCTAAAAAGAACGTTGACCAGCATCTGTTGATCTCTCCTACTTATCGTATCCAATTGGAGTATGCTACATTGACCTGGATTTAATAATTCACTCAAAGATAAATGATGGCTATGATGAAATAACTCTCTCGAAAGGGCTTTTTTAATCCTCCATTCTAGAGCTTCAGCAGATTTTAGGTTGTTTTCATTCTCTCCAATTTCTTTGCATTTTTTTATAAGTTCCTTCGTTTCTATGTATTCTTTACTGGAAAGTTGATTCCAAGCCTCTTTTAATATTGGTTCTTGTGCATCCGTTGGGCTATCGAGTGAAGATAATAAATCAGAAAATGATAGTTCTGATAATCTAATTTTAATGTCTCTTGGCTTCCATATCTTCACGTTTGGTGAGTATCCATCGTCACTCTCAAATTCATTGATTCTTTCAATGTCCTTTAAAGTATGATATTCTCCATGTGGGTCTAGAACCAAAAGAGCTGCTCTCGAACTAGGTTTCATTAGCTCTTCAGCAATTACAGAACAAGTATAGGATTTACCACTACCAGTTGAGGCCAAAATAGATAAGTGAGTAGATGTGAAGCTATCTACTGGTAGATTTATATTAACTTGTCCAGGTGATCTATGTAAAAGATCTCCAATATTTGCAGAAGCAACTCCCTCATCAATATTGGTTAAAAATTTCTCTAGATCAGAATTAGGAGCAAGCTTAATCGGTGTGCCAGGACGAGGAACAATTCTAGGATTGGTAAAATCATTTAATCTATTATCATAAAAACCAATAATCTTTGCTGTAATTTCATAACGTTCTATATTTTCGAGTTCGAGGCCCAATTTATTTGCCACAACTTTTGGTTTAATCTCTGGATCAGCTAAAAACTCATTTGGATATCCTCTATGCTCTTTCCTGTTAGTAACTCTAGCATATATTTTCTGATTCCTAGTTCTAAACTTTTCTTTATCTCCGTGTTCCTTCACTTGGATGGGTGCAGTATAATAGACAAATTCACCTGTTTTAAGTTTTTTATTATCAGGTGTTAAAAATATAAACTCGTTAGCATCCCTTCCAGGCTTTAATGCTATTCCTAAAGGCATTTCACATCCCTTCAGTCATTTTCTTATACTCTAGATTTTTTTCAATCAAGCTTAGGCTCCTTCTTTCTTTAGGTCTTTTTTCTTTGAGTCTTGTAATAATTATAGATAAAAGATCCTTTCCAAATTGCCCTGCAACGCCTAAGAGGTTTTGATAATATCCAAGCTTTATCTCATCCTCTATTTCATGGAAAAAAACCATTTCTTCTTCGTTTAACTTTACAACAATATCATCAACTTCTAAGGTCCAAGGAGGTATGCAGTGTCTTTTTCTTTTCCTTTCATCCGAAGATTCAATATAACCTAATAAAGCTATCCCTACAATCGTTTTTTTCTCGTCCACATATGATGGATAAAACATATTCTGTTCTTCGGGTCTAGATAGCTTAGGACCAGATCTTCCCTGTTCTGGATCGACTATTTGAGAATTATAAATAACACCGACGAACTCAATCTGTTTATTCTCTATCCTTTTTTCTATAGATACAAACTGACCGAATTTGTAATCTGAATGAGAAGGTGGATATTCGACATCATTTTTACCATATATTTCACAAATGTAATCTATCTGGGAGTTTGATTCTAGTATTTTTCCTATCTCTCGATCTGTACCTTTATTTATCATCTTCTCCTCCTCTTCTTACTTTTGGTCTTATTATTCCATCTTAATTCTATATCATTTTCCTCAGCAAATTTTTGATATATTTTTAAAAAATTCTTCCTATCCTCACCATTTATCACAGCATCAGCATCCGCCTGCTGCAATATTTCGGGATAACCACGTCCCATACAACACTCTCCCCTAATAATATCCATAACATAATCAATCATATCATCCTCATATATCCATCTAGGCATCTCAATACGGTCTAATTGGGTCCCTCTCCCTGTCTTGAGATAAGTGAACATTATATCTCTAGAAAAATCGTAATTTCGACCCTCGAAACTTACTTTCAATCTATTCAGTGTGCTACTTTTAAGGCTATTGAAAAGTATAGTTCTATCTCCCCAATTCTTCATCAAAGGGTGGATAATTTGGTAATCATGTATCAAAAAATTTTTATGTTTACTAATTAAGTCTAAGTTTTGTAATGTACTCTTAATTTCGGTTGCATTGGATCCCCCTATGTAACCAATTACAGGTACTTTGTATTCTTTACTTGCTGCTAGCATTTTTGCCATAGCATCCCCATATCTTTCCTTCTTTAAAGGATCTAAATGTTCTATAAACCATACAAGAAGGCTACCATCATAAAATAAAACAGGAGGTGGATCCTCCTCTTTTTCATCTTTTATCTTTTTCCTTATCAAACCCGTCTCCTTTTCAAATCTTCTAATATGAACTTTCTGTTCGTCTATTCTAACGAAATTCGAATCTCCATCATTAGTCAGTAGGTCTGATGGGGTAAGAACCTCAATATCTACATCTCTCTCATAAGATCCATCTTTTGTATGAAGTTTTTTCAAACAAGCAACCTGCACAAAACCTAGAGGCCTATCAAATTCCGGAGTGGAATTAATTTGGGACCCATCAACACCTATTGTGGTCTTTTCTTCAATTTTTTCTTTTGCCCAATTATTTACGGATTCATGAGATTCCCATTTGCACGAATTTTTAAATGGCACCACAATACTATTGTAATCTTTAAACTCTAGAGAAGGCATAGCTCCAGGGTAGTCATATTTTCCTAACTTTGTAGTTATCTCTTCAAAAGAGTAATCTTGTTTAAATTCTTCCAATGCTTTACCATATTTTCCTATTAAGGATTTATCCTTCATGCTTTCTGCACGGAAATCTTCTTTTTTGCTTTCAAACTCCTCTACTATTTTTTTGGGGTACAAAGGCATTATCTACTAACCACCTTAGTTTCCCCACCAACTTTCTCAAGATTAATTATGTGTTCTGTCATACTCTCGAATGTTTCGTCGTGGCTTATTATAAAAAGCTGTGAAAAATTAGTTAAGCTTTTTAGTTGGTTTACAAGATTACTCTTTTTATCGTCATCGAGGTTGGCTGTAGGTTCATCCAAAAACACTATGTTTATGTTGCTAAGTATTTTCAATATTGCCAACCTTACGGAGAGGGCAGCACACATCTGTTCTCCACCACTAAGTTTAAGGAAGTTTCTTTTTTCACCTGCCTCCTCAACTATTATCTCGTAATCTTTAGTCCAAGATAATTGTTCAGCTGGATTACCCCGAAGATCCCTATATATATAATCAGCCTCTTTCGAGATTTCTGCTACAAGTATTTCAGTAATGAGTGGCCTCGACTCTTTATATATTTGCCTGATGAATTGAGTAAATTCTAAATCTTTCTCTAACTCTTCCTTTTTTTCTNTTTTTTCTTCCAATTTTTTCTTCTTCTTTTTGAGATTGCGGATTATTTCATTCTTATCGTCTAGTTGGACCTTTTTTTCCTTAATCTTTGTTTGATGTCTAGTCCTAATTTCTTTATTTTTTTCCAGTAATCTTAAAGCAGTATCCAGTTCTTCTTGGCTAAAATTCTTTTCATGCTTTTCTAATTCAGATTCCAGTCTTTTTATTTCAACTTTCAAATCCTCGAGACTTGATTTTACGTCTTTAACTTTTTCTTGTTTTTTACCTAAGCTATTTGCCAAGTCCACATTTTTCAAATATCTTTTGTAAGGTCCTTCTAGTTTTTTTAATTCACTTTCAATCTTGTCTAGCTCCTTCTCAATATCATCATAATCTTCTTTTTCCTCTTCCATCCTTTCCTTCTCTCTCTTCCTATCATTCAAACTTTTGATTACATTTTTTAATTTATTCTTAGCATCCTTGTTATCTTCATACCTCAATTTAGCTTTTTTATACTTTTCTTTTGGATTATTTAATTCTTTTAATCTATTTTTTAAATCTTCTTTATCTTGAACTAGTTTTTTAAGATTTTTTAAATCTTTCTTTATCTCTTCTTCACATTCCCCGAGTTCTTTAGTTTCCGATTTAACTTCCCTTAACCTTACTTTAAGATCTTCTATCCTCTGGACTTGTTTTCTTGCCTGATTGGCTTTTTCTATTTTAGACCGAATTTTATTCAAATCAATCTCTATTTTTTCTAGTTCATTTCTCAAATTTCCAATAATTGTGCTTTTTTCATCTATTATTTCTTCCTTGCGATCATCATCAAGCTCTTGATTACATGTTGGACATAGGGGTTTTTCAGCCCCTTCTAAACTATTAATAGCCTTCTTCTCGGCATCTATTCTATCTTGTATAACAGATTTTTTACTGGTTAAGTTTTCTTTTTTATTTTTAAGGTCTGGCAAGAGTTCAGCAGTTTCTTGAAGCTCTTTTATTCTCTCAATTTCTCTTTCTTTATATTTGATCTCCTCTTTTTTTCCTTTTATTTCATCTTGTAAATTACTCAAATCTTCTTTCTTTTTCTCCAGTTTTTCTTCATTCTTCTCTATTTCCTCAATCTTTTTTTCAATTTCTTCTTGAATATCAACTTTAGAATTTAGTTCTTCCATCAAGCTTTTACTTTGATTAGCTATTTCTTTTTTTTCTTTTAGATTTTCTCTTCTTTGTTCTAGACGAACTATTTTATTTTTAAGCAAGTTTATTTCGTCTATGAGTCTATATTTTTCTTTTTTCAATTCTTTCAGTTGGTTGAGATTTTCTTTTTTATCCTCGTATTCTTCATATTTTTTCTTATTATTTTGAGCAATTTTTTTTGCTTTTTGGGCTTCTTTCAAGTTTTCTTTAGCTTCAGAATGTGATTTTTCTAAGCTTTCAAGCTCTCCTTTTTTTAAAGAAATTTTATCCTTTATTTCATCGATATTTTCTCTTAATTCTTCAAACTCTGATTTCTTTTGTTTTAGTTTTTCTACCTCTCTTTCAGCTTTAGTTTTTTTAATTTTAGATTTCTTAATTTTTTCTTCAAGCTTTTTTTTCTCTTCTTTGAGTTTTGGTAAATCTTCTACTTTGCTTTCTAATCTTATTATATTTTGTTTTATTTCCTGAATATTGTCATCAAAAATTTTGGTAGCTGATCTCATATTTTTATATAGGTTTTTATAAACATCTACCTCAAGTAAGGGATCAAAAATATCGACTCTTTTAGATGGAGGTTGTGCAAAATCATTTGTGAACTTTCCTTGGGGTACACCTACGCTTGATTGCCAAAAGGCAGCTAAATCCATAGATTCAGAAATACCAAGATGCTCTTTTATCCAATCGATTATATCACTCTTATTACTTAATTTCAGCCTAGCACTATCCTCCTCTTTATAAACATCGTACTTAGAGCGCCCTACATGTCTTTCAACAGTGTATTCTTTACCATCTTTTTTAGAAATAAAAGACACTCTTACCTTTCCTTTACTCTCTCCATCCCGTACTAAATCATCCTGGGTTAAAGAGCTCGGCGAATAATCAAAAAGAGTGTAACCAACCGCCTCACATATTGTCGACTTCCCAGATCCATTTTCTCCAAGTATTGCGTTTACTCCTTTTTGAAGCTTTACATCTGTTGGTGGGTCACCATAACTCTTAAAATTATTTAACTCAACTTTTGTGATTTTCATCCGTCCCCACCTTTGAAGAAAAGATTTCTCTTCTCTTTTTTCGAATATCTTCAATTACCTTTTCAATTGACTCATCAGATAATAGGTTAATTTTAATCTCCATAAGTAATTTGGAAATTTCATTCTCCCTACCCTTGTATCTAGAGTCTTCTCCAATTTTCATTTGGAAAACGGTATTTTCCAGATTTTTTCTATTTAATTGTCCATTTTTATCAAAAATTTTACTTGCTTTATTTTCTATGTCTTCGAGAACTCTTCTTGATTCAATCGACTCCGTTTTATCATTAGGCTGGACTTTGACCGCTCCTGTTTTTTGCTTTATAATCTCCAAAAGCTTGTTTATATTTAGAGTTGACCTACTGAACTGTAATAAACCTTCTAATCTAAAGTCTATAATAGGGTTTCTTTTTTTTCCTCTACTTTTGTAGTGCTTTCTGTCTTGTAAATCCTTTAATTCTTTTAATTCCTCCTCTATCAAATTTTTAAGCCCTTTTACTACATCATCATTATTTTTACAGCCATCTACCGAAAATTCAATCCTATAAAATGGCCTCCTCTTAGATAAATTATGTTTAACATCTAGATTGCCATTAGGTTTGATTTCAGATATGTAATAACCGAGATCCCAAGTTGCCTCTCTTGTGTTGTGGGCCTCTAAAGATCCAGGATTATAGATCCAATCACCATGGCTATATTTTTTATGTATGTGGCCTAGTGCTAAGTAATCTACAAGACCTTCTAACTGCACGAGATCGTTATAAGATACCCCTTCATTTATCTGAGGTATATGTCCTTCTATACCAAAATGTCCTATTAAAATTGTTACTTTTGGTTCTCCATACTCTTTATTAACTCTATTAATCTCATCTGATATAACGTTCAATCTCTCTTTAGTCCTTTGTCCTGAATATTGTAAACCAAATATTCTTACATCATTAAAATCTATGAAGCCCGAATTGGTTCCAGGGTTATCAGTATCATGCTTTTTATATACCAAACCTTTATCGTTGAAGTTGCCCTGTAATAAGACGATTTTACCTTTTGAATGCAAATATTCTATCCACGTTAGATCTTCTTTATATAACTTTGAATCATGATTTCCTTGAATCATAATTACTGGAATGCCTTTTTCACTTAACATATCTATTCCATTTTCTGCATCCCTTAAAGCTCGTGCATTTACTCTTTTATGATGAAACAAATCGCCACTAAAAATAGCGAAATCAATATCTTCATCTAAACATTCTTTTATCGAAGTTCTAAAGGACATATATATGTCATCTCTGCGTAGCTTCATGTTGTATTGTCTATGTCCTATATGTGCATCGGCAAAATGCATGAACTTGACCTTATCATAGCGATTATCATTTAAGACTTCATTTAACGACATATTTTTCATATTTGTACCTAATTTTGCAATTCAAATTTTAATTTATTTCGAGCATGAAAAATTTTAACAATATATATTTAAGAACATCTTCATAGTTTCTATTATTAATAATTATAATTTCATAAATCATTATAATAGCTAAAAATTGTATCATATCTTTATTATATTGTCTAAATTAATTTCCTAAAAAATTCTTTTATTGTATCCTTAATTTAGATTTATTAAAAAATAAACATCAAGTCTAAGAGACATCTTAAAACTCAAAATCCAAATCTAAATTTTATAAATAAAATATTTTAACGTAATTCAGGTGAAATAATGAAAGAGTAAGATATAGCCCACTGATAACAATTGAAGACATTATTTAATATTATAAATCCTAGAATATGTTCAAGCTCACCTAAAAATTATGGATTATTAAAATAATCATTTCTCAGTTTCTTTAATTATCCATGATTCATAGTTACATATTATTCTATTTCTATCAAATGATATAACAAAAGTTTAGTTTTTGCAACCAAAAACTATTCAAAATAAAAAAAAGTATGTATAGCAGATGATAATTAATCAAAACATAAAAAATAGTATTGGCTAAATTTATTATATCTCAAAAAAAATGAGTTGTGTAAATTGGGCCTGTGGCTCAGGTGGTTAGAGCGCACGGCTGATAACCGTGAGGTCTCCGGTTCGAATCCGGACGGGCCCACTAATAAAACATTAAATTTCTGAATTATTTTTCAATTAGCTTTTTATTTTATAACACTCAGAATTTTACCACTTTTTAAAAGATATTTGCACTACATACTAAAGAATACTTAACTAGCATCTTATTTATATTTTTAATATGCTTGTTTATTTAAAACTAGACATTTTAAATTTATACTTAAGTTAAAAAATTTAAAAAGCTTACATTTAAATATCTCCCCAATCTTTCTTATATATTTTTCCATAAATTTTTGTACTAATTAAAGCTAAATATAATGATCATGTCTATTTTGATGTGTTCTTTTTAAATGATAATATATTTTTAAAAAAACTAGTATAAAAAAGTTTAAGGATAAAAAAATAAGAGCATTTTTCCTTTTTTTATCAATATAATTTACGCTATTTGGAATGACTTAATTGGTCAAGTAGGAATTATGCACAACTATAGGGTTAAAGTGCAGTTTATAACTAAAGAAACACAAAAAAAACTTATCTCATGTATTTACGGGCAAATACGAATACAATTAAAGCCATAAATACTGCTCCCAATAAAGTTTGTAATGCAGATAAAAACTTCATCTCTATTCCAATTGGAACCATATCTCCATAGCCTAATGTTGTAAATGTAACGATGCTGTAATACAAAGATTGTCCAAAACTGTATAATAAATCATTGCTATATCCTTCGATATATCCAATCCAGCTAATTTGACTTGAAATCCAATACAAAATAGAGAATAAAAGAATGAGAGATCCGGTTACCCAAAAAAGTCTAATCCAGCTTGTTCCATATTTGCTAGTCCAATCTACCAGGAGGCATTCAATGCCTGCAGTAGTTTTACTTACAATAGATTTTTTCTGCCGCTTTTGATTTCTAATTGCTCTTCTCTCTCGAAGAAACCATTTTTCAACATTTTCTTTGTCTCCGTACTTTTCGTAATCTTGCTTGAGTATTCTGCTGACCTCTTCCCAGGCCTGGAGTTTTTTATACAAATTTCTATCTTCATCTAATTTAACACCTCTTTCAAAGTGGGTGTCCCTAAACTTCAAGTTACCACCGAACTTAGTTCCTTTGAAGTATACGGGACCTCTAAAAGAGGCTTGAGAAAAATCAACTGAATCCTTAAATTTAGTTCCAACTTCATTCTTTTGGAAATCACATTTTTCTTCGAAGGTTGCTCCTAAAAAACTTACTTTACTCTCAAAGGCACTGTTCAGTTAAGAGTTAAGTAATTAGAAACCCATCCCTGGGTAAGGGGATGGGAATGTTAGACGCAATAGTTGATAACATTCTAGTCGACTTTAAATCTTTTGTTGAAAGAGAACGACGTGATCCAGAAGTAATAGCTCTATCCATATTGTTGTACCAGCAGGG
>SL_8KL_010_SEDDRAFT_10001700_pt1 | contig 19008 bp, 18 predicted proteins | sample SodLakKL_010_SED_4_FD_11160 | JGI IMG/M metagenome (IMG submission 11160)
TGGTGCCCTCCTTTCCTACTCTAGCCCTCTCTAAAACTCAGATTTTTCTAGTATTTCCGTAACCCGCCAATTTTTATCCTTGCTCAAAGGCCTAACTTCCATAATCTTAACCTTATCTCCAATATGGCAAGANTTTTCTTCATCATGAGCCTTTANTTTATTGGTTTTACGAATGGTTTTACCATATAAGGGATGCTGTGTTATTCTCTCAACCGCAACTACTACTGTTTTTTCCATTTTATCGCTAACTACTCTGCCAACCCGAACTTTTCTGTTTGCTCTCTCCAACCAACAGGCCTCCTTTCCTTATGCATTTTACCGGGATAATTATCCGGATTTTATATTCAATTCCCGTTCCCTAATAATTGTTTTTACCCGTGCAATATTTTTTCTTACTTCCCGGATACGCATGGGATTTTCCAGCTGACCCGTGACCATCTGAAAACGCAAGTTAAATAGTTCTTCCTTTAGTTCTCCTACTTTCTGCATCAACTCAGCATCGCTCATATCTCTAATTTCCTTAGCTTTCACGAGTATCACCACCTAGTTCTTCAAGCTTAACAAATTTTGTTTTTACAGGCAGTTTATGAGAGGCCAAGCGCATTGCCTCGCGAGCTACTTCTTCACTAACCCCGGCTAATTCAAACATTATTCTACCGGGCTTTACTACTGCTACCCAATGCTCAGGGGAACCTTTACCACTACCCATACGAGTTTCTGCAGGTTTCTCGGTAACAGGCTTGTGAGGAAATATTTTAATCCAAACTTTCCCCCCTCTTTTAATATGACGGGTCATGGCAATACGAGCTGCTTCAATTTGTCGACTCGTTATCCAGACAGGCTCCAGGGCTTGTAAACCGTACTCGCCAAATGCAATTTGATTACCTGCTTTAGATATACCTTTCATACGACCGCGATGCTGGCGACGGTATTTTACTCTTTTGGGAATCAACGCCATACTACTCGCCCCTTTCTTTGTTTACCTCTTTCTTGACCTCCGGTAATACTTCACCTTTATAAATCCAAACTTTAACCCCAATCTTACCATATGTGGTATCAGCTTCAGCAAAGCCATAATCTATATCGGCTCTTAAAGTCTGCAGGGGCACGGTTCCTTCATGATATGTTTCAGTTCTGGCAATCTCTGCTCCGGCCAGACGCCCGCTGCAGCCTATTTTAATCCCTTTTGCTCCGGTTCTCATGGTACGGCCCATAGTTTGCTTCATGGCCCTTCTGAAAGCAATTCTTCTTACCAGCTGAGAAGCAACATTTTCAGCTACTAACTGGGCATTCAGTTCCGGCACTTTAACTTCGATAATATTAACGTGAACCTGTTTACCGGTCATTTTCTCTAGATTCTTTCTAAGTTTTTCCACACCAGAACCACCCCTGCCAATTACCATGCCGGGTTTAGATGTGTGAATAGTAATTCTTAATCTGTTAGCAGCCCTTTCAATCTCCACCCTGGAAACGCTGGCCTCACTTAATGTATTCTTTATAAAATCCCGAATAGACAGGTCTTCGTGTAATAGTTCAGTGTAGTTTTTTTTAGCATACCACTTGGCATCCCAGTCACGGATAATGCCTATACGCATCCCCAAGGGATGTACTTTTTGACCCACTTTTTACAATCCCTCCCTTTCTTTAAGAATTATAGTTATATGACTTGTTCTTTTCCTTACTCTTCCTACTCTTCCCATAGCCTTGGCTCGCCACCTTTTTAGAGTAGGGCCTTCGTCAACATATATTCTATCTACAAAAAGCTCATTAACATCCATATCATAATTATGTTCCGCATTAGCCATAGCGGAATTTAAAACTTTTTCTATAATTGCTGCTCCCTTATTAGGCATAAACTTTAAAATAGAAAGGGCNCTGGCTACATCTTTGTCCCTTATCAAATCAGCTACTAAGCGAGCCTTTCTGGGAGCAATTCTAATATATTTTGCAACTGCCTTTGCTTCCATGGCTATTACCTCCCCTCAAACAGGTTATTTAAGTGTCGTTGCCCTTTCGGTATGATGACCATGGCCCCTGAAAGTCCTGGTAGGTGCAAATTCNCCCAGTTTGTGGCCTACCATATCTTCAGTAATATAAATGGGAACATGTTTACGCCCATCATGCACAGCGATAGTATGGCCTACCATTTCGGGGAAAATAGTAGAACGCCTGGACCAGGTTTTAATGACCTTTTTCTTTCCGGATTCATTCATTTCTCTAATCCTTTTAAAAAGTTTTTCTTCTATATAGGGGCCTTTCTTTAAAGATCTACCCAACGCCGTATCCCTCCCTTCAGCTATTTGCTTTTGCGCTTGCGCCTTTTAACGATATACTTATCTGAATCTTTCTTCTTCTTGCGAGTCTTATAGCCCATGGTCGGCTTGCCCCAGGGTGTTACTGGGCTAGGCATTCCGATAGGAGCTTTACCTTCACCGCCGCCGTGGGGGTGGTCAGCAGGGTTCATTACCGAGCCCCGGACTGTAGGTCTTTTTCCCATCCAACGGGACCTACCGGCTTTCCCAATAGTGATATTTTCATGTTCTACATTACCAACCTGTCCCAGGGTGGCTTTACAGTCAATAGGTATTAGCCTTACCTCCCTTGAAGGAAGGCGAACATGAGCGTGGCTCCCCTCTTTAGCCATAAGCTGAGCAGTTGTTCCGGCAGAACGGACTATCTGAGCTCCTTTTCCCTTCTTTAATTCAATGTTATGAATAACCGAACCTACGGGAATATTACGCATAGGAAGGGCATTCCCCGGCTGTATATCAGCATCAGCCCCTGATATTACAGTCATCCCTACTTTTAAACCTTTGGGGGACAGAATGTATCTTTTTTCTCCGTCAACATAATTTAAAAGAGCAATATTAGCAGAACGATTAGGATCATATTCTACTTGTGCTACTTTAGCAGGAACACCATCTTTATCCCTTTTAAAGTCAATAACACGGTATTTTCGTTTATGACCGCCTCCCCTGTGGCGCACTGTAATGCGGCCGTACGTATTACGTCCCGAAGTCTTCTTTAATGGAACCGTGAGAGACTTTTCTGTCTCATCTGATGTTACTTCTGCAAAGTCAGATATAGTCATAAAACGTCTTGCCGGAGAAGTAGGCACGAATTTTTTAACAGGCATCTGTTTCCCTCCTTTTAACTGCTGAGATTTTGCTATAGTCCTTCAAATATCTCAATAGGTTTGCTATCTGGTGCCAAAGTTACAATAGCTTTTTTCCAATCAGATGTATAACCTCTATGGACGCCCATCCTTTTAGGCTTCCCCTTAACTCTCATGGTATTTACAGACTCTACTTTTACCCCGAATATTTCCTCCAGGGCTTTTTTAATCTCAACTTTATTAGCCTTTATATTAACCTTAAAGGTATACTTGTTTTCTTCCATCAAACTGGTACTCTTTTCGGTAACAATAGGTTTGACAATAATATCCCTGGGATCACTCATCAGGCAAACACCTCCTCTGCCCTGTTCACAGCATCCTGTGTAATAATTAATTTTTCACAGTCTAAAATATCGTAGACATTAAGCTTGTAAGCAGGAAGGGTTTTAACACCAGGAATATTTCTGGCAGATTTATACACATTATTGTCCTGCTCTCCGGTAACTAACAGTACCTTTTTCCCCGTATTTAAATTTTTTAAAATATTAAATATTTCTTTTGTTTTGGGCTCTTCTATGGTCAGTTTTTCTAGAACTACAAAAGACCCTGCCTTAACTTTAGAAGTTAGAGCTGACTTAATAGCATTTTTTTTGGCTTTTTTGGGTATGGTATAACCAAAGTTACGCGGCTTGGGACCAAAGGTAACGCCACCACCAACCCAAAGGGGTGAACGAATAGTTCCATGTCGTGCTCTACCTGTACCCTTCTGTCTCCAGGGTTTACGCCCTCCACCGCGGGCTTCAGATCTGTTTTTAACTGCAGCAGTTCCCTGACGCCTGTTAGCCAGGTGCATCAAAACTACATTATGCAGCAAAGCCTCATTAACTTTAACATTAAAAATATCCGGGTTTAGTTCAACTTCTCCAACATTATCCCCTTCTGTATTGTATAAAGTAACCTTAGGCATGATTTTCCTCCTTTCCTACCTTGAAGTCACTACCCGATTTTTTTCTTAATTGCCTCTTGTATGAGAAGCGTAGTACCTCTGGGTCCCGGCACAGCACCTTTAATTAAGATAATATCTTTATCCGGGTATATTTTGACCACTTTTAAGTTCTGTACGGTGACTTTATCGGCACCCATTCTTCCCGGTAAAGCACGACCTTTAAAAACTCTGGACGCATCCACCGCCCCTAAAGCACCTGGCCCCCTGTGATGATGAGAACCGTGGGTCATAGGTCCACGGCTTTGACCATGCCTTTTAATAGAGCCGGCAAAACCTTTACCTTTAGATGTTCCCTTTATATCCACAATGTCACCTTCACTGAAAATATCAGCCTTTATCTCCTGACCTACTTCAAATTCCTCTACGTTTTTAAGAGGAACTTCTTTAACATATTTTTTAGGAGAAGTTTCAGCTTTTTTGAAGTGACCCATTTTAGGTTTATTTACTCTTCTTTCCTTCTGTTCCTCGAAGCCTACCTGAAGGGCTTTATATCCATCCTTCTGTTCATCTTTCTTTTGAACTACAGTACAGGGTCCTGCCTTAATTACAGTTACAGGAATTACATTTCCCTTATCATCAAAAATTTGAGTCATCCCAATTTTTTTACCCAGTATAGCCTTTTCCATTTTTACACCTCCCCGCAGTATTTTAGAAAAATATTACAGCTTTATCTCAATATCAACCCCGGCCGGTAAGTCTAATCGCATAAGAGCATCTATGGTGCTAGGAGTAGGGTCTATTATATCGATTAACCTTTTATGGGTACGCATTTCAAACTGTTCCCGGGAATCCTTATACTTATGGGGAGCCCTGATTATAGTATAAACATTTTTATCTGTAGGCAGGGGTACAGGTCCCGAAATAGATGCCCCCGTTTTGTTAGCTGTTTCTACAATTTTTCCTGCTGATTGATCTAAAATACTATGGTCAAAAGCTTTCAACCGGATTCTGATTTTTTGTTTAGACATACTTTCCCTCCTTATCGCCCGGTTTTAACGGACATGCTCCATAAAAATTCCCCAACTTAGATTTAATCCAAGCCAGCAACCTTTTACTTCATCGCCTAATTTTTTATAATTCGTTTATCTAAAACCTTCTTTATTCTTCAGTAACTCCGGTGACTACCCCTGCACCAACAGTTCTTCCACCTTCACGGATAGCAAAGCGCAGGCCGTCTTCGGTAGCGATGGGGGTAATAAGTTCAATAACCATGTTTACATTGTCCCCGGGCATTACCATTTCCACCCCTTCTGGCAGAGTAATGACTCCGGTAACGTCAGTTGTACGGAAATAAAACTGAGGACGATATCCGTTAAAGAACGGGGTATGTCGTCCACCCTCTTCTTTCTTTAAGACGTAAACTTCTGCGTTAAATTTAGTATGAGGATTAATGGAACCGGGCTTGGCTAAAACCTGACCCCTTTCCACATCCTCTCTATCAATGCCTCTTAAAAGGGTTCCTACGTTATCCCCGGCTTCCGCATAATCGAGAATTTTACGGAACATTTCCACTCCGGTTACAACAGTCTTGCGGGCTTTATCGGCAAACCCTACGATTTCAACTTCATCTCCAACTTTAACTTTACCCCGCTCTACTCTGCCGGTAGTAACCGTTCCACGGCCAGTAATGGTGAATACATCTTCAATAGGCATGAGGAAAGGCTTGTCGGTATCCCTTTCAGGGGTAGGAACGTAACTGTCAATGGCATCCATAAGTTCCCAGACTGCCTTACAATCATCGCATTCCCTGGTTCCGCAACCGCACTGCAGCGCTTTGAGAGCTGAACCCTTCACTATAGGAATTTCATCACCGGGAAACTCGTATTCATTTAACAGGTCTCTAACTTCCATTTCTACCAACTCTACCAATTCTTCATCATCAACCATGTCAGTCTTATTTAAGAAAACAATAATATACGGAACTCCAACCTGACGGGACAGAAGAATATGTTCCCGGGTTTGGGGCATGGGTCCATCAGCAGCGGAAACAACCAGAATAGAGCCATCCATCTGAGCTGCTCCGGTAATCATGTTCTTAATATAGTCAGCATGACCGGGACAGTCAACGTGAGCATAGTGGCGGTTATCTGTCTCGTACTCTACATGGGCTGTAGCAATAGTAATTCCCCGCTCCTTTTCTTCCGGAGCCTTGTCAATTTCTTCAAAGGTTGTTTTCTGTGCATATCCTACGTTTGCCAGGCAGTAGGTAACAGCTGCTGTTAGAGTAGTTTTTCCGTGGTCAACGTGACCAATAGTTCCAACGTTAACGTGGGGTTTTTTCCTTTCAAACTTTTCTTTTGCCATCTTGATTTAATACCTCCTAAAGTTTATTTATTATTTGTATTCTTAAAGGAGAATTAATCTCCAAAGCCTTAAGCGCTGTATCTTTCGATAATTTCATTGGCCAGTGCCCTGGGAACCTCACCATAATAGGAAAATTCCATAGAGTAAATTCCTCTTCCCTGAGTTTTAGAGCGTAAGTCGGTAGCATAACCGAACATCTCGGAAAGGGGAACATAGGCCCTGATAACCTGAGAACCAGCCCTGGGCTCCATGCCTTCTATTCTTCCTCTTTTTGAGTTAATATCACTCATGATGTCTCCCATGTATTCTTCAGGAACGATTACCTCTACTTTCATCATGGGCTCTAAAAGCACGGGGTTGGCTTTTAAAATCCCCCTCTTAAAAGCCTGTGATGCAGCCATTTTAAAGGCTATCTCTGAAGAATCTACCTCATGGTATGAACCGTCAACCAACGTAACCTTAACATCGACCATAGGATATCCGGCTAAAACTCCATTACTGGTAGCCCCCTTAGTCCCTGAATCTACAGCAGGAATGTATTCTCTAGGGATAGCTCCGCCTACAATTTTATTTTCAAATTCATAACCTTTACCTGATTCTAATGGTTCTATTTCAATCACTACATGACCATACTGTCCTCTTCCGCCTGATTGCTTGATAAACTTACCTTCAGATTTAACTTTTCCTCTAATTGTTTCTTTATATGATACTTGAGGATTCCCAACATTAGCATCTACATTAAATTCCCTGAGCAGGCGATCGATAATAACCTCCAGGTGAAGTTCTCCCATACCAGAAATAATGGTTTGACCGCTATCTTCATCAGTATGGGTTCTAAATGTAGGATCTTCTTCCGACAATTTTTTCAAAGACATAGCCATTTTTTCCTGATCAGCCTTGGTTTTAGGTTCAATAGCTACAGCTATTACCGGTTCTGGAAACCGTATATTTTCCAACAATACTAGCGCCTTTTCATCGCAAAGGGTATCTCCCGTAGAAGTATTGCGCAACCCTATTGCCGCCACTATATCCCCGGTACGGGCTTCTTTTACTTCTTCCCGGTGGTTGGCATGCATCCTTAAAATCCTACCTACCCTTTCCCTTTTGTCTTTAACCGGATTGTAAACAGTCCCGCCGGCAGCTAATTTGCCTGAGTAAACCCTTACAAAAGTAAGCTTACCCACATAAGGATCAGACATTATTTTAAAAGCCAGAGATGAAAAGGGCTCATCATCAGAATACTTGCGGTAAGTCTCTTCCTGAGTGCCGGGTAAAAAACCGGTAACTGACTCTACCTCTACTGGAGAGGGGAGATAATCTATTACAGCATCCAGTAAAGGTTGAACTCCCTTGTTCTTGTAAGATGAACCGCAAAAAACCGGAACTATCCTGGCATCAACAGTAGCTCTGCGTATGGCTTTTTTAATTTCTTCAACAGATATCTCCTGGCCTTCCAGGTATTTTTCCATAATAGCTTCATCATTCTCAGCCAGGGTTTCAATCATCTTTTCTCTGTATTCCAGTGCTTTTTCCTTTATCTCTTCGGGAATGTCCGATTCATCGCTTTTAGTGCCTAAATCATCAACATACTTTAAGGCCTTAAATCGAATGAGATCTACAATCCCTTTAAAATCACTCTCACTGCCTATAGGCAGTTGAAGAGGCATTACTGCGGCGTTTAGCCTTTCTTTCATCATATCCAGCACACCAAAATAGTCTGCACCTAATATATCCATTTTATTTATATACGATATGCGGGGAACACCATACTTGTCTGCCTGTTGCCATACGGTTTCTGATTGTGGTTCGACTCCACCTTTAGCACAAAAAACAGCCACAGCCCCATCTAAAACTCTTAAAGATCTTTCTACTTCTACAGTGAAGTCCACGTGTCCTGGTGTGTCAATAATATTAACAAGGCAATCTCTCCACAAACAGCTGGTTGCAGCTGAAGTAATGGTAATTCCTCTTTCCTGTTCTTGAACCATCCAGTCCATTGTTGCAGCTCCATCATGCACTTCTCCCAGGCGATGGACTTTACCTGTATAGAACAATATTCTTTCTGTAGTTGTAGTTTTGCCGGCGTCAATGTGGGCCATAATCCCTATATTCCTGGTTTTGTCTAGCGAGAATTTTCTTGTCATCTAGTATTCCCCCTTTCTTTTTTGAAATTTGTAAAATTTTTACCATCGGTAGTGAGCAAATGCCTTATTGGCTTCAGCCATCTTATGGGTATCTTCTCTTTTCTTTACAGCGCCTCCCCCGGCATTAGCCGCATCCATCAATTCTCCAGCTAGTCGCTCAGCCATGGTTTTTTCTCCCCTGGCCCGGGCATAGCTGGTTAACCAGCGGATAGCCAGAATCATTTTCCTGTCAGGATTAACTTCTACAGGAACCTGATAGGTAGCACCTCCAACTCTGCGGGGCTTAACCTCCAAAACAGGTGAAACATTCTTAATGGCTTCTTCAAATACCTCCATGGGTTCTTGACCTGTTTTTTCTTTAGTAATATTCAACGCCTTATAAAATATAGTCTGGGCCTTTCCTCTTTTGCCGTCAAGCATTAATTTATTAATAAATCTGGTTACAAGCTTACTGTTATAGATAGGATCCGGTAAAACATCACGCTTTGGCACAGGTCCTTTTCTCGGCAACTTCTCTTTACCTCCTTCCCCTTATCTCTTTAATTTAGTTCCGTATTTACTGCGGGATTTGGCTCTATCTTCAACTCCAGCAGCATCAAGAGCTCCCCTGACCAGGTGATATCGTACTCCCGGCAGGTCCTTTACCCTTCCACCTCTTACCAGTACTACAGAGTGCTCCTGAAGATTGTGGCCTATGCCTGGAATATAAGCTGTTACTTCCATTCCGTTTGTCAAGCGAACCCTGGCAATCTTTCTAAGAGCAGAGTTAGGCTTTTTAGGTGTGGTTGTAGATACTCTAGTGCAAACTCCTCTTTTTTGAGGAGAATTTTCCAAAGCTGGGGCTGTTGCTTTTTTTTCTATTACTTTTCTTCCTCTTCTCACTAGTTGACTAATTGTTGGCAATGCGGCACCTCCTTCCAGTTAACTTAAAAATATAAAGGGGGCTTATAATTTTCGCCCCCCAGTTACTATTCTTCAATAATAGCGGCCATAGCAGCGCCTACTTTTATGCGGCAAGCCTTCCCTAATTCAGCCATTTGGGGAACCTCAACAACTTTTATTTTCTTTTCTTTACAAATGTCTATTACAGGCCTGGTAATCCTGTTCTCAGCATCTTGAGCCACAAAAACTACCTTAGCTTTGTTATTCTTAGCCATTTTAATTGTCTGCTTGGTACCTATAGCTATTTTTTGGGCCCCTCGCAAACCTTCTAATGACATATCTTTTCCTCCTCAATGTTAAAGGAAAGTAAACAACTGAAAATATACACTTTTACAGTTTACCACCATAATCATGGGTTGTCAACAGCTTTCTACGGACTGTGCAGGGTTTCTTCCCCATTAGTTTTTTCTGGATTTTCTTCCTGCAAATTGTCTGCCCCTTGGCCTTCTTGTTCTTGTGTGCTTATCCTAATATCTCGATAGCGGGACATCCCTGTCCCAGCAGGAATAAGCTTGCCGATAATAACATTTTCCTTTAAACCCAGGAGAGGATCCACCCTACCCTTAATAGCTGCTTCGGTTAAGACTCTTGTGGTTTCCTGGAAGGAAGCTGCCGACAGGAAGGAATCAGTAGCCAGTGAAGCTTTGGTTATTCCTAAAAGAACCGGCTTGGCTGTAGCTGGCTCACTGCCCTCCTCTGCTGACCTGCGGTTAACGTCTTCAAATTCAAATACATCCACCAGGCCTCCGGGTAGTAAATCGGTATCTCCAGCTTCTTCAGCCTTAACTTTTTTAAGCATCTGCCGAATAATTACTTCTATGTGTTTATCGTTAATATCTACTCCCTGAAACCTGTATACTCTCTGTACTTCCTGGAGCAGGTAAAGCTGTGCTCCCCGCGGTCCTTTAACTTTTAACAGGTCATGAGGGTTAACGGAACCCTCGGTTAGCTCAGTGCCTGCTTCTACTCTATCGTCGTTATCAACTTTAAGCCTGGCGCCGTAGGGCACGTTATATACTTTTGCCTCACCGTAATCCGGGTTAATTTTAATTTCCCTTCTATTTCGGGCTTCCTTGATTTCTGCAGTTCCGTCTATTTCGCTAATCAGGGCCAATCCCTTAGGTTTGCGGGCCTCGAAAAGCTCTTCTATCCGGGGGAGACCCTGGGTAATATCATCACCGGCAACTCCACCGGTATGGAAAGTTCTCATGGTTAGCTGAGTTCCCGGTTCACCTATGGACTGAGCTGCAATTATACCAACTGCTTCTCCTATATCTACAATTTTACCCGTAGCCAGGTTGCGCCCGTAACATTTTACACAAACGCCATAACGGGATTTACAAGTAAGTACCGACCTGATATTTACCTTTTCTATGCCTACATTAATAATTTCTTCGGCCATTTCCTCATTAATAAGCTCATTCTTTCTTACAATAAATTCACCTGTTTCAGGATGCTTAACATCTTCTTGAGAAAAACGACCTATTAACCGGTCTATAAGATCTTCAATGATCTCACTACCATCCTTAATTTCTTCTACCACAATACCGGTCTCTGTGCCGCAGTCTTGTTCCCTGACAATTACATCCTGGGATACATCTACCAGCCTGCGGGTAAGGTACCCCGAATCAGCAGTTTTAAGAGCTGTATCAGCCAAACCTTTCCGGGCTCCGTGGGTAGAAATAAAATACTCCAGCACGGTAAGGCCTTCCCTGAAGTTCGCCTTAATTGGCAGGTCAATGATTTTGCCTGTAGGATCAGCCATAAGACCCCGCATACCAGCTAGCTGTGAAATCTGGCCGACATTACCCCGGGCCCCGGAATTAGCCATCATATAAATAGGATTGAATTTATCCAGATTAGCCATAAGGGATTCGGTAATTGATTCTCTGGATTTTGTCCAGATGGAAATTACCCTGCGGTAGCGTTCATCTTCAGTTATAAGTCCCCGCCGGAATTGCTGCTCAATTTGCTCAACTTCCTGCTCAGCTTCAGATATAACCTTCTGCTTATCTTCGGGAACAATAATATCCGTAATGGCTACCGTAACCCCGGCTTTAGTAGCGTAGTGAAAACCAAGCTTTTTCATTTCATCCAGGATTTCAGCAGTTTTAGCACTGCCGTACTTTCTATAACACAGGGATATCAGCTTGCCCAAAAAATCCTTCTTGACTGCCTCTCTTGCTTCTCTATTTTTAGATCTTTCAGAAAGGTTTTCTCCTTTCCCTGAAACAAAATCCTCGTCAGAATAACTTTGAGATAAGTTGGCATCATTTATAAACATGAAATCCTCGGGGAATATTTCGTTAAAGATAAGTTTTCCAGCTGTAGTTATTAGATATTTTTTATCATTTTGCTCTTCAGTCTGAGCATTTATTGTTAATTTCTTTTTTATATCCTCTATATTTACACAAATCCTAGCATGCAATTCTATAGCTCCTGTATTGTAAGCCATTATAACCTCATGGGTGCTGCAGAAGTATTTTCCTTCTCCCTTAGCCCCTTCTCTTTCCACAGTGAGATAATAACAGCCCAACACCATGTCCTGAGTGGGAGTGGTAACCGGTCTCCCATCCTTGGGGTTTAATATATTGTGAGCCGAAAGCATCAACAGACGAGCCTCCGCCTGGGCTTCTGCAGATAGAGGTACGTGTACGGCCATCTGGTCTCCATCAAAGTCAGCATTGTAAGCTGTACAAACCAGGGGATGAATCTGAATGGCCCTTCCCTCCACCAAAACGGGCTCAAAGGCCTGAATACCCAGGCGGTGAAGAGTAGGAGCACGGTTTAAAAGAACAGGATGGTCCTTAATTACGTCTTCTAAAACGTCCCACACCTCAGGCCTTACTTTTTCTACCATTCTCTTGGCGCTTTTAATATTATGGGCAAACCCGTCGTTAACCAGCCTCTTCATAACAAAAGGCTTGAACAGTTCCAGGGCCATTTCTTTAGGCAGCCCACACTGGTAAATTTTCAGTTCCGGGCCCACTACAATTACCGAACGGCCGGAATAATCCACCCGCTTGCCCAGCAGATTCTGTCGGAAACGACCCTGCTTTCCTTTAAGCATATCGCTTAATGACTTTAAGGGCCTGTTTCCAGGGCCGGTCACGGGTCTTCCCCGACGACCGTTGTCAATAAGGGCATCTACAGCCTCCTGCAGCATTCTTTTTTCATTTCTAACTATAATATCAGGAGCTCCCAGGTCTAAAAGCCTCTTTAAACGGTTATTTCTATTGATAACCCGGCGGTAGAGGTCATTTAAATCAGACGTAGCAAACCTGCCACCATCCAGCTGTACCATGGGCCTCAGATCTGGAGGTATTACAGGAATAACATCCAGGACCATACATGAAGGGTTGTTACCTGATTTCCGGAAAGCTTCTACTACCTCTAGACGGCGTACTGCCCTTATTTTTTTCTGCCCCGTTGTTGTCTTTAGCTCGGCCCGAAGTTCCCGGGACAGCTGTTCCAATTCTATTTCATCCAGCAGTTTCTTTATAGCCTCTGCTCCCATCTCTACTCTAAAACCTTTCCCTGCTTTAAAAAGGTTGTCGTACTGTTCCCGGTAGTCCCTGTACTCCGTTTCCGTTAAAAGCTGTTTTTTGATAAGACCGGTTTCTCCAGGATCAATTACCACATAGGCAGCAAAGTATAGAACTTTTTCCAGAGCTCTGGGAGACATATCCAGCAATAACCCTAAACGACTGGGAATACCTTTAAAGTACCAAATATGGGAAACAGATGCTGCCAGTTCAATATGACCCATCCTTTCCCTTCTTACTTTGGACCTGGTTATTTCCACACCGCACCGATCGCAAACAATCCCTTTATAACGCACTCTTTTGTATTTACCACAGTGACATTCCCAGTCTCTCTGCGGTCCAAAAATCTTTTCACAGAAAAGACCTTCCCGTTCAGGTTTTAATGTTCTGTAGTTAATGGTCTCGGGTTTTTTGACTTCACCCCGGGACCAGTTCCTAATTTGTTCTGGTGAAGCTAACCCTATCTTTAAAGCATCAAAATTGTTTACATCAAACAAGGGTTATCCTCTCCCTTCTTTTTATAATGCTCACTGCCCTAATCTTCATTGGTGAACTCATCCTTAATTTTACGCTTGCTGCGCCGCCGGTCATGAAGATAGCCTTCCTCATCATCGGAATCATCGTCTTCACTTTCCTCTTCAATATCTACTTTATCTACTTTTTCAAAAGTGAACTCCTCATCCTCATCCTCATCCTCATCCTCATCTTCTTCTTTAAGAGCTTCAAGATCGAATTCGGTACCATGCAGCTCTTCCGAGATTTCTCCCTTCTCCAGGGAGGACACTTTTACCAGGTCAATACCTCCAACTGCATCTTCTGCATAAATATCTCCAGAGTTTTTCTGTGATGTGATAATTTCCTCATCTTCAGTATTTTCATCTTCAGCTTCTTCATTTTCTTCAACTTCTTTTTCTTTATTTTCTTTATCAAGCTCTTCTTTTTCTGTTCCTTCTATATCAATTTGTAACTCCTCTTTAAGGTCATATATTTCTTCTTCATCTTCTCTTATAGGAATCTCACCCGTTTCTTCACTGAGCAACTTAACATCCATGCCTAAGCTCTGCANCTCTTTCACCAGAACCTTAAAGGACTCAGGAACACCCGGNTCAGGTATATTCTCTCCTTTAACTATTGCTTCATANGTTTTTACCCTACCTACCACATCATCTGATTTAACTGTAAGGATTTCCTGCAGCGTATANGCTGNCCCATAAGCTTCCAGGGCCCATACCTCCATTTCTCCAAATCTCTGTCCACCAAACTGAGCCTTTCCACCCAGGGGCTGCTGTGTAACTAGAGAGTAAGGTCCGGTAGAGCGGGCATGAATTTTATCGTCTACCAGGTGGGCCAACTTTAACATATAAACGTAACCAACTGCTACCTCATTGTCAAAGGGCTCCCCGGTTCTACCATCATATAAAGGGGTTTTTCCGTTTTCCGGGAGCTTGGCCTCAGCCAGAGCTTCAAAAATATCCTCCTCTACAGCACCATCAAATACCGGCGAAGCTACATGATAACCTATAGCTTTAGCCGCCCATCCCATATGGGCTTCCAGGACCTGACCTATGTTCATCCTGGAGGGTACTCCCAGAGGATTTAAAACAATATCTACCGGAGCTCCATCGGTTAAAAAGGGCATATCCTCCTCGGGAAGGATCCGGGCAATTACTCCCTTGTTCCCGTGTCGTCCGGCCATCTTGTCACCTTCTGAAATTTTTCTTTTCTGAGCTACATAAACTCTCACCAGTTCGTTTACTCCAGGAGGCAGCTCATCTCCCGCTTCCCGGGAAAATACCTTAACTTCTACTACCATACCGGATTCACCGTGAGGAACTCTTAGCGAGGTGTCTCTGACTTCCCGGGCTTTCTCTCCGAAAAATAGCCCGCAGAAGCCTTTCTTCCGCAGTTAGCTCAGTTTCTCCCTTGGGAGTAACTTTACCCACCAGGATATCCCCGGCCCTGACCTCAGCACCTGCCCGGATTATCCCCAGTTCGTCAAGGTCTTTTAGGGCATCTTCCCCTACGTTAGGTATATCCCTGGTTATTTCTTCCGGTCCCAATTTTGTGTCCCGGGCTTCTGCCTCGTACTCTTCTATATGAATGGAAGTAAAAACATCATCTTTTACCATACGTTCGCTTAATAAAATAGCATCTTCGTAATTATAGCCTTCCCAGGGGACAAAAGCTACCAGCACGTTTTTACCCAAAGCCATTTCACCTAAATCTGTACAGGATCCATCGGCAATGATGTCTCCATTTTCTACCCGTTGTCCGCTCCTAACATTAGGTCTCTGATTCATGCAAGTTCCCTGGTTGGACCTCTTAAACTTTTGCAACTTGTAAACATCCGTACCTTTTTCATATTTATGAGTTATCTCCGGGCTTTCAAAAATTTCTCCGGTTCGACCGTTAATTATCCGGGGGTCTAATTCATCATCCCTTTTAATGACTATCTCATCTGCCGTCACCCTGGCCACTTCTCCCGTTGACCTGGAAATAACAACGACTCCCGAATCTTTAGCCGCCTTATGTTCCATTCCGGTACCTACTAAAGGAGCCTCCGCATCTAAAAGGGGGACCGACTGACGCTGCATGTTTGAGCCCATTAGGGCTCTGTTGGCATCATCATTTTCCAGGAAAGGAATCAGAGCGGTAGCCACACTAACCAGCTGCTTAGGAGAAACATCCATATAATCAATCTCCTGGGGCGGCTTTGTTAAAACTTCGTGCTGATAACGGCAAATAATCTTATTACTGAGGAATTTGTCCTCTTCATCCAGAAGAGCATTGGCCTGAGCAACAACATAGTTATCCTCATCGTCAGCGGTAAGATAAACTATTTCACTGGTAACACTGCCTTCTTCCTTATTTACTTTGCGATAAGGCGTTTCCATAAAACCATATTTGTTAATTCTAGCAAAAGTACTTAGTGAACCAATCAACCCGATATTAGGACCTTCTGGAGTTTCAATAGGACATACCCTACCATAGTGGGAATGGTGAACATCCCGAACTTCAAAGCCGGCCCTTTCCCTGCTGAGTCCACCGGGACCAAGGGCGCTTAACCTTCTTTTATGAGTAAGTTCAGCCAGGGGATTGGTTTGGTCCATAAACTGAGACAGCTGACTGCTTCCAAAAAACTCTTTTATAGCTGCTATAACCGGTCTTATATTAATCAGGGCCTGTGGTGTAATGGCATCCACATCCTGAATAGTCATTCTTTCCCGAACTACCCTTTCCATGCGGGAAAGTCCTATGCGAAACTGGTTCTGCAGCAGCTCACCAACACTTCTTAATCGCCTGTTACCTAGATGGTCTATATCATCAACGTTTCCCACGTTATCCATTAAATTTAATAAGTAACCTACAGAAGCAACAATGTCTTCTTTAGCAAGGTTTTTAATACTCAAATCTANATTTTCATTAGTGATTACTGTACATACTTTATTTTCNGGACCAAATACTTTTACGCTGNCAATATTTTTCTCCCGTAAAAGATCACATATTTTTTCAGTTATCCTTTGTTCCGCTTCNACCAGAACAGAACCTGTTTCCGAATCTATAACGTCTTCGGCCAAGACTTTACCTAAAATTCTGCTGNTNAAGGAAAGTTTTTTATTAACCTTATATCTTCCTACATGGGCAAAATCATAACGCCTGGAATCAAAAAACAAGGAATCAAAAAGAGACCTGGCATTTTCTACGTTTAATGGTTCACCGGGTCTGAGCCTTTTATAAACTTCTAAAAGACCTGATTCTCCAGAATCAGTATGATCCTTTTCTATAGTGCTTAAAATCCTGCTATTGTTATCATACAGCTTTTTAATGTCCTGATCTGTTTCATACCCAATAGCTCTCAGCAGTACTGTAACCGGAACTTTTCTGGTTCTATCTACTCTTACAAAAATAACTTCATTAGCATCCGTTTCAAATTCCAGCCACGCCCCCCGATTGGGAATAATGGTTCCAGTAAAAAGCTGTCTACCGCTGGTATCCGTTTGGGAATTATAATAAACGCCCGGAGAACGAACCAGCTGGCTGACTATTACTCTTTCTGCTCCATTAATAATAAAAGTTCCGTTTTCCGTCATTAAAGGAAAATCTCCCATAAAGACTTCCTGTTCTTTAACTTCTCCTGTTTCTTTATTTATCAGGCGGACTTTAACCCTTAACGGAACAGCATAAGTTACATCCCTTTCCTTACATTCTTCTACAGAATACTTGGGTTTACCTAAAGAATAACCTATAAATTCTAAAATTAAATTTCCTGTAAAATCCTTGATAGGGGATATATCGTTAAACATCTCCTGCAGACCCTGGTCCAAAAACCACCGGTATGAACTTTTTTGAACTTCAATAAGATCCGGCAGGTCTAAAACTTCTTGAATCCGGGCATAGTTCCTTCTATCCCTCTTGCCTACCGTAATAACGTTGGACATATAAAAGTTTCACCCCTAACTAAAAATACTTAACAAACCAAAAGAAAAAAGAATAACAAAAGAAAAAATCTGGCAAATATAGCATAACATAAACTAATATTCCTTAATTCTAAGAAAATTATACCAGAAAGATAATCATTTTGAACTTATTAGACAAGTTCTAATAGTAACACAATCCACAAGTATTGTCAAGTTTCTATTGTCGGCTTTTTTAAAAAAAAATTAATTGTTTGCAAGTTTAGCCCTGGCATAGGTCTTGGCAACCTCTGTTATTTCTACTTCCACATCCTTCCCTACATAAGCACCACCGGCCTGGACATCAATAATAAAGCCCTGAATTCTGGCAATGCCGTCGTAAGGATTGGTCAGATGAGGCTCTTCAATTTTAACCTGATATACTTGTCCTAAATTTACAGGTGAAGCTAGCCTGGATACATCCCTTTCCTCTCCAACCATGATGACTTTATACTTTTCAACATGCATGGTATCGGATCCCCTAATAAAAATAGTTTTATTTGTCTCCTGTTCAATTTTTCTAAGGTTTGACCCGTTGCTTCCGATTAATAAAGCCGCAACATCTTGATTAACCTCCAAAAGTATGGCTTCGCCTTCCTCTGAGGTCAATATTTTTTTTAATGTTCTTTCGATTTTACTGCTCATTACCTCTATAGATAAAACTTTTCCTTTCCCATCACAGTAAGAACAGGACTGCATAAGAACTGCATACAAACCCTGCCTGACTTTTTTTCTGGTCATTTCAACCAATCCTAAATTGGTCATTCCTAAAATATGGGCCTTGGTACGATCCTTTTTTAAATTTTCCTCCAGGATCGCCAGAACATTATTTTCATGTTCTTTATTAGTCATGTCAATGAAGTCAATTATAATAATGCCCCCAATATCCCTCATTCTTAGCTGTCGAGGAATTTCCCTGGCAGCCTCCTTATTAGTTTTATACACTGTATCTTCCAGATTTGTGCTGCCTATATACTTCCCGGTATTAACATCAATCACAGTCAAGGCTTCAGGTTGATCAAACACCAGGTATCCTCCACAGTTCAACCATACATTACGCTTCAGTGCTTTTTCTATTTCATTCTCCAGGTTGTACTTGTCAAATATAGGTTTTTCCCCTCGATAAAAGAAAATTTTATTTTTTAATGCCGGAGAAACATAATCCAGTATCTCCAAAACTTTTTCGTATTCATATTTAGTATCAATTAGTAGCTGGTGAATATCATCATTAAACAAGTCTCTAACAATACGGTATATTAAGTTTAAATCCTGATGAACCAGGGAAGGAGCATCTTTAAATTTGACCCTCTGTTGAATCTTTACCCACATTCTCATTAGAAACTCTATTTCTTGTCTCAAACATTCTGAATCTTTGCCTTCGGCTACAGTCCTTACAATCATCCCCATATCTTCTGCTTTTATAGACTCGGCCAGGTTTTTCAAACGCTGCCTCTCTTCGGCTTTTCCAATTCTCCGGGAAATCCCAATGTACTTTACG
>SL_8KL_010_SEDDRAFT_10001702_pt1 | contig 19003 bp, 16 predicted proteins | sample SodLakKL_010_SED_4_FD_11160 | JGI IMG/M metagenome (IMG submission 11160)
TGCTCGTCCTCCTCGGCGGGAGACTCATCCTCGCTGGCCACCGGCGCCTCGTCGGTGACCGGTGCGGCCTCCTCGGCTGCGGGCGCCTCCTCGGCGACCGGTGCGGCCTCCTCGGTGACCGGTGCGGCCTCCTCGGTGACCGGTGCGGCCTCCTCGGCGACCGGCGCCTCCTCGGCGACCGGCGCCTCGGCCGGGATCTCGGCCTCCGCCAGCGCGATCTCCTCCGGCGTCATGCTCGCCTCTTCACGACCGAAGCCGGCCTGGGCGAACGCCGCCGCAAGCGTGCCGCCACCAACACCGGAGTCGTCACCCGAGGAGTAGGCGGTCTCGACCGCCGGACCCTCGTCGTAGGGTGCATCCTCGACGCTGGCCGTCGGCGCCTGCGCCTGCTTCAGCGACAGGGAGATCCGCCGGCGCACGGTGTCGATGTCGATGACCTTGACCTCGATCTTGTCACCGACGTTGACGACCGCCTCCGGCACCTCGACGTGGCGCTCGGCCAGCTCGGAGATGTGGACCAGGCCCTCGATGCCATCGGCGACCTTGACGAAGGCACCGAAGGGCACCAGTTTGGTGACCTCGCCGTCGACCAGCTCGCCGACCGCGTGCTCGCGGGCGAACTTCTGCCACGGGTCCTCCTGGGTGGCCTTCAGCGACAGCGAGACGCGCTCGCGGTCGAGGTCCACGTCCAGGACCTCCACCTCGACCTCGTCGCCGACCTCGACGACCTCGGACGGGTGGTCGATGTGCTTCCAGGACAGCTCGGACACGTGCACCAGGCCGTCGACACCGCCGAGGTCCACGAAGGCACCGAAGTTGACGATGGAGGACACGACGCCCGCCCGGATCTCCCCCTTCTGCAGGGAGGTCAGGAAGTCGTTGCGGAACTCCGACTGGGTCTCCTCCAGGAACTTCCGGCGGGACAGGACCACGTTGTTGCGGTTCTTGTCCAGCTCGATGATCTTGCACTCGAGCGTCTCGCCGACGTAGGGCTGCAGGTCGCGGACGCGCCGCATCTCCACCAGGGAGGCCGGCAGGAAGCCACGCAGGCCGATGTCCAGGATCAGGCCACCCTTGACCACCTCGATGACCGAGCCCTGCACCGTCTTGTCGCTGGCGTAGATCTGCTCGATCGTGCCCCAGGCACGCTCGTACTGGGCGCGCTTCTTCGACAGGACGAGACGACCTTCCTCGTCCTCCTTCTTCATGACCAGGGCTTCGATCACGTCGCCCACGGCCACGATCTCGTTGGGGTCGACGTCGAGCTTGATCGACAGCTCACGAGAGGGGATCACGCCCTCGGACTTCCAGCCGATGTCGAGCAGGACCTCGTCAGGATCGACCTTGACGACCACCCCCTCGATGATCTTGCCGTCCTCCATCGCGGTGACGGTGCCCTCGAGGGCGGCTTCGAACTCCTCGTCGGTCAGGTCGTGTTCGACGATGCTCTCGCCCGTGGAGGTCATGGACCCGCCGGGGTCCTGGGCGACGACGACCGGTTCTTCGGCTACGGGGGCCTGTTCGGTCGTCGTGGTGGGGGTGGGGGTCGGGGTCTCGGACATCGGGGTCGGGTCTCTTCGGTCAGGGGATGGGGGACATGGATGGCACCGACGCCGAGGTGGCCGCGGCGTGGATGCCACAGCCGGGGCGTCGCGGGCCTGGCGACCGACCGGTCGCGTCCGGGGACGTCCACGGGCAGGTTGCAGTGACCCGACGCAGCGCCGGTCGGGCGACAGGGTCGCAGCAGGGGGTCGGGCTGTCAACGTGGGTGGCCCGATCGGCAGCCTGCCGAGCGGTGCGGAGCGCGGCGATCGGGAGCGTCGACCGCCCTGGTCGGGCATCCTCCGCCCTGCAACGTGCCGCCGGACCGGGAACCGCGTGACGTCGGGTCCCGTGACCCGGCCACCCTGGCAGCAGCGAGGTGACGCCGTGACCGAGCCCTCGGAGGTACCGGGCGGAGCGAGGAGCAGGAGCACGTCCGAGGATGGGCGACGTCACGAGCCCGACGGGTTGCTGCGCCACGGCGACGGTCTGCTGCGCTGCCGGTGGTGCGGCCAGGACCCGACCTACGTCACCTACCACGACACCGAGTGGGGCCGCCCCGTCCATGACGAAGCACAGCTGTTCGAGAAGCTCTGTCTGGAGGCGTTCCAGGCGGGTCTGTCCTGGCTGACGATCCTCCGCCGGAGGGAGGCGCTGCGGGCCGCGTTCGCCGGTTTCGAGCCTGAGCTCGTGGCCGCCTTCACCGACCGGGACGTCGTCCGACTGCTCGACGATGCGTCCATCGTGCGCAACCGGGCGAAGATCGTGGCCACGATCGACAACGCCCGGGCCCTGACCGAGCTCAGGCGCCGAGGCATCCACCTTGGAACGCTGGTGTGGTCCTTCGCGCCGGAGCCGTCCGGGCGGCCGAGCCATCCTGACGAGGTCCCGGCCCGCACCGCCGCGTCCACCGCGCTCGCCACGTCGCTCAAGGACCACGGGTTCCGCTTCGTCGGGCCGGTGACGGCCTACGCGCTCATGCAGGCCATGGGCCTGGTCGACGACCACCTCGAGGGCTGCCATGTTCCTCGTGAGGNCACCGGTCCTGGGCCGTGAGGCCACCTGGGCTCGGCACTAGGGCCGGAGGGCCGTTGGCCTTCGTGTTCCGCGCGGCCTAGCCTCGAAGCGACCCCCGGCACCACACCGGATCGGCCCAGGCGTCACGTCTGCACCGGTCCGAGACGGATGGTCGGGGCCGAGCATGGATGGTGCAGATGGCAGCTCCTGGGCGCACGGTCCAGTTGCGGTCAACCCTTGGCGGTCCCCCGGCGGCGCCAGCGCCGGGCGTGGGTCGTGGCCCGAGCTCACTCTCCCCGGAACGGGGCGGGCAGAGTGCTCGCGGCGTTCGACGGCTGCCCGCCATCCCGACAACGTCACGACCCCCTGGAACCCACGAGGAAGGAACGGATGTGGTGATCGAGGACGATCTGCTCGCACGCGCCGACGAGATCGCGGCGCGCGAGCACCACGGCCAGGTCGACAAGAGCGGTGCCCCCTACATCGATCTGCTACGCCGGGTCGCCCAACGCGTCGCGGAGCACGGTGGCTCCGTCGAACAGCAGGCAGCGGCCCTCCTGCACGACGTCCTGGATGATTCCGCGACCACGCTGGACGACCTGCGGGCCCAGGGCATGCCCGACGCGGTCGTCGATCTGGTGACCGCACTGACCAAGGTCGAGGGTGAGGGCTACGACCAGGCGGTCAGCCGTGCCGCCGCGGACCCCCTCGCCAGGCTGATCAAGCGCAGCGATCTGGAGGAGAAGTCCGACCCGGAGCGACTCGCCCGCCTCAGTGGACCCACGCGCCAGCACCTCGAGGCCAAGTACCGCCGTGCCTTCCGCGTGCTCGAGCAGGCAGATGGGGTCACGGTCTGAGCCACGCCAGCACCGTCACTCGCTCCCCGTGAGACCACCGCCCGGTCCCCGGGCCGGGCGCCCCCACCGACGAGCCGCCGCCGCGCGCCAGCACGCCGGTACCGTCCCGCCCTCCTGTGACACCATCGTCTGCCCCCACCGACGGAGGTCCCCGTGATCCGTGGCGCTCGACGTCGCCGTCGGTCCCGCATCACCCTGGAGCGCCAGCCCGACGGCATCCCGAAGACGGGGCTGTTCACCGAGCCAGTGCGGGTGACCCGGCTCGAGGCGCTCGAGACCGAGGTCGTCGAAGGCGGGCAGCACCGCGTGGCCTTCCAGGTCGAGGTCAAGGACGCCGAGGGGCGACGGTGCTCGGACCTGGCGGTGGATGCCCGCATCACGGGCCCGGAACGCGCGGCGACCGTGCAGGTAGCCACCGACATGTTCGGGCGCGTGAAGATCCGGATGACCGGACCGGCCGGCCACTACACCCTCGAGGTGCTCGAGGTCGCGGCCAAAGGCCTGGCCTTCGACCTTGAGGCGGGACCGACGACGGCCACCGTCACCGTGCCCGACGGCTGACCCGGTCGCCGCAGCGGCCGTTCAGTGCTTCTGCGCATCGAACCAGGTGTGACCCACCGCGCTGTCGACCTCCAGGGGCACGGCCAGCTCGGCGACGGAGCTGAGCACCTCCTCCACCACCGCCCGGGTGCGATCCACCTCGCCTTCGGGGACCTCGAGGATCACCTCGTCGTGCACCTGGAGGAGCAGCCGGGCACCCAGCTCGTGATGATCGAGCGCGCGCGCCAGATCGATCATCGCCAGCTTGATCACGTCGGCCGCGGTCCCCTGGATCGGCGCGTTCAGCGCCATGCGCTCGGCCATCTGGCGGCGGTTGCGATCGTCGGAGCGCAGGTCCGGCAGGTAGCGGCGACGGCCGAACATCGTCGTGGTGTAGCCATCCCGGGTCGCGTCGGCCACGGCGTCGTCGAGGAAGCTGCGGACCCCAGGGAACCGAGCGAAGTAGGCGTCGACGATCGCCTGCGCCTCGTCGGGGGCGATACCGAGCTGCTGGGCCAGGCCGTAGGCCGTCAGCCCGTAGGCAAGCCCGTAGTTGACGGCTTTGGCGCGGTCCCTGAGGCCACCGTCCACCTCGGCGAGCGGGACCTCGAACACCTTCGCCGCGGTGGTGGCGTGGATGTCCTCGCGCGAGGCGAACGCCGACAGCAGGCCGTCGTCGCCCGACAGGTGCGCCAGGATCCTGAGCTCGATCTGGGAGTAGTCGGCGACCAGCAGCACGCCGTAGCCCTCCCCCGCCACGAAGGCCTTGCGGATCTCGCGACCCTCGGCACGCCGGACCGGGATGTTCTGCAGGTTCGGGTGGGACGAGGACAGCCGCCCCGTGGCAGCGATCGTCTGGGAGAAGGTGGTGTGGATGCGCCCCGTGTCCCGATCGACCAGCTTCGGTAACGCGTCGACGTAGGTGCTGAGCAGCTTCGACACCTCCCGCCACTCGAGGATCGCCGGCACGATCGGGTGCGCGTCGGCGAGGTTGCCCAGTGCCTGGGCGTCGGTGGAGTACCCGGTCTTGATCCGACGCGTGCGCGGCAGGCCGAGCTCCTCGAACAGCACCTCCTGGAGCTGCGGGCCGGACCCGACGTTGAAGCTCCGACCAGCGTGGTCATGAACCTCCCGCTCCAGGGAGTCGACCCGCTTCGACAACCGTGTCCTGAGATCGGCGAGGACGTCGCGGTCCACGGCGATCCCGGTCCGCTCCATCCGGGCCAGCACCGGCACCAAGGGCAGCTCGATCCGGTCGAGGAGGTCCCGCTGCTGCCGGGCCTCGAGCTGGGCGGCGAGGTGGTCGGCGAGCTGCAGGGTGGCGGCGACGGCCAGCCCGCGCTCGACGACCGGTTCCTCGGCCGTGACGTCCAGGCTCAGCTGGTCACCGGCGAGCTCCTGGGCCCCCTCCGGCTCGAGCGAGCGGCCGAGCTCGTGCAGCGCCAGACGGTCGAGGGCGAAGCTGCGTTGCTCCGGTGCCAGCAGGTAGGCCGCGAGCTCGGTGTCCACGGTGGCCCCTGCCAGCGACCAGCCGCGGGCGTGGGCGGCGTGGTCGAGCAGCTTCAGATCGTGGGTCACCAGGGGACTGCCCGGATCCTCCAACCAGGCCCCGAGGCCCTTCAGGTCCTCCGGCGTCAGCCTGGCGAGATCGGCGCTGACGGGATCGACGCCGGCGGCGGCCAGCGACACGGCCGTCCATCGCAGGTGGGGCACCTGCCCCTCGCAGGTGGCCAGGACCGCGATGGGACCTTCCACACCCGACAGCCACGGGGTCAGGCCACCCGAGGGCAGGGAGCGGGGCAGGACCTCGAGGCGGTCCGGGGCGTCGGCGACCTCGCCCAGCAGCTCCGACGGGAGCCGATCGTAGAGGGCTCGGAACTCCAGGGCGCCGAACAGGTCGCGGACGGCGGTGGCGTCGGGCCGCGGCGCCGTGACGTGCGACGGGTCGAGGTCGAGCTCCAGGTCGCGACGCAGTTGCATGATCGCCCGGTTGGTCAGGACCTGGTCACGGTGCTCGGCCAGCATCTGGGGCACCTTCTTCCCCGGCACCTCGTCGAGCCGCTCGAAGACGGTGTCGAGGTCTCCGAAGGTGGCCAGCAGCTTCGCGGCGGTCTTGTCCCCGACACCGGGCACGCCGGGCAGGTTGTCGGAGGTGTCACCGCGCAGGGCGGCGAGCTCGACGTAACGCTCCGGGGGGACCCCGTAGCGTTCCTGCACCGCGTCCGGCGTCATCTCCGCGAGCTCGCTCATCCCGCGCAGGGTGTAGAGGACGGTCAGGTCGTCGGCCACGAGCTGCATCGCGTCGCGGTCGCCGGTCACGACGTAGGCGTGCGCGCCGGCGTCGACCGCTCGGCTCGCCAGGGTGGCGAGCACATCGTCAGCCTCGACGCCCTCCACCTCGATCACGGGGATGTCGAGGGCCCCGAGCACCTGCTTGATCAACTCGACCTGGGGGCGGAACTCCTCCGGGGGCTCGGCCCGGTTGGCCTTGTAGGCCGGGAAGGCGGCCGTGCGCTGCACGTCCCGGCCGCGGTCGAAGGCGACCACCACCCCGTCCGGCTCACGGTCGGTGAGCAGCTTCACCAGCATGGAGGTGAAGCCGTAGACCGCGTTGGTCAGCTGCCCGGTCGCCGTCCGCAACGTGTCCGGCAGGGCGTGGAAGGCGCGGTAGGCCAGGGAGTGCCCGTCGAGCAGCAGCAGGGTCCGCTGGTCGGGCACGGGAAGCTCCTCGGACTCGTCGGCGTTGTCAGCCTAGTGAGCGACCCAGGTTCACCCTTGGGGCATCCTGTCAGCCGGACCGCCCCGTCCACCTCCCCCGCTCCCCCGAGCGCGGGGGCAGGCCGGGTGGATCCCTGGCCCGGCTGCCCCACCGAACCCTCGAGGCTTCCCCGTGAACCCTGCCCCCAACGTCATCGACGTCGATACGACCAGCTTCGAGCAGGAGGTCATCGCCGCCTCCTACGAGCGGCCGGTGATCGTGGACTTCTGGGCGGCCTGGTGTGGGCCGTGCCGACAGTTGACCCCCATGCTCGAGCGCGCCGTCGCGGACCAGGACGGACGGGTGCGGCTCGCCAAGGTCGACGTCGACGCCAACCAGGCCCTCGCACAGCGCTACCGCGTGCAGGGCATCCCGCAGGTCGTCGGCTTCCGGGACGGCACGGCGATCGCCCAGTTCACCGGCGTGCAACCCGAACCGAGGCTGGCCGCCTTCATCGAGGACCTCCTGCCCACCGAGGCCGACCAGGCCGTGGCCCGCGCCCGCTCCGCCACGGGGCCAGCCGCGATCACGGAGCTCGAACGGGCGCTGGAGCTGGATCCGAGCCACCGGGAAGCGGCGATCGGACTGGCGGAGCTGCTCCGCACCGAGGATCCGACCCGGGCGCTGGCGCTCATCACCCCGCACCGTCCCGACCCGGCCGCGGAGGCGGTGGTGACGCGCATCGAGCTCGCCCGGGACGGCGCCGACGTCACCAGCCTGCGGGCTCGGGTCGAGGCGGGCGACGCCAGCGGTGACGACCTGCTGGCGCTGGGACGGGCGTTGGCTGCCGAGGAGGCCTACGAGGAGGCCATCGAACACCTACTGGCCGCGGTGCAGCTCGGTGGGGAGACCCGCGAACCGGCCCGCGAGCATCTCATCCGCCTGTTCAGCCTGCTCGGTGACCAGGACGCACGGGTGGTCGCCGCCCGGCCCCGTCTGGCCCGGGCCCTGTTCTGAGCACGCCCGCGGCCGTGGCACACCATGGTCACGTAGCGCCAACGTGGCTGAAACCTGTCGGCAACGTCGGCTGCGTACGGTCCGTCACGTCATCCGCCAGTGACACCGACGGGATCTCCAGGTCCCGTCTCCGGATCCCGGGTGGAGCCTCCACCTCTCCCTCTCCCGCCGGTCGTTCCACCCGGGATCCACTCACGAGCTGCGGGGTCAGCCGTCGAGCCGCTCGATGACCTGCTCGGCGACCTGTCGCATGGTGAGCCGTCGCTCCATCGCCTGTCGCTGGACGAAGCGGAAGGCATCCGCCTCGCTCATCCCCTCGTGGGACTGCAGCAGACCCTTGGCCCGCTCCACCAGTTTGCGCGCCTCCAGGCGACCATGGAGGTCGTCGACCTCCCGCTCCAGCCCCGAGAGGTCGCGGAAACGTCCGGCAGCGATCTCCACCGCCGGCAGCAGGTCGTGCTTCTGGAACGGCTTGACGAGGTAGGCCATGGCCCCGGCGCGCCGTGCCTTCTCGACCAGATCCCGCTGGCTGAACGCCGTCAGGATCAGGATCGCGGACAGTCGCTCCTTGGCGATCTCCTCGGCGGCCTGGATGCCGTCCATCACCGGCATCTTCACGTCGAGGATCACCAGGTCCGGTCGCAGCTCCCGGGTCAGCCGGACCGCCGACGCGCCGTCTGCGACCTCGGCGACGACATCGAAACCCTCCTCCTCCAGCATCTCCTTCAGATCGAGGCGGATCAGCGCCTCGTCCTCGGCGATCAGCACCCGTGTGGGAACCTCGTCAGCGTCAGCGCTGGTGGGTTGGGGCCCGGCGTTCGCGTCGCTCACGTTGGGTTCCTCCGGCCGGGTGGGCGTGTGAGCTCGAGGAGCCGTTCGAGGAGCGCATCCTGCTCGGCGAGCAGGCGGCTGATCTCCCGACGGGTGTCGTCGAGCAGGGCGGTGTGACGGTCGAGATCGCTGCGGGCGTCGCGGGCGTCGCGCGCCGCCTGGGGGTCCTCTGCCACCAGCCCCCGGGTGTGGGCATCCGCGTCGACCGCGTCGAGGTACGCGACCTGTTCCACGAGCTCACGCTCGGTGGCCTGCGCTCGCTCGAGGGCCGCACGGGTCCGCTCCAGCCGTCGGCGCGTCCGCAGGAGCCGTCTTGGTCCAGCCGTGGTCGCTGCCTTCGACGTGGGGCATGTCGTCCAACCCGACGGGCTTCGCGCGTCGGTCGGCCCCAACGCTAGCGGCGGGACGACCGGGGGACCAAACAACTCGGAGTCCCGGTCGTACCCCCGGTCGTACCCCCGGTGGGACTCGAACCCACAAGCCCGCAAGGGCAGACGATTTTGAGTCGTCCCTGTATGCCAGTTCCAGCACGGGGGCGTGCGACGCCGCGTCCGTGGTCGGGGTGCGGCGAGGCCCGGCAGCGTAGCGCCGACCGCGAACGGCGGTCGGCAGGCATTCGCGACTCGGTGGCTGGTCCGTTAGGGTCACCCCCACACATCCAGAGGCGAGCGCGCCACAGCTCGCGATCCGATCCCGTCGGTCGAAAGGCCGACACTCGCGGTAGGGCAGCCGGATCGTTCCCTGTGGTACCGCCCTGTTCCGACAGAGGTCGGGACGAGACACCCAGCGGAGGTCCGAGCCAGGTGACGTTCTTCACCGAGTACCTCGCCGATCCGCGGACCCGTGATGCGTTGTTCGAGCAGACCCTCGAACACATCTACCTGACCGCGGTCCCGGTGGGGATGGCCGTCGTGATCGGCCTGTTCCTCGGCATCCTCGCCCATCGGTCCCCCCAGCTCCGCTCCCCGATCCTGAGCGTGGTGTCCACGTTCCTGACGATCCCGTCGCTGGCGCTGTTCGCGATCCTGATCCCCATCGTCGGTATCGGTGCCACCCCGGCGATCATCGCCTTGACGCTCTACGCCCTCCTGCCGATCGTGCGCAACACCGTCTCCGGGCTGTTCTCGGTCGATCGGGCCGTGGTCGAGTCCGCCAAGGGGATGGGTATGAGCGCCACCATGCGGTTGTGGAAGATCGAGCTCCCCAACGCCTGGCCGGTGATGCTCGCCGGGGTCCGCGTCGCCACGCTGCTGACGATCGGCATCGCCGCGATCGCGGCCCTGGTCGGGGGGCCCGGGCTCGGCCAGGAGATCTTCACCGGCATCCGCCGTATCCCCGCCACGGGCTCACTGGAGTCCCTGCTCGGCGGGACGCTGTTCATCGTGATCCTGGCGGTGCTGTTCGACCTGTTCTACCTCGCTATCGGCCGGCTGACCATCCCTCGAGGTATCCGTGAGTGACCAGACCAACGGCGACCCCCTCGCCCGACTCGGCACTGATGCCGAGACGGGCGAGACGATGATCGAGCTCCAAGAGCTCACCAAGCGCTTCCCCGGGCAGGAGACCCCAGCGGTCGACCGCCTCAGCTTGAGTATCCCCAAGGGCGAGATCGTGGTCTTCGTCGGCCCCTCGGGCTGCGGCAAGACCACCAGTCTCAAGATGATCAACCGCATCATCGAACCGTCTTCGGGTCACATCATCATCGACGGCGAGGATGTCACCGACATCGATCCCAACCACCTACGGCGGCGCATCGGGTACGTGATCCAGCAGATCGGGCTGTTCCCGCACATCCGTATCGCGGAGAACGTCGCCACCGTGCCGCACCTGCTCGGTTGGGACAAGGACCGCACCCGCGAGCGGGTGGACGAGCTCCTCGACGTGGTCGGGCTCCCTCCGGAGCAGTACCGCGAACGGTTCCCCAAGGAGCTGTCCGGCGGTCAGCGGCAGCGGGTCGGGGTGGCGCGGGCTCTGGCGGCCGATCCACCGGTCCTGCTGATGGACGAGCCCTTCGGTGCGATCGACCCGATCACGCGTACCCGGCTGCAGAACGAGTTCCTGAGGCTGCAGACCGAGCTGCAGAAGACGATCTGCTTCGTCACCCACGACATCGACGAGGCGATCAAGATGGGTGACCGCATCGCCATCCTGCAGGAGGGCTCCCGGGTCGCGCAGTTCGCCACCCCCGAGGAGATCCTCACCCACCCGGCCAACGACTTCGTCGAGGACTTCGTCGGAACCGGCGCGACCCTGAAACGGTTGAAGCTCACCCGGGTCAAGGAGGTCGAACCCACCGAGGCGCTGACCGGTCGCGTCGACGAGGATCGCGAGACGTTGCGGCAACGGTTCGACGCGTCCGACTGGACCGCCATGCTGCTGCTCGACCGGGAGAACAAGCCGCTGCGGTGGCTCCGCGGCCCGGATCTTCGGCAGCAGGACCGCCCGCTCGAGAAGGCCGGGGTCCGCACGCGTGCGCTGGTCGAGCCTCAGGCGACGCTGTCCGACGCCCTGGAGGAGATGCTGCTGGGCGCCGCCGGGGTCGCGATCGTGGTCGACCGGCGCGGCGCCTACCGGGGTCTGCTGGACATCGACGCCATCATCACCACGATCCAGACGATGAAGGACGCCCAGGCGGAGTACTACCGGGCCGCCAAGCTCGCCGACCCCGAGGACGAGGTTCCGGCCTGATGTCGACCTCCCTCACCCCGCCAGACTCCTCCGACCGGGTCGTCCCCACCGACGCCGAGCGTCGACAGACGGCCCGCGACGAGGACGCCGCCGGTGTCAGGCGGGCCCGGCGGGCATCGCTGGTGCGCTACCTCGGGATGCCGCTGTTCCTAGCGCTGGTGCTGTTGGGGCTGTTCCTGTGGGTCGGGACGCAGGAGCTCGATTCGATCGAGGCGCGCACCCTCACGGCCGAGAACCTGCTGGGGCAGACGCGCCAGCACATCACGTTGACGCTCTACTCGACGTTCTTCGTCCTGTTGCTCGCCGTGCCCCTGGGGATCCTCGCCACCCGGCCGCGGCTGCGGCGCTACGCCCCCGTGATCATCGGACTCGGCAACGCCGGTCAGGCGATCCCGTCGCTGGGGTTGCTGGCGCTGCTGTTCTACCTGTTCCGGACCCAGCCCGCGCTGCCGAGCACCGGCACCTTCCCGGTCGTGGTCTCCCTCGTCGGGTACTCCTTCCTGCCGATCCTGCGCAACACGATGGTCGGACTGGATCAGGTGGATCGCTTCGTGCTCGAGGCCGGCAAGGGCATGGGCATGTCGAACCGCAAGGTCCTGCGCAGCATCGAGCTGCCCCTGGCCGTGCCCGTGGTGCTCGCGGGAGTGCGGACAGCGCTCGTCCTCAACGTCGGGACCGCGGCGCTGGCGTTCCTGTTCGGAGGGGGCGGGCTCGGGGAGACGATCTTCGCCGGGTTCCAGTTGCGACGCACTCCCGTTCTGATCACCGGCGCCATCCTCGTGGCGGTCCTGGCCCTGCTGGTGGACTACCTGGCCGGCCTGATCGAGGAGAAGCTGACCCCCAAGGGGCTCTGACCGAACGGGCCGGCTCGGCCCCGTGCGGCACGGTTGCCCACGGTGAGCGTCCGCCACGCCGGGCCGGCCGGACGTGCATCTCATCACCCCTACCCCTACGCTTGTTCCGAGCAACGGTCCTACGACCGCGGTAGCACCTCTACCGCCACCCCGGCTGCGGCCGTGTGGGTGCCCGCCCGAGCAGCCGACCGGACGACGGTCGCTGCGATCCGAGGCGGGCCGTTCGTCGGACCATCCGCACCGGCGTCGACCTGACAGGGTCGCCGCACCGACGTGTCCCACCGGGACATGCGACACCGCGCCCGCCTCTCAGGTCGGGCGGCAACACGACCGAAAGGAACACCGTGCGTATCCGCAACCTGCACCTGGCAGGCGGGATCGCTGCCGCCGCGCTGCTCGTCAGCGCCTGCGGCAACGGGCTCGAAGACGACACCCCCGAGGTTGACGACGCGGCGCCCGACGAGATCGCCGAGCCCGGCGACGCCGCGCTCGATGGGGCGACCATCACCGTCGGGTCGAAGGACTTCGACGAGCAGTTGATCCTCGGCGAGATCTCCGTGGCGCTGCTCGAGGACGCTGGCGTCGACGTGGTCAACGAGGTCAACCTCGGCGGGACCGACGCTGCTCGCGCGGCGCTCGAATCCGGTGAGATCGACCACTACTGGGAGTACACCGGGACCGCCTGGATCTCCTTCTTCGGCGAGACCGACCCCATCCCGGACCGGGTCGAGCAGTACGAGGCCGTCCGCGACCGTGAGGCTGCCGAGCGCGGCCTGTTCTGGCTCGAGCCCACCCCCTTCAACAACACCTACGGCATCGCGGTCTCCGAGGAGGCGGACGCCGAGCTGGGCGTCGACTCGATCTCCGAGATGGGCGAGCTGCTCGAGACCGACCCCGACGCGGTGACGCTGTGCGTCGAGTCCGAGTTCAACGTCCGTGACGATGGCCTGCCGGGGATGGAGGAGCACTACGGCTTCGAGATCCCGAGCGACAACGTCACCGTGCTCGACACCGGCGTGATCTACGGCGCCACCGCCGACCGTGACCCGTGCAACTTCGGTGAGGTGTTCACCACCGACGGTCGCATCGCCGCGCTGGACCTCAAGGTCCTCGAGGACGACCAGGCGTTCTTCCCGCTGTACAACGTCTCCCCGGTGTTCGTCGAGGACGTCTGGGTCGAGCACGGCAGCGCGCTCGAGGCGCTGTACGCCCCGGTCGCCGCCGCGCTGGACGACGACACCATGCAGGAGCTCAACGCGCGCGTCTCCGCCGACGGTGAGCGTCCCGCCGACGTCGCCGCGGACTGGCTCGCCGAGAACGGCTTCATCGGCTGAGCCCGCTCCACCGAGTGACGTAACGAGCCCCCGCCATCCCGGCGGGGGCTCGTCGTCACGGGAGCGGCGGAGCACCGCGGTCGGTCGGCAGGGCCGTGGACGGGGCCTCGACCCGGGTCCCGGTCAGCGGTCGGCGACGCCTGCCCGCAGCTCCCGGACCAGCGCCGCGACCCGCTCAGGGGCACCCGCCGGGTCCCCCTCCCCCGCCGCCCGAACGATGGCGGAGCCGACGATCACCCCGTCGGCGTAGCGTGCCACCTCGGCGGCTGAGTCCCGGTCCTTGACGCCGATCCCCACGGCCACCGGCAGGTCGGTGTGTCGCCGCACCGCCGACACCAGGCGCAGGGTGGTATCGCTCGCGAGGCTGTTGACCCCGGTGACCCCCAGCAGACCGGCCGCGTAGACCCACCCCGACGACGCCGACCCGATGGCAGCCAGCCGCTCCTCGGTGGAGACCGAGGAGGCCAGGAACACCGTCGCCAGCCCGTGGCCCCCAGCCGCCTCGAGCCAGGGGCCGGCCTCGGCCACGGGCAGGTCCGGCAGGATCACCCCCGAGACGTCCGCCGCGGCGAGCTCCGCCGCGAACGCGGCGTACCCGCGGGTGTCGGCGATGGTGACGTAGGTCATCGCGAGCTTCGGGACATCGAGGTGGGTCAGCGACGCCACCAGGGCGAGCTGGTCGGCCACCCCGATCCCGGCGTCCAGCACGTGCTGGTTGGCCGCCTGGATGATGGGCCCGTCCATCATGGGGTCGGAGAAGGGGATCCCGATCTCCAGGATGTCGGCTCCGGCCTCCACCGCGGCCTCGTAGCAGGCACGGGAGGTGGCGACGTCCGGGTAGGCGGCGGTCAGGTAGACGACCAGCGCCGCCCGGTCCTCGGCGTGAGCCCGGGCGAAGGCGGCGGCGATCCGGTCGGCACCAGCCAGCGCCCCCCGGGCGGCCTGGTCGGTCGCGCTCACAGCTCGGACCGGTCGTGGTCGGTCGGCTCGGACCGGTCGTGGTCGGTCGGCTCGGACCGGTCGGTACCGAAGGCCTTCGCGACGCCGACGTCCCACCCGGCGACCTCGACGACCTCGTCGACGTCCTTGTCCCCGCGTCCCGACATCGTCAGGATCACCCGGGCGCCGTCGCCGAGGTGGTCGTGGCCGTGCCGCAGCAGCCACCCGACCGCGTGGGCCGGTTCCAGGGCCGGGATGATGCCCTCGAGCTCGCAGGTCCGGCGGAACCCGAGCAGCGCATCGTCGTCGGTGGCCGACAGGTAGGTCCCCCGTCCGCTGGTGGCGAGGTGGGCGTGTTCCGGCCCCACCCCGGGGTAGTCCAGTCCCGCCGAGACCGAGTGGGCCGGGCGGACCTGCCCGTCCTCGTCGACCAGCGCGATCGAGCGGGAACCGTGCAGGACCGCTTCCCGTCCCTCGGAGATGGTGGCGGCCGAACGGCCCGATCCGACCCCGTCGCCGGCTGCCTCGATGCCGATCAACTCGACACCCTCCACGGGGATCCAGTCGGCGAAGGAACCGATGGCGTTGGAGCCACCGCCGACGCAGGCGATGACGGCGTCGGGGACCCCACCGGCCTGGAGGGCGAACTGTTCCTTCGCCTCCATCGAGATGATCTTCTGCAGTTCCCGCACGATCGTGGGGAAGGGGTGGGGGCCCATGGCCGAGCCGATGAGGTAGTGGGTGGAGTCGACGTTGGTCACCCAGTCCCGCATCGCCTCGTTGATGGCGTCCTTGAGGGTCCGGGTGCCCGACTCGACCGGCACGACCTCGGCACCGAGCAGCTGCATCCGGACCACGTTGAGCCGCTGCCGTCGGCAGTCCTCGGCGCCCATGTAGACCGTGCACTCGAGCCCGAACAGCGCCGCGGCGGTGGCGGTGGCCACCCCGTGCTGGCCGGCGCCGGTCTCGGCGATGACCCGCGGCTTGCCCATCCGGCGGGTGAGCAGGGCCTGACCGACGACGTTGTTGAGCTTGTGCGAGCCGGTGTGGGCGAGGTCCTCGCGCTTCAGCCAGACCTCGATGCCCGCCTCCTCCGACAGCCGTCCGGCGCGGTACAGGGGCGTCGGCCGGCCGCCGTAGCTGCGACGCAGCTCGTCGAGCTCGGTGGCGAAGGCCGGGTCGGACTGGGCGTCGTGCCAGGCGTCGACGAGCTGGGTCAGGGCCCCTGACAGCGCCTCGGGGACGTACTGGCCCCCGAAGGCACCGAAGTAGCCCTCACGGGCGGCGGTCGCCTCGGTGGCGGGCGTCGTGATGCTCACGTGGTGCTCCCTCGTTGGTCGACCCGCTCAGGCGATCGGGTTGGGTGTGCTGGGGTGGGGGGACGGGGCTCCGACCGGGGCGTCACCCGGGACGTTGGCCGGGACGTCGGCTGGCTCGGTGACCGCGCCAGCGGCCACCAGGGCGGCGAGGGCCGCAGCCGGGTCGGCAGCCCGCACGAGGCTCTCGCCGACCAGGACGGCGTCCGCACCCGCGGCCGCCGCGTCCCGGATCTCCTCAGAGGTGCTGATCCCCGACTCCGCGACCGCGAGGACCCCCGACGGGAGGTCCGGGCGCAGCCGAGCGAAGGCCTGTCGGTCGAGCTCGAAGGTCCGTAGGTCGCGGGCGTTGACGCCGATGATCCGTGCCCCAAGCCGGGTGGCCCGGGCCACCTCGACGTCGTCGTGCACCTCGACGAGGACGTCCAGCCCGGCGTTGCGGGCCTCCTCGTGCAGCAGGTCGAGCTGGTGGTCGTCCAACGCCGCCACGATCAGCANGATCGCCGCCGCCCCCGCGGCCCGGGCCTCCCAGACCTGGTAGGGATCGACCAGGAAGTCCTTGCGCAGCGCGGGGACCCCCGTGGCAGCGACCGCCGCGAGATCGTCGAGGCTGCCGGCGAAACGCGTCGGCTCGGTCAGGACCGACACCGCCGCGGCACCACCACGCCGGTAGGCCGTGGCCTGGGCGACGGCGTCGAGCCCCGGCGCGATCGGGCCCTTCGACGGCGACGCGCGCTTGACCTCGGCGATCACCGAGATCCCGGGACCGGCCAGGGCGTCGTACAGCGACGGACCCGGCGCCATCTCGACGGCGCGTGCGGTGAGGTCCGCGAGGGATTCCCGGCCGGCGGCAGCGGCGACACGCGCGCGTGCGCTGTCGAGCAGGTCGTCGAGGTAGGTGCTCAGTTCCGGCTCCACTCGCTCCCGGTGCGGTCGGGACGGGGTGATGGTACGACGTGGCGGGCGATCCACCCTCAGATCCGGAGCGCCTCGGCGGCTCGGATCGCCGCGAGGACCGCGCCGGCCTTGTTCCGCGTCTCCTCCTCCTCGGCGTCGGGCTTGGAGTCGGCGACGATGCCGGCGCCGGCCTGGACGTAGGCCGTGCCGTCCTTGAGGATGACGGTCCGGATCGTGATGCAGGTGTCGAGGTTGCCGGCGAAGTCCACATAGCCGACCGCGCCGGCGTAGGGACCCCGGCGGGTCGGCTCGAGGTCGTCGATGATCTCCATCGCCCGGACCTTCGGCGCGCCCGAGACGGTGCCCGCCGGGAACACCGCCCGCAGCACATCGACCGGACCGAGACCGTCGCGCACCGTGCCCGTCACCGAGCTGACGAGGTGCATCACGTGGCTGTAGCGCTCGACGTGCAGCATCCCGTCGACCTGGACGCTGCCCACGTCGCAGACCCGGCCGAGGTCGTTGCGGGCGAGGTCGACCAGCATGATGTGTTCAGCGCGTTCCTTGGCGTCGGCCACCAGCTCCTGCTCGTAGCGTCGATCCTCCTCGGGCGTGGCACCCCGGGGGCGGGTCCCGGCGATCGGCCAGGTCTCGACCCGGCGGTCCTGGACCTGCACCAGCGCTTCGGGTGAGGACCCGACGATCTGCGCGTCGCCGGTGTCCAGCAGGTAGAGATAGGGCGAGGGGTTGATCACCCGCAGCACCCGGTACAGCTCGAAGGCGGTCACCTCGGTGTCGAGGGCGAAGCGCTGGCTGATGACGGTCTGGAAGGTGTCGCCGGCGCGGATGTGCTCCTTCACCTGCTCCACCATCGCCTGGTACTCGCCCGGTGCGAGGTTCGACGGCGCCGGGTCCATCGCCCCCCGCTGCGGTGGCGCCACCGGCGGCAGCGGCGTCCGGGCGGTCGAGAGCCGATCGATCACGGTGTCGCAGGCCGCGACGGCGGCGTCGTAGCGCGCGCCGAGCTCCTCGGGATCGGCGCTGTCGGAGACCACGACGTTGGTGACGACCGTCAGCACCTGGCGCAGGTGGTCCAGGGCAACCACGTGCCGCGGGAACAACAACTGCACGTCGGCCAGGCCCAGGTCGTCCACCCCGGTGTCGGGGATGTCCTCGACCTCGCGGATCACGTCGTAGCCGAGGTAGCCGACGGCGCCACCGTGCAGCGGCAGCTCCAGCAGCGTCGGAGCGCGGAAGGCCTCGGTGGCCCGGGCCAGGGCGTCCAGGGGGCCGGTCGCCCCCTCCACCTCCACCGGAGGGGTGCCGATCCACGACACCTCGCCGCGGCGGCCCAGCAGGGTCAGGAAGGGGTCGAAACCGACGAAGGAGTAGCGGCCCCACCGCTCGCCGTGCTCGGCCGACTCGAGCAGGAAGCTGGGTCCGTCCCCGGACAGCTTGGCGTACACCGACAGCGGGGTCTCGAGGTCGGCGAGGACCTCCCGCCACACCGGCACGACACCGTGCTCGGTCGCCAGGCGGATGAAGGTGTCGCGGTCGGGTCCGGTCACGGCGTGGACTCCTTCGCCGGTGCTGGTCCGGGCTGGTGGGGGGTCGTCGGCGCGCCCGTCAGCCGACGGTGGAAGCAGCTGCGTTCGCCGGTGTGGCAGGCGACGCCGGCGCTGCCCTGGTCGACGAGGTAGAGCACCACGTCGGCGTCGCAGTCGACGCGGACGTCGAGCACCCGCTGGGTGTTGCCCGAGGTCGCTCCCTTGTGCCACTGCTCCTGGCGGGAACGGCTGTAGAACACCGCTTCCCCGAGGGCCAACGTGCGTTGCAGGGCCGGGGCATCGGCCCAGGCGACCATCAGCACCTCGCCGGTGTCGTGCTGCTGGACGACCACGGGGACCAACCCGTCCTGATCGAAGCGCAGCTGCGCCACGTCGACCTGGGCCCACCGTGAACCTTGCGGGGGGACCGGCTCGTCGGTGGCACCACCGACACCCGGCGTCATGGCTGCGGCGTCGTCGGCGGGATCGGTCACGGGGTCCTCGAACGTGGCGGTCGGTCGTCGCGCCACGGGCCGGGCACGCTCGTGGAGCACGAGTCGAGCCTACCGGCGCCCTCCGTCGGGCCGTGGCCGCCTGCCCCCGCGCCCAGGCAGCGAACGCTACGGTTCAGGGAGCGGCACCGTGACGGAGGGCATCGACGTGGACATCCCAGCAGCGTGGCACCCGGACCCGCTCGGACGGTACGAGTACCGGTACTGGGACGGGCAACGCTGGACCGAACACGTCGCCAACCAGGGCATCGCCGGGGTCGACGCCACGGGCCTGGAGCCGCCGGCTTCGACAACGCAACAGGCCGGCGGGTGGGGCGCGACGGGNGACCAGCAGCCCACCGGGGGCCAACCGGCCTCAGGCTGGAGCCAGGACCCGGGCCAGCAGGCCTCAGGCTGGAGCCAGGACCCGGGCCA